>Ga0187893_10002825_pt1 | contig 37050 bp, 33 predicted proteins | sample MA1701074metaG_FD_139574 | JGI IMG/M metagenome (GOLD analysis project Ga0187893, IMG submission 139574) | White microbial mat communities from a basaltic lava cave in the Kipuka Kanohina Cave System on the Island of Hawaii, USA - MA170107-4 metaG ... | reverse complement strand
TTCCTGCGCGGTCCTGCACAATCCGATGGATGTTGTGTTTTGACTCACGCACATATTTTATTTCTTCAACACCCCTGGAAGAAATATTACAGATGCTTCCGTTATTAAATCCGATCCAGATCCGGGAATCTCTATCAACCAAAACTGAAGCTGCATTGGATCCTGTCAAACCATCAGCACGGGTATAATAGGTAGTGTTAACATATTGTGACGAAACCCGGATGGCTCCCTTGCCATCCGTACAAATCCAAATATTGTTTTCATTGTCATTATAAAAAGAATTCGCTCTCACATCCTTCGAAAAAAGCCGAAAGGGAGAGTATCCCCCCTTTTCATAATTAAGCCAGCCGACAACCGATTCGCCATCCGAAATCCAGATGTCATTGTTGGCGCTGTAATAAATGCGGCTGGAATTACGCATGAAGGGAAGTTTTTTTTCAGGAATGATCAACCCGTAGTTTTTATTGATCAGCCGCTCCAGCCCGTTGGAAGAAAGATACAATGCATTTCCTCGCGAAATGAAGTGATAAACAAGATTTTTTTCTGAAAGAATTTCAGGACCGGTCAATGCGGTGAACGCAGCATTTTCGAGCAGGTAAAAGCGATCCTCCGTAATTACCCATAACTCATTTCCTGACGGAAGATAAAAGTCGGGGTAAACAGGCAGTTGTTTAACGGGAAGATTCAGCTTTATGGTTTCATTCGAATGCAGAATCCCTGTGATTTCGCCCTGTTCGTTACTGAACCAGATGTTTTGATTCTGGTCTTCGGCTATAGCATACAACCCCGAAGTTGATTGAACCGAACGTAGCAAAGAATCATTTTTTTCCGTAAAAAAAGTCCTTTTAAAATAATAACCAATTTTTCCGGATGATGATAAAAACCAGAGCCGTTTTTTCGAATCTTCAAAAATCCGGATGATGCGTAATGCCGGCAATCCATCCTGAATGGAAAAATTAACAAACTTATGCCCGTCAAACCGGCTGATTCCGGCATCGGTGCCAAACCAAACATATCCTTCAGCATCCTGCAATGCACAATACACCCTTGAAGATAACAATCCATTTTCAAGATCATACTTTTTGACAAACGGAATATCTTCTGCTATGCATGCAAAATGCATGATCAGCAGAAAAACAGCAGTCAACCGAAGCATAAATTTTTCACCAAGATAGGACTTGTGAGCCATCCCGGCAAGATGCGTTTTTTTAAAATTAAATACCTTAGCCGGAATGTGAAACATAAAACAAGCGTATGAATTATTCGGAATTCTGGAGCCGTACTTTTCTTGGAAATGCCTACAGCAGCTTTGCTTGGTGCATAGGCCTGCTGATGGCAGGTTATCTTTTGAAAAAATATTTTTCCGGTGTTTTGTCCTGGGCGCTTTACCGGTTACTGAAAAGGTATGTACGGGGAATTTCGCAAAAAGAGCTGAGGAATTTGCTGCGCAAACCCCTTAATCTGTTTTTTGCTTTACTGATTTTTTATATTGCTTTCAGTTTTTTAACATTTCCTGCAAGCTGGAATTTTGCCCCGGTTGATCAATTCGGAATTCGCCTTGTACTTATTTATCTGTACAGCATTGCCATGATCTTAGCTGTTACCTGGATTATACTCCGGATGATTGATTTCTTCGGAATGGTTCTGATGAAAAGAGCCGAGCATACCGAATCAAAGCTGGACGATCTGCTCGTTCCTTATTTTAAATCAGCCATAAAAATTATAATGGTGATACTGGCTTTTTTCTTTATGCTCGGTGCCGTGTTTCACGTAAATATAATTGCTCTGGTGGGCGGTCTCGGCATTGGAGGTCTCGCTTTGGCTTTAGCAAGTAAGGAAACAGTAGAAAATCTTTTTGGCTCCATCACTATTTTTTTTGACAAGCCATTCACGGTGGGCGATAGAGTAAAGGTGGGAGAAATAGACGGACATGTAGAACGCATCGGTTTAAGAAGTACTCAAATCCGTACACTCGAAAAAAGTCTGTTTAATGTTCCGAATAAAAAAATGATTGATGCCGAAACAGAAAATATCACCCGCAAATCCATGTGGCGGGCAAGATTTTTCATTGGCCTGACATACGACACTTCACCATCTCAACTGAAAAGCATTTGTACCGAAATTCAAAATTTGCTTGATACTCACGAACAGGTAATGCAAAATTCAACAGTGAGGTTTTCGGAATTCGGTGCCAGCTCACTCGACATTCTGGTTATTTATTATGTACTCACTTCGGATGCAGATGAATTTAATAAAGTGAAAGAAGAAATTAATTTTGAAATAATGCATATTGTAGAGAAAAACAGAAGCAGTTTTGCTTTTCCATCCCGAAGCATATATTTGCACCAGCCGAAGGAAAGCGAAGAAAACTAAATCACACCAACCGGCTGCTGAAAAAATCCAGACCTCAATATGTGTGCAGGATTCATGGTAGCTATTAGTTCAGCAGCAAACGGATTTCATATAGCCGGCATTCCATTTGAATTTATTCTTTTCGGACTTACCCTTGCCGGGGTTGCTTTATTTCATAAGCATACCATGGGCATTGCCGTAACCGGAATGATTGTTATCACGCTTTATAAAACCCTATTTCAGGAATTTTCGGTTTTACATCATTTCATTGGCACTGCTGACCATGAAGGCGAGTGGCGGATTTTGCTGAACTTATTCGGATTGCTTACGGGATTTGCCTTGCTGGCTGATCATTTCGAACGCAGCCATATTCCGGACCACCTTCCCCGCATTCTGCCTGATGACTGGAAGGGGGGGCTGCTTCTTCTTTTCCTTGTGGCTGCCCTGTCCACTTTTCTCGACAACATTGCCGCTGCCATGATCGGTGGCGCCATAACCCATGTGGTTTATAAGGGCAAAGTTCATATCGGATACCTTGCGGCTATCGTTGCAGCAAGTAATGCAGGGGGTGCAGGAAGCGTTTTGGGCGATACCACTACCACCATGATGTGGATTGATGGCGTTAGCGCTTTCGATGTGCTTCATGCATTTGTTGCCTCCATACCTGCCATTTGTTTCTTCGGAATATTTGCAGCGAAACAGCAGCAGCGGTTTCAACCGATCATGAAGGAAGAAAAAAAGGAATCCCGGATTGATTACCTGCGCATTTTCATTGTTGTTTTGATTCTTTGTGGAACCATTACCACAAACATTCTGCTTGAATTTCCTGCCGCGGGGGTTTGGGGCGCGATTATTATCGGAGCATTCATGAGAAAAACCTCATGGAACATTTTGCCCGGAGCCGTGAGGGGGAGCATTTTCCTTTTATCATTGGTAATGTGTGCTTCGATGATGCCGGTGAAAGAACTGCCGGATGCCTCCTGGCAAACGGCTTTTATACTTGGAGCAATTTCTTCTGTATTTGATAATATCCCGCTGACAAAGCTGGCGCTCAACCAGGGGGGATACGACTGGGGGTTACTGGCTTATGCTGTCGGATTCGGAGGAAGCATGATCTGGTTCGGATCATCGGCAGGAGTGGCTATTTCCAACATGTATCCCGAAGCGAAGTCCACCGCCAAATGGATCAAGGGGGGATGGCATATAGCTGTTGGTTATGTCATCGGTTTTTTTGTGATGCTGCTTATTTGCGGCTGGCATCCGCACGAGCCGCATAAATAAATTGCCGTTGCTGTTTCAACCTCTTTGGTAATTACGGTAATTTAGTTGTGAACCTCTCATAAAATTATTTCAAATTTTACTAAATGCACATTTCCGTTCGTAACGTAAATTTTATTTTCCATATTCCGTATTTTTAATTTTTATTTACTCAGATTTACCAAGCGCAAATCATAAATAAATGAGCCAGTCGAAAAAATATCCTTTTATCCATTACCATCCGGTAATATATCCACAGGATCAGATGCTTCAGCGAAGCAGGGATTATTTTGAATATCTGAACAAACGAAGAACCGTAAGAGAATTTTCATCCGAAAATTTTCCGGTGGAAATTATTGAGAATATAATCCGTTCGGCTTCCACTGCGCCCAGCGGAGCGCATAAACAGCCCTGGACATTTTGCGTTGTTCAAAATCCTGAAATAAAAAAGCAGATACGCATAGAAGCGGAGAAGGAAGAATACGAAAGTTATTCAGGAAGAATGCCAAATGAATGGCTTGACGATCTTGAACCGCTCGGAACCGATTGGCATAAGCCGTTTCTCGAAACAGCTCCGTATCTGATTGTAATTTTCAGGCGCGCTTTTGAAATTGTCAATGGAAAAGTAAGGAACAATTATTACGTAAACGAATCAGCCGGGCTTGCATGCGGATTTTTATTAATGGCAATTTACAATGCAGGATTGGTTGCCCTCACGCACACTCCCAGCCCCATGAAATTTCTTTCAAAAATCCTGAATCGTCCGGAAAATGAACGGCCGTTCCTGCTGATTCCGGTGGGATTGCCGTCAAAGAATACAATGGTCCCTGATCTGAAAAGAAAAGAATTAAGCGAAGTGATGGTCAAGTACTGAATAAATCATTATTTATATTCAATGAAAAAGGATTGCATTCTGTAATTATTTAGTGAATTCACCATGGCATTAAAGGACAAAATGAATGTTTACCTGAAATATTCCGGCATGGGAATTCAGATGATGGCAATCGTTGCGCTGGGCGCCTTTGCCGGAGTGAAGCTGGATGAATGGCTTGAATTAAAAAAATTTCCCGCCTTCACTGTTTTTCTTTCCCTGTTTTCAATCGCAGCAGCTATGTATTTGTGTTTTAAGGAAGCAACGAAAAAGTGAGTGAAAAAGAATGTTTATACCGCCACTGCTGCTTTGATTGCCGGTTGAGGATGGTAATTTATCAGTGAAAAATCTTCGTATGTAAAATCAAAAATGCTTTTCACGAGGGGGTTAATGTTCATGGTGGGCGGCTGGGAGGGGGTTCGCGAAAGCTGGAGTTTCACCTGCTCAAAATGGTTGTTGTAAATATGCACATCCCCGAACGTGTGAACAAATTCGCCCGGAGCCAATCCGCACACCTGTGCCACCATCATGGTCAGCAAACTGTACGATGCGATGTTGAACGGAACGCCAAGAAATAAATCAGCGCTGCGCTGGTACAACTGGCAGGACAATTTTCCATCAGAAACATAGAATTGGAATAAAACGTGACACGGAGGCAATTTCATTTTATCAATATCTCCCACATTCCATGCACTCACAATCATTCTTCGAGAATCCGGATTTTTTTTGATTTGCTCAATGACATTCGTAATCTGGTCAATTGTTCCTCCGTCAGCGGCAGACCATGAACGCCACTGATGCCCGTAAACCGGACCCAGCTCACCGTTTTCGTCAGCCCATTCATCCCAGATGCTCACTCCATGATCTTTCAGGTATTTAATATTCGTTTCCCCTTTCAGAAACCAAAGCAATTCATAAATGATGGATTTCAGATGCAGCTTCTTGGTGGTCAGAGCCGGAAATCCCTGCGATAGATCAAATCGCATCTGGTAGCCGAATATACTTCGTGTTCCGGTTCCGGTGCGGTCGTTTTTATCCAAACCGGTTTCCATGACGTGTTTTAATAAATCAAGATATTGCTGCATGTTTCTATGATTGAATGATGCAAAAAAAATGAATTTGGATCAAATCTATTTAAAGCGGGCAGATCATGCATTACAGCCCGCAAGAATATCAGCAATATGCTTCACCTGTACAGGAATTTTATTTTTCCTGAAATAGCCATCCAGATGCATCAGGCATCCCATTTCGCATGATATAACAAGATCAACTCCGGTCTTAGTAATCCATTCCGTTTTCTTCTTAGCAAACTCAACGGCAAGTTCTTCGTGCCGCGCTGCAAGCGTGCCGGACCAACCGCAGCAATCGGCTTCATCCCTGCTTTCAATTAGTTCAAGCTCTTTTATATTGCCAAGTAAGATGCGGGGTGCATTACGGTTTTTTAAAGAATGCAAAGCCATACAGGGTTCCATGTACACAGCTTTTGCCTTCAGCGTTACGTCAAATCCGGTAACTTTCATAACCGTAACAAGAAAATCTGAAAACTCAAAAATTTTTTTCTGCACATTTTTGTATTCGTTATGCAGCATCGAATTATGAAACATTTCAGGATACAGATTTTTTATGGTATCGGTGCAGGCAGCACCGCACGAAACAATGTAGCGATCGTTCTGAAATTCATGAATCAGTTTGGTCCCTGCCTCTTTACATTCGTTCTGAAAGCCATCGTAAAACGCGGGCATGCCACAGCAGGTTTGTTCCACATTGTAATTCACCGCACAACCTGTTCGTTCCAGCACTTTTACCATGTTCATTGCCGTATCGGGAAAATACCGGTCCACATAGCACGGAATATGAATATCAACGATCATAAAAAGTATCGGTGCGAAATAACAAAACGCCACATAAACCGGAATTAAATATTCCGCATCCTCTGCTTTCTTGCGTCCATTTGATTTTTCCACCGGGCAATATTATTCCGGAGGAGCTTCTTTCTTTATCGGCCGGGGCGATTCACCGAAAAAATTATTTATACTTGCCTTTAATTGTTTACAAAATGGATACGGTCGCTTTAAAGCAAAAAAAGAAAAAATCCATCCGTAAAGGAAAGCAGGTTTTCACACTTGGCATTGAGGAAGAATTCCAGGTGATTGATCCGGTAACCCGCGATTTACGATCGCACATGGAGGAAATTGTAGAGGGGGGCAAAGTAATTCTCAAAGAGAGGGTGAAAGCCGAAATGCATCAGTCGGTGGTGGAAGTTGGAACCAATATATGCCATAATATTAAAGAAGCCCGCAGGGAAGTTACTCATCTAAGAAAAATGGTGGCGAAGCTTGCAGCAAAGCAAAACCTGAAAATTGCGGCTGCCGGCACGCATCCGTTTTCGCGGTGGCAGGAGCAACCCATTACCGATCATCCGCGGTATCATGAAATTGTTAATGAAATGCAGGATGCCGCTCGATCCAACCTGATTTTCGGATTGCATGTGCATGTGGGGATTTCGAGCCGCCATCAGGGCATTCAATTGATGAATTCAGCCCGTTATTTTCTGCCACATATTTTTTCCCTTTCCACTAATTCACCATTCTGGCTCGGGCGCAACACAGGGTTTAAATCATACCGGGTGAAAGTGTTTGACAAATTTCCGCGAACAGGCATCCCCGATGAGTTTTTCAGTGCAGGCGAATACGACCGGTACATTGAGCTGCTTGTTAAAACCAAATGCATTGACAACGGAAAGAAAATCTGGTATGACATCCGCCTGCATCCTTTTTTCAATACGCTTGAATTCAGGATTTGCGATGTGCCCATGCGCATTGACGAAACCATTGCATTAGCCGCATTGATGCAGGCAATAATCGCGAAACTGGTTAAGCTGATGGAGCAAAATCTTGACTTCCGGCATTACAGCCGGGCGCTTATTATGGAAAATAAATGGAGGGCTGCAAGATACGGCATCAGCGGAAAAATGATTGATTTCGGTAAAGAAGTGGAAGTTCCCACTCCGGATTTAATAAATGAATTGCTCGATTTTGTTGACGATGTGGTGGACGAGCTTGACAGCCGTCAGGAAATCGGTTACATCCGCAAGATGCTGCAATCCGGAACCGGTGCCGACCGGCAGCTTGCTGTTTTTCAGAAAACCAATGACATTAAAAAAGTAGTGGATTACATCATAGCTGAAACATATAAAGGAATTTAACCGGCATGTTCATAATTTTTAATTATTTTCTGGATGAAATAATTTCAGCACGTTCCTATTTTGCATTTTTGAACCATTGAATAATTCCTGATCCGGTTCTGAAACAGAAACCTTTTGCATCAGACACTGTTTAACCCATGCAGCCGAATCATCAACATTTGTTGAAATTTTTTTGTATGTATTTCATTAAAAAATGACCCCCATCAGAATAGCAATTCTCGACATGTACTGCAACCATTCCAACCAGGGAATGAGGTGCATTAAGGGAATTATTGACGAGCAGGTCTATCCATTGGTGTGGGAAGTGTATGATGTCCGTGCTAAAAATGAAGTGCCTGATCTGAATTATGACGTTTATTTCTTTTCAGGCGGTCCTGGAAATCCGGTAGAAAACGGCAAGAGATGGAACAATAGTTTTCTACGGCTCATTGATGCCATCTTTGAGCATAATGAACGGACGTCTGAGCGTAAAAAATTTGCATTTTTTATTTGTCATTCTTTTCAGATGCTGTGCAACCATTACAATCTTGCTGAAGTTTGCCTGCGCAACTCTCCGGCATTCGGAATATTTCCCGTGCATAAAACGGCCGATCTTTCAGCCGATCCGGTATTTTCACATTTGCCTGATCCATTTTATGCGGTTGATTCGCGCGACTGGCAAATAATAAGTCCGGATGATGAGAAGCTCCGGAAAATGGGCGCTGAAATCATCGCGCTTGAAAAAATCCGTCCGCATGTTCCGTACGAACGGGCGGTGATGGCAATCCGGTTCTCCAATGAAATCATCGGTACTCAATTTCATCCCGAAGCCGATGTGATGGGAATGGAATTTTATTTCAAACGGGAGGAAAAGAAAAAGCAGATCATCGAAAATCACGGGGAAGAAAAATATTCTAATATGATTGCTTCTCTGAAAGATGAAGATAAAATTCTTCATACTCATAAAACAATCATTCCGGGCTTTTTGAAGGAAGCCGTACGGACACTCCGGCAGCCGGCATGATCATCTGATGTAAGCCGTACAAATACAGAACAGCCAATTTATCCGCATTTTTGTTCTCGTAATTTTCTGAACTTCGACCCATCATTTATTTTAACCTGCACTATGAATAAACTAACTGCATTGATTGTGGACGACCATGAAATTTTCCGTAACGGACTGGAAATGGCGCTCACAAAAACCGGGCTGATAAAAATTGCCGGCCATGCTTCCCACGGACAGGAAGCCATTGAACTTCTCGAAAAAAAACCTGTGGATCTTGTTTTCCTTGATATTCATCTCCCGGTGATGGACGGAATCAAAGCAGCAGAAATCATCCGCAAGAAATTTCCGGAAGTAAAAATCATTGCCATTTCCATCATGGAAAATCATGCGAGCATCGCTAAAATGTTCCGGGCAGGAGCGATTGCATACCTTCTTAAAAGCACCCATCCTGAAGAGCTAAAGGAGGCGGTCATGGCTGCCAAAGAAGGAAAGCGGTTTTATACCAAAGATGTTTCTGCCATCCTGATAGAAAATATTATTGCTCCGGGAAAATATCTCAAGCCCGCACATTTTGTACAACCCACCCTGACCGAACGCGAAAAAGAAATCATGCGGCTGATCTGCCAGCAGTTTTCATCTAAAGAAATTTCCGAAATCCTTAACATCACCGAAAAAACCGTTAACAATTTCCGCACGGTGCTCCTCGACAAAACCGGTTCAAAAAATGTTGCCGGGCTGGTGCTATTTGCCATTGATCATAAAATAATTACCCCGGTGTGATTTGCTCAGGATGAGCATCTTTTATTAACCCAAATTTTTCAGCAGGAATAATTTCTGCTTCGCAGCGACTAAGTGTTTGTAAGATTTTCTATTGATAATTTTAATTTTATTATAGTAAGAAAACCTAATAAACACGAAGTCGGGGTTGCCTTCACAATATTTCTTAAACTGAATTTCAACTGCAAAATCCGGGATTAATAAAATATAAATCACCATCCGTATTGTAATTAAAACAGTTTTTGAAAAAATTTCCGGACATACGTGCTTTTTCCGGCTGCATTAATTGCAAAATTTATCAATGAAGGAGAACTGCCCAATATCCGTTGCAGAAAATATTTTGACCTCAGGTCTTTTCCTAATTGCCTGTAAACCGTTTCATCATATTGTTTCATAAAATCTGCTGAAAAATCATTCTTCTCAAAACACTGCTGCGCCTGCTTTGCGGCTAACATTCCGCTTAACATGGCATTGCCAATTCCTTCGCCTGTTGCCGGATCAATGAGGGATGCTGCGTCCCCGCAAAGCATATATCTCAATCCGGACAATTTCACCCGGTGCGATCCCAACGGCAACCCGAAACCTGCAGGTGGCGATAATATTTCTGACCCTTCAAACCTGTTTCCGAGAAATCTTTTATTGCTTATGATGTGCATCAGCTCCTGACGGAGACTGACCTTGCCTTCCGATATTTTTTCAGACAACATTCCAAGCCCTACATTGGATATTCCGCTATGCAAAGGAAAAATCCAGAAATAAGCAGATGGAAATTCACGGTATAAATGAATCTCCATCATGCCCTGCTGTATTCCGTTAATGTTTTTGACATAAGATCTCACAGCACCTGAATAATGCCTGTGATTAAGTTTTCGGGCTGTGGTTTGTTTTTCGATAACCGAATGTGCTCCATCACATCCGATGATCATTCGTCCTTCGTAGGTGCCATCTGGTGTAATTGCCTTTACGCCATCCTTTTCAATCACGATTTGTGTAATAGCTGCACCGCAGATGATTTCTGCATGACTGAATCCGGATGCACATTCGAATAAAAAATTATCAAAATCCATTCGCGCGCTGAGATACCCTTCTCCGCTGAAAAAAATATCAACGTACTTTTTATCGGGCGCCACTACTCTGCATCCCCCGGATTTTATTTTTTCAGAAAATCTTTGAAATAATTCATACCCCCCGGTAGAGATTTCTTTGAGAACTTTAACCGCGCGATGAGGAATGGCATCACCGCAGATTTTATCGCGTGGAAAAGTTTTTTTTTCAAGCACCGCCACTTTCATTCCGGATTCCTTTAAGGCAAGAGCACATGCCATGCCGGCAGGGCCTGCACCAGCGATGATTACATCATATAACAACTTGCTTTTCATTCAGCGTAATTCGGAAAAAATGATCAGATGCAGTGTAAAAATGATGGATTTCAAAAGTACCATTGAGGTTTTGCCGCCAATTAATTTCTGCTTTCCGCATTTTCAGGAATAAAAAAAATCCTTTGTTCCTCCTTCTGCAATGGGCTACTTTTGTTCTTTATACCGCAAAGGTATTATTCCCTTGTTTTTACCAGGTTAAACCGCACCTGCAGATGAGTTCATTATTATTTGAAGGAAATATTGTGGATGTGCTGAACAGGCGAATTTTCGGTGGGCGCATTCTCATCAGAGACAACCGAATTGCCTCCATAAAAGAAACCGGAAATCAATATTTGAATTACATTATGCCTGGCTTTGTGGATGCACACATTCACATTGAAAGCTCCATGCTGACGCCTTATGAATTTGCAAGGGTTGCTTTGTCGCACGGAACCATCGCTACCGTTAGCGATCCGCATGAAATTGCCAATGTGTGCGGCTTGCCCGGTATTTATTACATGATTGAGAATTCAAAAGATGCTCTGCTGAAATTTCATTTCGGAGCGCCCTCCTGCGTTCCGGCTACCTGCTTTGAAACGGCAGGCGCTGACATTAATTCAGCAGAAGTGCAAAAGCTCCTTGCGGACCCTGATATTTATTATTTGTCCGAAATGATGAATTACCCCGGTGTGCTGCATGGCGATGCGGAAGTAATGAAAAAGATTGCTGCTGCGAAAGCAGCAGGCAAGCCGGTGGACGGACATGCGCCCGGACTCAGAGGAGATGAGGCAGAAAAATATATTGCTGCCGGTATTGAAACCGATCATGAATGTTTTACTTACGAAGAAGCTCTGGAAAAGCTGCATTGCGGAATGAAAATTATTATCCGTGAAGGATCAGCCGCTAAAAACTTTAGCGCCCTTCATCCGCTTATTTCGGAATTTCCAGGCCGGGTGATGCTTTGCAGCGATGACAAGCATCCGGATGATTTGCTCGAAAGTCATATTAACAAATTAGCCGCACGCGCCATTGCCGAAGGGCATTCCCTATTTGATGTGCTTCAATGCGCCTGCATCAATCCGGTTTTACATTACCGTTTGCCCGTGGGATTGCTGCGGGAAAATGATCCGGCTGATTTTATTATTTTGGATGATCTGAAAAATTTTCATGTCGAAAAGGTTATAGTGAATGGCTCAGTGGCATTTGAAAATGGCAGGTCAGTATTGGCGTATAAAAAACAACAGGTGATAAATCATTTTAATTGCAATCCCAAATCAACCGAAAATTTTCAGGTTGCAGCAACCGGAAGAAAAATCAGAGTGATTGATGTTATGGACGGACAACTGATCACTGGTGAAAAAATAATTTCCCTGAATTCGAAGGATGGATTTGTAATGCACGATGCGGAAAATGATATCCTGAAAATTGCCGTAGTAAACCGTTATTCCGAAGCGCCTCCTGCTGTTGCATTCATCCGGAATTTCGGGCTGACCTCGGGCGCTATTGCCTCCACCGTGGCACATGACTCACATAATATTATTTGTGCGGGAACATCGGATGAATTTATTTGCCGTGCAGTAAATTGCCTGATTGAAACCAAAGGGGGTTTAAGCTTTTGTTCTGCCGGTGAAGAAATAATAATTCCTCTGCCCATTGCTGGGCTGATGAGCGATCGGTCCTGTTTTGAAATTGCCAAAGCGTATTCATCCATTGATCAGAAAGTAAAAAATGCCGGATGCCGCCTTCGCGCTCCCTTTATGACGCTTTCCTTTATGGCACTGCTGGTCATTCCCGATTTGAAAATTTCGGATAAAGGATTATTCAGCGGAAAAAAATTTGATTTTATTGATCTTCAGATTGATAAATAAAAATGGCACATTGAATCAAAGAATTTCTCTGACAATCATTTAATTAAATGAACGGGAAAATGCATTCAGCGAACGGTGTAAAATCATTTTCTGACTGCAATTTTTTATTTTATCTTTGGCAGCAAAACCGCTTTTCAGCCACTCATCTAAAACCAATTTCGTGCAGCGCAAAGCAGTTGATAAAACCTTCGATGAAGTCAATCGCCTGATTGATAATGCTCGTATTGCTTTGAAAAAAGATGCGGCTAAATCGCTTTCCATTCTCGACAAAGCGTTAAATGTACTTCCAGCAGTGGACAAAGGAATGAAACGGGCGGAGATTCTTTTTGAAAAAGCCAATGCATTTAAAAAGCTCAATGAATTACACAACTCGCTTCATTGTCTGGAAGAGGTAATTGACCTGTTGGGTAAAAAAGGAATGGAGGAATCGGTGGCTCGTTGCAAGGAGGAACTGAGTGATATTTATTTCAGACAGGGAATTCACGAACTGGCTCTGTCGAAGATGTTCGAGGTGCTGGAATTCTGGAAGCAGCAAAACAAGAGGCTTGAAACCGCCTCTATGTACAACCGGATCGGAGAACTTTATAAATCGCAGCAGGAATATACCAAAGCCATTGAACAGCATTTGCTTGCATTAAAATTATACGAAGAGCTTGACAGCAGACGTGAACTTTCGCTTACCAACTTTTATATCGGCAATTGTTACAACTGGGCAAATGAGCTGGAGCCGGCAAAAAATTACCTTGCCACTTCCCTTAAAATTGCCGATGAGGCGGGGGATCCGCAATTGAAAATTAAGCCCATGGGAAGCATGGCTATTCTTTTGACCAAAGAAAAAGATTATGTTCATGCTTTGAAATATTTTCATGACTGCATAGATGCGCTTAATATATCAGGTGATGATTTTCTGAAAGCCGACATTCTCAAGAGTCTCGGAAAACTGTACATTGAACTAAATCAACCGGACAAAGCAGTTGAAATTCTGGAAGACGCATTGAAGCTTTCCCAAAAGCTGAAACTGAAATTTCCGACTAATCTTATTCATGAGTTTTTATCGCAGGCATTTGAAATGAGGGGAGAATATGAAAAAGCGTTTAATCATTTTAAATCCTCAGCCGAGCTGAATAAGGAAATCCGGAACGAGGAAATTGCGTTAAAAACAGCTGGGGTTCAGGTAAAGTATGACCTGGATAAATTCAGAACGGAAAAAGAACAGGCAGAACGCAACAGCAAACTGAAAGACCGTTTTCTTTCCGGAATCAGTCATGAATTGCGTACTTCATTAAACGGGATAGAGGGCATGGTAAACCTGCTCAGCGAAACACATCCATCGCCCGAGCAGCTTGAATACATCAGCACCATCCGGCTTTCGGCAAATAATCTTTTGGTTATCATCAGTGATCTGCTCGACTATTCCCGGATCAATGAGGGAAATATTGATTTCGAAAAGCAGGAGTTTAAGATCAAAGAGCAGCTTACTTCGCTCATACAAATGCTGAAAGCAAAAACAGATGAGAAAAATCTGAAGCTGATGATGCATTACGACCCGCAGTTGCCCGATCATCTGATCGGTGATCCGATGCGGCTGAATCAGATTCTGCTTAACCTGCTGAACAATGCCATTAAGTTTACCGAAAAGGGAAGCGTGGAGCTTGAAGTGGAAAAAATAAAAGATGACCCGAAAGAAATCAGTTTATTATTTAAAATAACGGATACAGGAGTTGGCATAGCAGAAAAGCAGCTTCCTTTCATTTTTGAAAAGTTTGCAAACCCGCAGCATTTCCCCGATGATAATAAAGGTACAGGCATCGGGCTTTCGCTGGTCAAAAATCTGGTGGAGCGGCAGGGTGGGAAAGTGTATGTAAAAAGCAAGCTGAACAAAGGTTCGGTTTTTTGTGTGGAAATTTCTTATCAGATAGCTGAAAAGAAATCCCGCAAAGCCGCCCTGACCAGAAAAAGCAATGTTTCCCCTGTTGATTTAACCAACATCAGGGTGCTGCTGGTGGAGGATAATAAAGTCAATCAGTTTCTCGCAAGGCAGCTGCTTTCAAAAATGGGGTTTAATGTAACGGTGGCCGGCAATGCCGATGCTGCCATTAGCATTTTGAATAAAGAAAAATTCAATGTGATACTGATGGATGTGCAGATGCCCGGAATGTCAGGTTATGATTTAAGCCGGTACATCCGGAATCATCACGATTCAATAAGTACGCTTCCGATCATTGCCATTACTGCCTATGCTTCGGCAAACGAAAAAGAATTAGCCATGCAGGCAGGAATGACGGATTATGTCACCAAGCCCTACAGCCCGCAGGAATTGCTTGCTGTAATTATGAAGCACCTTAAGGTTTCGGAAAAATCCGGAACCGCAGCGACTGATGATCTGATCCATAATTTGCGCCAATTAATGGGAAACAGTCCCGCAGATCTTATTGAACTGGTATCGGTATTCATCCAGCAAACCCCGCTGATGAATGACCAACTGCAGGAATCTATCCGGTCACGCAACTGGGAAGGCGCGTATCATGCAGCTCATAAGCTTAAGTCATCGCTCAGGATATTAAAAGGCGAAAAGCTTTCGGGTATAATTTCACAGCTTGAGGATAATGCAGCTCAGTTAAAAAATCTTGAATCAATGGAGCGCCTGTATGAGGAATATATGGAATGCTGCAACGGTTACCTCAAAGTATTGCAAAATGCGCTGCCGGGTCTGAAATTGCAGAATTGATTTTTCAATGTTCGTCTTCTATAATTTTTATTTGCTCCGGAGTTAACAGCTTCTCTCCTTTCATACGCAGCAATATCTGCGCGACTGTTACCACATCGCGCTGACAATAACTTACGATGCGCTGTACGTTTTTTTCTTTCCAGTACACATACCAAACCATGCTACCGTCAATATCGTCTTTAGGACTGGGGATCTCAAAAACACGGGCAAGCAGATTTAATGGAGTAAAGCTTTTATAATCCCCGAATTTCCACAATTCCATGGTGTCGAGATGCTGTACTTCCCAGGGCTTTTTTCCTGCTGTATCCAAAATGGCGGGAAGTTTTATTCCATTGATGAGAAACCTGCGCGACAGATAAGGAAAATCAAATTCCTTCCCGTTGTGTGCACAAAGCTGATGCTGCGATTTTGAAAAATGCTTGTCTAAAAGCGAAGCAAATCGGGATAGAATATTTTTTTCATCATCACCATAAAAAGATTTAACCCTGAACAGCCGGTTTACGGATGAAATTGCGATAATCCCGGTGGATATGCAGATTATTTTGCCAAACTCAGCATAAATGCCTGCCCGTTCATATAAGCCCGAAGGTGAATCGGAATCTGTCTTGCGCAGGAACCCTGATTTATGCTTCCACAATTCTTTCTCCGGTTCCGTTAACTCATCGAAAGATGCTTTTTGAGGAACGGTTTCAATGTCGAGAAATAATATATTGCTTAAGTAAAGATAATCGAGCATAAGAGAAAAAATTACCCGCGATGTCCGATGATCAGGCAGCGCGGGTAAAAACTACTGCGATTTTTTCTTTTCAAAATCTCCCGCCAACACATAAGAAATTTTTTCAGGCATAATCCATTTCCGCATAGCTGCATTGACCTGATCAACGGTTAACGCTGCAATCTTCTTTTCCTGCTCTTCTTCCCACGTCATGGTCCTGTTCAAAAACAGATTTTCAGAAAGCTTGCCTGAAAGCTGCCTGTCCTGGGAACGGCTCACATTGCGGCTTTGAACGAAACCATTTGCGGCATCTTTCAGCTCGTCAGCGGTAAACCCATCTTTTAACATACGGGCAATTTCCTCCTTATATGCATTCACAAGCTTTTCTGAATTTTCCGGATTATAAATGGCAAACGATCCGAAAGTGCCGGAAGGATCCAGTGGATCGGCACTCAGAAAAGAACCTACTCCGTAGCTGATTCCTTCTTTCTGCCGGATGCGAACTGCAAGACGTGAATTCAAAAATCCTCCGCCCAGCATATAATTTCCGATCAGCAATGCAGGATAATCTGCATTATCATCCCGTAATTGCAGATTCATTCCGCACAACATCATGGCATTGGCTTTATCGGGGGTATTCACTTTTTCATTTTGTGCCGTAATTTCAAAATACTTGTCAACTGCATGTTCGTAATGCACAGGCGATGTCCATTTTTCGAGCATTGAATTTAAAGCTACCGTTAGCGGGGCTTCATCAAAATCACCAACGATGGCAAGCGTTGCATGTATGCTGTTATAAAAATCAGCATAGAATCTTTTCATATCTTCAAGCTTAAGATTTTTTACCGCCTCCGTTTGCTCATCGAAAGTCATGACATACCTGAAATCGGATTTAGAATACGGATTAAGCATCCTCGAAAAAAGATTAGAGGCAATTGCCTGGGGCTCGCTGCGCTGCTGCTCAATATCAGATAATTCTTCCTGCTTCATTTTTTCAAATTCTTCCGCATCGAATGCGGGCTGACGGAGCATTTCGGTTACAAGTCCCAATGTACTGATCAGATTTTCTTTAGTGGAAGTTACATTCACTGACACCCCTTGCCCATTTCCGAAAATTGAAACGGTGGATTTTAATTTATCCAGTTCATCGTTCAGTTGTTGATATGTATGAATCTTAGATCCCCTCCGCAACATGCGGACGGTAACCTGTGCAATAACTGCTTTATTCTGCATGACGGCTTCGTTTCCAATCCTCAGTGTAAGTGAAAAATTAACTGCACTTCCGCGCGTGGTTTTCTTAAGCAATGAATATTTGGCTCCGCCTGACAGCACTGCTGTTTTCGTGCGTACATTAATATTAGACGGTGAAGCATCAAATGCTTCGGCATCTGCCAGCTTTTGCTTGCCTTTATAATCTTTAACCAGCGCCTGCACATCCGGAGCCGGAGGAATAATGGCACGGTCAGGTGCAGCATCCGGAATAAACATTCCTGTTGTACGGTTAGATGGCTTGAAATATGCAAGCGCAACTCTGTTAACATCTTCTAAGGTAGTTTTCTCCAGCACATCGCGTGAAAGGAACCACAACCTCCAGTCCCCCTGAGCAATGTATTCGCTGAGCGTTAAGCCCACGCGGTCACTGTTATTATATGTAAGCTCAAAATTTTTGATCAGTTTATTGCGTGCACGATCAATTTCTTCTTTCGTAAACGGATTTTCTTTTATGCCGTCAAAAACTCCCAGCAGGGCTTTGCGCGCCTCATCAAGTGATTTTTCTTTCAATACATCAGCGCTGAAGTATGCATAGCCCGGATCTTTTAAAGCATAAGAATAACCGAACTGACTGCTTGCTTTTTTGGTATCAATAAGCGCTTTGTAAATCCGTCCTGCCGGTTCATTCACCAGCGCTTCCACGATGAGCCGGACGGCTGCATAATCCGCATGTGAACCGGAAGGAATATGGTACCCGCACGAAATTACCTGTACATCACCCACCCGCTTCAGTTCCACATGGCGCTCACCATCCTGCACGGGCTCCGTGGTGTATTCTGACGGAAGGGTTCGGGTCGGTTTAGGAATCACCCCGAAATAATCATTAACAAGCGCCAAAGTTTTTGCTTCATCAATTTTTCCCGCAACGGTTAAAACAGCATTGTCGGGCTGATAATACTTTTTATAAAACGCTCTCAGGTTTTCAATCGGAACACGCTCAATGTCCTCCTTTGATCCTATGGTGGATTTGCCATAGTTATGCCACAGGTATGCCGTGGACATTACCCGTTCTTCCAGCACACCGGCAGGATAATTTTCACCGGCTTCAAATTCATTACGCACCACCGAAAATTCGCTTTCCAGGTGTTCCTTTTTTATAAAAGAATTTACCATCCGGTCACTCTCCAGGTCAAGCGCCCATTTCAGATTTTCATCCGTTGCATTGAATGTTTCAAAATAATTGGTGCGGTCATACCAGGTGGTTCCATTCGGGCGGGCTCCATGTGCGGTCAATTCCTGCGGGATGTCAGGATGGCGGGTGGAACCCTTAAACACCATGTGTTCCAGAAGGTGCGCCATTCCGGTTTCACCATATCCCTCATGACGCGAGCCAACCAGGTAAGTAATGTTTACAGTAATGGTAGATTTAGACGGATCGGGAAAGAGAAGCACCCGCAATCCGTTTTCCAATTTGTATTCCGTTATTCCCTCCACGGAAGCAACTTTAACCGGAGGCGCTGCTGCTTTTTTTGATTGTGCTGCAGCGATATTAAATGTGCTGGTAACAAAAATTACCAATAACAAATAATTGATGATTTTTTTCATTGGATAGTGTATTTAGTTAGTTGCAGCGAATGTACGGCATTTTGACAAATAAGATTATATCAGGATGCCTTCCACATACTGATGTTATAAGAGGTTGAAAAGAATTAATTCAGATCCGGATGATGGTTCCATCAGGGTATCCTTTCCGGTTACCTTACTATTTTCAGCCGGGCATAACGGAGCAACAATTGCTTGTTTCCAAGTCCGGGAAAAAAAACCGTTGCTTTATGATCTGGAAAATTGCCTTCTATATTTACAACTTTCCCGGTACCGAACTTCTGATGCTCCACTTCCATTCCCGCTAAAATCTGATTGGGATCGTCAGGAGTAAAATTTTCAGCAATAGAATCCGGTGCACTGGATGAATGGATTTTTTTAAGCGGCTTAAGATTATTTTTAGAAAAAGCATTTTTTCGCTTTGCAAATAAACGGGGATGGGAATTATCTGCCAGGTCAAAATCACCCCATGAGGATTCAGCCGTCTGCATTTGCGATGAAGGAAGCGTCATCTCAATATAATCAGGGTGTATTTCTTCAATAAATCTGCTTGGCTCGCACCCGATGAGGTTCCCCCACCGGTAACGACTCACCGAATAGGTTACGGTCAGCTTTTGTTCTGCACGTGTCATGGCTACATAAAACAATCTTCGCTCTTCTTCAAGATCCTCACGCGAATGCATGCTCATCTGCGAAGGAAAAAGGTTTTCTTCCATTCCGGCAATAAAAACCTGCTTAAACTCCAGCCCTTTTGCCATGTGAGCGGTCATGAGCGATACCCGGTCGGTGTTTCCATCCTCATTGTTTTCAGAATCGGTCAGCAAGGCAATATCCTGCATAAACTGATCGAGAGTTCGAATACCGGATTCATTCAGCTCGGAAGACGGTGCAGGAAGCGCTGTGGTTCCCGCTTCTGAAAATTCCCGGATGCCGTTGAGCAATTCCTGGATGTTTTCATAATGGCTGACACCTTCCGGAGTTTTGTCCTGGTAAAACTCCCGTAAAATACCTGAATGACTGGCAATATGGCTGGCGAGATTGTATGCATCATGAACGGGAAGCATAATACCAAAGCTTTTAATCATGGCAACGAAATCAGATATTTTATCGCAGGTGGCTCCGGCAATTCCGGTATGCTCTTCCCTGATGTTTTCCATAATATTCCAAATGCTCTTTTGCGAACCTGCTGCAGCAACAATCAGCTTATCAACAGTCGCCTGTCCGATTCCCCTTGCCGGATAATTAATCACCCGCTTAATCGCTTCTTCGTCATGCGGATTTACCGCCAGCCGGCAATACGCCAGCAAATCTTTTATTTCTTTCCGTGCATAGAAAGACATTCCCCCATAAATACGGTAAGGAATATTCAGTCTCCGCAGCGCTTCTTCAAGCGACCTCGACTGTGCATTGGTGCGGTATAGTACGGCAAAATCGCTGTGCCGGAGCTGATGATTCATCTTCTCCTGAAATATTGCATGGGCAATGATGCTTCCCTCCTCGTTATCGCTTAATGCCCGAAGCACCCTGATCTTTTCCCCCTGGTCATTCGCAGTCCAAACTTCTTTCCGTAACTGGTTTTTATTGTGCCGGATGACGCTGTTTGCGGCTCCGACAATACTTTTGGTGGAGCGGTAGTTCTGCTCCAGCCGGAAGGTTTTTAAATCAGGATAATCTTTTTCGAAAGAAAGGATGTTGCGGATGTTGGCGCCACGGAATGCATAAATACTTTGCGCATCATCGCCCACCACACAGATGTTTTCATGCTGTGCTGATATTTTCCTTACAATGACATACTGTACATAATTTGTATCCTGAAATTCGTCCACCAGCACATATTTGAATTTATGCTGGTATTTATGCAGCTCGTCCGGAAAGTTTTTCAATAGAACATAGGTGTTGTACAGCAAATCATCAAAATCCATTGCACCGGATTTCATACATCTCTTCGAATACATTTCAAACAGTTCTGCCAGCCGGGGTCTGCCGCTGAGCATGTCATCATTCATCAGGTCAGTATTATCCCTGTAATCGCGCCAGGAAAGCAGATTGTTTTTCGCAGAGGAAATCCGAGCCAGCACTGATGAAGGTTTATAGGTTTTGTCGTCCAGGTTGTTTTCTTTCAGAATGGTTTTAATAAGACTTTTGGAATCATCCGTATCGTAAATAGTGAAATTATTCGGATAGCCGATCCGCGCAGCTTCCACTCTAAGGATTCGGGCAAATACTGAATGAAAAGTTCCCATCCACAGGTTGCGCGCATCCTCGCCAGCGAGCATACCAATGCGCTGTTTCATTTCGCGTGCGGCTTTGTTGGTGAAAGTAAGAGCGAGAATATTAAATGAATCCACCCCTTGCTTCATCAGGTGAGCGATCCGGTACGTAAGCACCCGTGTTTTGCCTGAACCAGCGCCTGCAATGATCATGACAGGTCCTTCAGTGCATTGAACCGCCTGCTGCTGCGGATCGTTAAGCTGCGAAAGGTAATTCTCCATGGTGTTGAAGTTTCAAAAATAGCTAACTGGTTTTGCTTTTATCCGAAATCGGCTTTATGAAATGACCATAATTATTTTATCAGAAAAAAGGTTTGAAGGACTGTCCTTAACATAAATACCCACATCAGATCAGTTTGTAATTCCTGTATTCCCCGATTCTCCTCCCCGATTTCTGTTCAATAAGAAACAATAATTTATCCTTTAGGGTGAGCTTTTTTCCGGAGGTATCAAACCGGAAGTCCCATTTTTTTTCTGCAATCCTCTGAAGCATAACTTTAGGGTGGGTTCCTTCAAATTTTCTGAGTGAATCAATCTTCGAATAATCAAATTTTTTTTCTGCGCCTATATTCTTTTTCATCCAGTCATCGTCATGCCAGTATTTATTGAAGGTTTGCTGTTTCAGCTGTTGCATTTCAGGCGGCTTTACCCAACCGTAATGAAATACCTGTGCATTCACCGGTTTTACCTTCAGCTTTTTTCCATTCTTACGGAACCCCTGTGCATCGCGCCACGAACGTATGGATGGATCATTCCGGATGATGCGCACTTCCTTCCGATACCATCTGCGCGAATCGCCCGCATAATCATACGAACCGTAAAAATGGACAAAGTCAAACAACAGTCCTTCCACCCTGTGATCATCTTTGTACCTCAGCATTGCCTGCCGGATGGAATCGAGATACCGCTCATGAATCACTTCATCTCCCTGCAGATAAAAAGCCCAGTCGGTCCGCCCGGAAATTTTTTCAAACGCTTTGTTTGTTTCTTCCGCCAGCACCCTTCCCCCCTCGCGCAGGGAAGCGTTCCAGACGCTGTCATAAATTTTAATTTTTGGAGAGGAAATTGTTTCTACTGCCTGCCTGGTGTCATCTTCGGAGTTACCGGCAAGGACAATAAATTCATCACACAACTCCAGAATGGAGCGAATGGATTCTGCAAACGGATAATCATATCTGATCCCGTTGCGGATAAAAGTGAATCCTGAAACAAACATGGATTATGAAATCTTCGGGGGCTTCAAATTATTATTAGAAAAAAATGCGATCCGCAATTAGATTATGGTTCAAACTTATAAACCCCCGTATAATTAAATGGCGTAATTGCCAGTATTTCTTTTTTTACATTTTTATTCACTTCAAGCTTTTCGATAAATGAAGCGATTTCTTTCCGGGTGACGGATTTTTTCTTACGTGTAAATTCTTTCAGCATTTCATAGGGATTGGAATACCCCTCTCTGCGCAGAATGGTTTGAATGGCTTCGGAAATCACTGTCCAATTAGATGCAAGATCTTCATTAATTTTATTCTGATTTACTTTCACTTTTCCCAATCCCTTCATTAATGATGTTATGGCTATCAGTGTATGCGCCAGAGGAACTCCGATATTGCGAAGTACAGTGGAGTCCGTAAGATCGCGTTGCAGCCGCGAAATGGGTAGCTTTCCGGAAAGATGCTCGAACAACGCATTTGCAATTCCGAAATTTCCTTCGGCATTTTCAAAGTCAATGGGATTTACTTTGTGCGGCATGGCTGATGATCCTGTTTCGCCTTTTTTAATTTCCTGAATGAAATAGTTCATGGAAATATAGCTCCACATATCGCGGCATAAATCAATCAGAATATTGTTGATTCTTTTCAGAGCATCAAACTGAGCTGAGAGGTTATCATAAGGTTCAATCTGCGTAGTAAGCTGTGTGCGGGTAAGTCCCAGTTTGCCGATTAATTCATCAGCAAACGCGATCCAGTTAACAGCAGGATAAGCCGCAACATGAGCATTAAAATTTCCGGTGGCGCCTCCGAATTTTGCTGAATGCGGAATCACATGAAGCAACTGCTTTTGCGTCTGAAGCCGTTTGTAAAAAACCGCAATTTCTTTTCCAAGCCGAGTAGGCGAAGCCGGCTGCCCGTGCGTATGAGCCAGCATAGGAACATCTTCCCACAGTTTAATGAGCCCTTTCAGCTTCCTGTTCAGGTCTTCCAGCAATGGATAATACACTTTTTCCAACGCTCGTTTGAATGACAAAGGGACAGCCGTATTATTAATGTCTTGAGAAGTCAATCCGAAGTGAATAAATTCCCTGTACCTTTCCATCTTCATTTCATTAAATTTAATCTTAAGAAAATATTCTACGGCTTTCACATCATGATTGGTTGACTTTTCAATGTCTTTTATCTGCACCACATCATTTTCATCGAAATCAAGATAAATATTACGCAGGTCTTTAAATAATTTTCTGTTAAAGTCCCTGAGCTGCGGAAGAGGGAGGTTACACAGCGCAATAAAGTATTCAATTTCCACCTGCACGCGGTATTTCATAAGCGCTGCTTCTGAAAAATACTCCGAAAGCACCTTGCATTTATCACGATATCGCCCGTCAACGGGTGAAACGGCATTCAGCGCATTTAATTCCATAAATAAGACAGGTTACGTGCGAAGATAGTTATTCAGGTTTTTCAGCATGAAGAGATTCCGGTCTTTTGCTTGTTTAAGATCGGATGAATTATAAAATTTGCGGAATTCAAACACACATGAAAAAGCAAACCGCGTTCCTGATAGTCATATTAAGTTGCACCGGCATTGCACCTGCGCAGGTCATCGGCATTCCGAAAGATACTCTTCTGACTCCGGATGCGGATAATCCGGCTATAATGTATGTTGAAATCAGAAATACGGAAGGCACCCCCTATCAGAAAGGTTTTTCATTTAACGGCAGAAAATCGGGTGTATGGCGTACATGGACTAATTTTGGGTTGATGAAATTTCTGGAAGAATATCATTTGAATGTTTTGCATGGAGTGAGATATGTAATGAATGAAAGCGGCTGCATTGAATTTGAAGAAAATTACCGCAACGGAAAGCTGGATGGTCCGCGCATCAAATACAATTATGGCACGGTTAAGCTGTTGGAGGAAAACTATTCGCAAGGGGTTCTTGACGGAGTGAGAAAAGCTTATTATGAAACAGGCATGGTTCAGGAAGAAGCTACGTTTGTAAAGGGAAAAAAGAATGGCATTGCCATCTGGTATAACCAGGCATCGGTTCCTACCATTGAATACACGTATAAAGATGGGGTGCTTGAAGGTCCTGCGCGTACTTATTTCGGCACCGGTAAGATTCAAAGCGAAGGAAAATATCAGAACGGTGACGAACAGGGGGAATGGAAAGAATATGATGAGGAAGGGAAATTGATGAAAATAATAATGTATGAAAAGGGGACGAAAGTTAAAGAAACTCCCGTCAAAAAATAAAAACCCATCATTGCGTGAAATAAATTTTGATCTCAGCGAATTGTTAAATGTATAAGGCATTATACCTCAGTCCTATGATTCCTTCATTCAACATTGAAAAGACAAAACGCTTTTTTACAGACATACTGCATTTTAGAACAGGCATGGAATCGGAACATTATGCGATTCTGCACAAAGACAATCTTACCATTCACATACTACGTGCCGGGGAAGATATTGGTCAAATGGAATTTTATCTCGAAGTGGATAAGCTGGATGACCTTTGGAATTCTATTAAGGCGAAGGTAAAAATGATCAGGCATCGTGCTCCTTTTGACCGGGAATACGGAATGAGGGAAATACACATTCATGTGCCTGAAACCAACACTCTGCTTTTTATCGGTGAGGAAACCGGCAGGAAGAATAAATCTTCCCGTATTTGAATTATTTGAGAATCGTAAAAATGATGAAGCTGGCAAGGTATGCCAATGCAGACAAATAGATAAACTGAATGGTTGGCCATTTCCATCCACCGGTTTCGCGCTTTACTACGGCAATGGTGCTCATGCATTGCATGGCAAATGCATAAAACAGCATAAGCGACCATCCTGTGGCAACGGTATAACGCGGCTGTCCCGTCTCCGGATTTATTTCAGCCATCATTTTATCACGGACGGTGAGTTCATCAGATGCTTCGCTTCCCACACTATAAATAGTGGACATAGTGCCGACAAAAACTTCGCGGGCGGCAAAGGAAGTTACCAGTGCAATTCCGATTTTCCAGTCAAATCCCAGCGGCTCGATTACCGGCTCCATAATGCGTCCAAGCTTTCCGGCATACGAAGCTTCGAGCTTTTCGGACTGAATACTGCTCACCTCCTGTGCCGGAGCAGCAACCGATTCAAGTGAATCAATGCGGGTCTGCAGCTCTGAAAAAGTATCTCCTGGTCCGTTGGAGGACAAAAACCAGAGGATGATGGAAATGGCAATGATGACTTTACCGGCATCAAACAGAAAAATTTTCACCTTATCAAAAATGGTTACCCCTATATTGTTCCAGCGGGGCACACGATACAGCGGAAGCTCCATGACAAAAAAATCGCGGTCTTTTATTTTCACAAACCATTTCATAAGAAATGCGGAGCCGATGGCGGCAAAAAAACCAATGAGGTAAAGCGCCATCAGCACCAACCCCTGCCGGTTGATAAATCCCCAAACCGGTTTGGTGGGAATAATCATGGAAATGATCAGCGTAAAAACCGGAAGCCGCGCAGAACAACTCATCAGGGGAATAACCATGATGGTAACAATGCGCTGCTTTAAGCTCTGAATGGTACGGGTGGATAAAATGGAAGGAACGGCACATGCCACTCCGCTGATCAGCGGTATAACGCTTCGCCCGCTCAATCCGTACCTGCGCATGAGTTTGTCCATGATAAAACTCACGCGGGCCATATAGCCGGTGTCTTCGAGCAAAGCAATGAAAGCAAATAACAATGCAATCTGCGGAATAAAAATAAGGATGCCGGCAAGCCCGGCCATGATACCATTTACAATCAAATCGTTCAGCACCCCTTCGGGAAGAAGGTGGTGCACATAGCTTCCTGCATTGGCAAAAGTCCAGTCAATAAAATCCATCGGATACTTAGCCCAAGAAAAAATTGCCTGAAAAATGATGAACAAAACCACCAGGAAAATGAAATATCCCCAGATGCGGTGCATCAGTAAATCATCCAGTTTGCGGCTCCATTCCGGGCGCTTTGATACCGGCTCTATTTTCACGCACTCATTCATAATGGCGGTGATTACTTTGTAGCGTTCCAGGGTTTCGCGCGCCTGTTGCTGCGTACTGTCAAAGTTATTTTCGCGGATCAGCGCTTTTACTTTTTCTTTTTCATCGGGATGGGTTTGAAGCCAGGTAATGAATTCAAGATTGTTGGCAAGCTGAAATGCTGCATAGTTGCTCTTAACGTTTACTTCACTGCGAATGCCCTCCACAACCTGCGGAGCCAATTCAGCCGTATCAATAAATTCTTTTTCCGGAACAGGTAAATTGGATACCAGCGCTTTCCTTATTTCATCAATGCCCGATCCCCTTCGGGCAATCACAGGGATTATTTTAATACCGAGCTTTTCAGATAATTTCAAAAAATCAATCCGTATTCCTTTATAATTCACAATATCCATGATGTTCACTACAAAAATCACGGGCTTCTTAAGATCCACCACCTGGGAGCATAAAAACAAGCTGCGTTTCAGATTGGTGCCGTCTGCAATAACTATGGCTACATCAGGGTGGGAATCATTTGCAGGATCACATAAAACACGGAACGGAATCTGTTCATCGAATGTTTTCGGATACAAGCTATAAGTTCCTGGCAGGTCGGTTATTTCAGCAATCTTTGTATTTCCATTTTCCGAAGGCAATGAAAAGGTTCCGGATTTTTTTTCTACGGTTACCCCGGGAAAATTGGCAATTTTCTGATTCAATCCGGTGAGCGCATTGAACAAGGTAGATTTCCCGCTGTTGGGATTTCCGATGAGAGCGATTTTGATTTTTTCAGCCATTTAATTCGGTTACCAATATAGATTCCGCTTCATTCAACCGGATGCCGAGCATATAGTTTGCCACTGAAATTGCAATCGGATCTCCTGCGGGTGCAATCCGGATGACTTCCACTGTTTCGCCCGGAATGCAGCCCATTTCCATTAATTTCAGTTTCATCAGCTCATCGGTGAATGACTCGATGATGCACTTTCGTCCAATAGTAATTTCACTTAATCTTTTCACCTTCTGTTCAATTATCCGGAATAATCAAAATATTAATATGCTCTGGTCAGACTAACATGGCTTTGCAGATTCTGCTTGATGCGCTTTTCCTACCGGAGGACAGTCGCATTTTTTCCTGAATAAAGCACATGACGACAGAAAAATCAGGAAAATCAACAAAAAAAACATCTGAATTGCGGCTGGCTTTATTTTCATTCTTTTTTGTCCAAAATTAACCAACAACTTTCAATAACATCATGCAAATACCATTTCTCCATTCCATTCCAAACATTCACGTTCTGTTTTCAGGAAGTGTATAAACTTTGTTGCTTTTGGCTTTGTTGTGATAGTTCATGCTTCTATCAATCAGCCGTACAGGAACCATTATTTGTGAAATGCTATTTTTACGCTCCTTGTTATTGTTGATTATGCCCGGGCCAAAATCTTTCAGCCGCAGTTATAAGCCGGCTATTTTTTTATTAATAAGTGCGTTTTTATATTTTTCGGAAACCGGAATTTCAGAGGCACAAATACTGAAACCCATCCGGTGGACATCCTCCGTCAAGCAAGCAAATAATAAAGAAGCAGAATTAATTATTAAGCCGGTTATTGATAAAAACTGGCATATCTACGGTCAGAATATTGACGGGGAGGGACCGATTCCTACCTCCATTGCATTTGAGCCATCGGACAATTACGAATTAGCCGGAAAAACCATTGAGATTGGCAGTCATGAAGAAATGGATGCAACCTGGGGATTTAAAGTTACCTATCTGAGTGACGGAGCTTTTTTCAGGCAAAAAATCAGAATAAAAACCGATCAGCCGTTTGAAATTAAATGTACGGTAGGATACCAGATCTGCGATGACAAGATGTGTCTTCCCCCTGATGATGTGGTTTTGAAATTCAGCATCAATAAAGGAGCCGGACAGAATGCAGATAAAGAAAAAGCGGGTATGATTCCAAAAGATTCGGTTTTATCATCCGGTAAAGATTCTTTGTCATCCGCAGATGAAATCAGTGTTCCGGACACTGCAATGACAGCAGCTGGTACCGGTTTGGAGCCGGGCTGCGGAGAAACGGCCGGGGGAATTCAGGATTACACTTCGCTGATCGGAATCCTGATTGGCGGTTTGCTGGGCGGGTTTCTGGCATTGCTCACTCCCTGTGTTTTTCCGATGATTCCAATGACTGTCAGTTTTTTCACCAAGCGGAGCACCAACCGAAAGCAGGGTCGGATTAATGCGCTATTGTATGCTATGTTCATTATCCTCATTTATGTCGGGCTTGGATTTTTAGTAACGGTTACCCTTGGATCGGATGCGCTGAATGCTCTTGCAAGCAATTCATTTTTCAATATTTTATTCTTTTTCATTTTTGTCATTTTTGCATTATCATTTTTCGGAGCATTTGAAATTGTACTGCCAAGCTCCTGGATCAACAAAGCAGATCATGCTGCAGAACGCGGGGGAATCATCGGAATATTTTTTATGGCATTTACCCTTTCGCTGGTTTCTTTTTCCTGCACCGGACCGATTATCGGAACATTGCTTGTTGAAGCAGCACACGGCAGGAGCTATGCCGGACCGCTGGTGGGCATGACAGGGTTTGCGGTAGCCCTTGCTTTGCCGTTCGCATTTTTTGCCGCTTTCCCGGGCTGGTTGAACTCATTGCCCAAATCGGGCGGGTGGCTGAACACCGTGAAAGTGTCACTCGGATTTCTTGAACTTGCGCTTGCTTTAAAATTTCTTTCCAATGTGGACCTGGCGTATCACTGGGGGTTTTTGAAAAGGGAAATATTCATAGCTTTCTGGGTGGTTATTTTCGGATTGCTGGGATTATACCTGTTGGGCAGGTTGCGGTTTGAGCACGACAGCGAGGTGCAGCATATCGGAGTTGGGCGATTGATATTCGCTTTGTTTTCGCTGACCTTTACGCTCTATCTTATCCCCGGAATCTGGGGAGCGCCTCTGAAGCTGATCAGCGGGTTCCCTCCTCCTGAATTTTACAAGGAGTGGATTACCAAAGAATCATCGGGACATTGCCCCCACAACCTGAATTGCTTTCACGATTATAAGGAGGGGCTGGCTTACGCCAAAACACAAGGAAAGCCGGTTATGGTTGATTTTACAGGATGGAGCTGTGTGAACTGCCGCAAAATGGAAGACAACGTTTGGTCAGATCCTGAAGTATTAAAAAGGTTGTCGGAAAAATATGTTCTGATTTCACTTTATGTGGATGATAAAACGGAACTTCCCCCTGGCGAACAATATGAATCAAAAGTGCTTGATAAAAATATTAACACCACCGGAAGGAAATGGAGCGATTTGCAGGCATCGGTGTATCAAACCAATTCACAGCCATATTATGTGCTGCTCGATCACAAAGAAAAATTACTTGCCAAACCACGCGGCTATACTCCCGACATTCCTACCTATATTCAGTTTCTTGATGAGGGTTTGTGCCGGTTTGAAAAGCGGAAAAAATAACAGAGCTTTTTTTGCTTCAATTTAACACCGGAGAAAGCAAACGGCTAATTCACCTGGCTGATTTCATTCGGTGGCACGTAAGCATGAACACTATTGCTGATGGCAGGCAATGATTTCAGGTATGCGAAAATGCTTTTCAGGTCATCATCGGAAAGTATTTTAGCCAATTCAACCGTGGGCATCGGGGGCATTACAGGTCTGCCTGCATCTATTCCCATAAATTGACCGGTGCGGAATATTTTAATAAACAATTCCTCAGTCCACGCTCCTATTCCTGTCAAAGAGTCTGGCGTCAGGTTTGCAGCATAAGAAATACCCCAGGGACCAACCCAAGCTGTCAGATCCGAGCTGCCGAGATACCAATGTCCGGGCGCAATGTTTGCGGTATCGATAGGGGGTAATTTCATGTCCTGCGGGGAGCCGGACAATAGTTTTGATTCATCCACAACAGGACCTTGTTCCGTCATGATTTTCGGTGAATGGCAATCGTTGCATCCCCCGATGCCCACCAGGAATTTTCCTCGCTCAATTATTTGTTCCTGGGTCATGGCAGCGCCTGCCGGTTTTTGTTCTTTATTGCCACAACCATTAAGCATAATTGCGATATAGGCAATGATGACAATGCCGCTAATGAGAAATAAGTTTTTAGTGTTTTTCATAAGTTTTAAATTTAGTATGGTAAAGGTATAAGGAATTTTCTGATCAGCCAAATAAAATTTTTGTTGCATGAGGTTTCCCGTTTAGAAAAATAGAAGTAAATATCTTTCAACAGCAAAAAAATAATCCCAAGGAAGATAATTTCTATTAGTTTTACAGTAAATGCATTCAATGTATAAAATAATTTATTTTTCTCTATTGCTGAGTTTTCATTTTGTTTCAAATCAATCTATCTGTCAAGAAAGATTTAACTTTTCAACCAATGGTACAAAGTCAATTAATGAAGTTAGAAATTTTGAAAACTCAATTAAATCTAAGGACAAAGGATTCAGCTACTTTAACCCTTATTTCGATGAGGATTTTGATACCATAAATCCAAATATTTTAAAGACAACTTTGATTTTTGAAAGAACAAATGATGATTTCTTTCCCGCGCTTGCAACATGGTATTTTTTTGACAATGATTCAGTCGTACGCGGATTATTTTATAATTGGGGATTTTATAATCCGGAATTTAACCCTACCTTAAATCAAAAAATCTTAGTTGAATTAAAAAATAAAAAGATTGATTTTATACAAAAACATAAAATGGTAAAAATGAAAATATATGAATTACTTGGTAGTCCGACTTCAAACATCGTATCCGAAAATTCAAAAATCAGATTAATTGAAAAAACGGTCTGGGATTTAAAAAATTCCAGAATAATATTGGAATTGGTTTTTGACCCCACCTTAGTAAAGCTTGATAATACTGAATTTTTAGTTGGAGGAGATTCCCACATTACAATAAAAAAATTTTTTAAGTAGACATTAAATTCTCAGGCATGTTAAAATAACGCTCTTTTTAATTTTTCATAATATTTTAATTCTGTTAGTTTTACAACCAACACATGTAATGAGCAAGACACTTCATTCTTTTCTTTTGTTGTTTCTTTTTTTTTCATGCAACACAGCATTAAAAGTCGAAAATAAAACCCCCATTATCGGCTTCCTCGATTTTGTGCAGGATGAAACGCTGGCAAAAGCAAAGCAAGGATTTTTTGATGCGCTTGCTAAAAACGGATTTTCCGAAAAAGATTCAACCGTAAAAATTATTTACACCAATGCACAGGGCGATATTCCCACGCTGGGGCAGGCATGTGATTTGCTGATTTCAAAAAAAGTGGATTTGATTGCCGCCAATACCACCCTGTCCACCATCACCGCTTCGCAACGGACAAAGACCATTCCGGTGTGCATGATGGTTGCCCCCCGCCCGGATATTGCAAAGCTCACGGATGCCGGAGGAAATACGCCCGAAAATCTTTTCGGAGTTTATGAAACACTCGAATACATTGACACAGCCGTTTCGATTATTAAATCACTTATGCCGCAGGCAAAAAAAATTGGCACTGTTTACAATCAATCGGAACCGCAGTCGCGCGATGCATTTTCGCGGGTTGAAAATAAATGCCGTGAGCTTGGATTGGAAATGGTGAGTTTGCCGGTAAATAACTCATCCGAAACACAATTGGTAACCGCTTCATTGCTTTCCGGAAAAATTGATGCATTTTTTGCATTACCCGACAATGTGATTTTTGCATCGTTCGAAACCATCGTCCAAAGCTGCAATGCTGCGGGAGTTCCCATCTTTACGAGCGAGGCGGGGCTGGTGGCACGCGGTGCTGTTGCTTCCTTTGGCGCTGATTTTTACCAGTGGGGTTTCCAGGCAGGAGAACAGGCAGCAGAGTTTTTAAAGACGAAATCGCTGTATGAGCTGAAACCGGAGATTGTAAGAATCAGAAATCGAATTTATAATCGTCAGGCAGCACAAAAATTCAGAATTATTCCAGGCAATGAATTTGTTAGTTCTGATTAATTAATTAACTCCTAAATCCATTATGGATTTTTACCTGACAGCAGTTTTTCTCGGTCTTGGTTTTTCAGCCCTCGCGCTTGGCATTTTTCTTTCGCTGAGAATATTCAATATCCCCGACATCACCACCGATGGAAGTTATACTCTGGGGGGCGCAATTACCGCCATCATGCTGGTGAATGGTTTCCACCCGGTGGCTTCTCTTTTTATTGTGATTCTCTGTGGAGCCGCTGCCGGAATGATTACAGGAATGATTCATACCGGATTAAAAATTCATGCGCTGCTTGCCGGCATCCTTGTGATGACGGCACTGTACTCTGTCAATCTGAGCATCATGGGGCGAAGCAATATTCCGCTCATCGGGATTGAAAATATTTTTTCTGCATGGTCTGTTTCCATTTCCGTTTTGCACAACGAACTATTGATTTTCCTGTTGTTTGCCGTTGCATTGTTTGCATTGATTGTATGGCTGCTTAAAACCGATTTCGGAATTGCCATGCGAGCCACAGGAAACAGCGAATCCATGGCACGCTCCATGGGCGTGAACACTCAGCGAATGAAAATCACCGGTCTTGCCATTGCCAACGCACTCACAGCGGTGAGCGGATTTATGATTACACAATTCCAGGGCTATGCCGATATCAACATGGGAATCGGAATCGTAATTTCGGGGCTTGCATCCGTCATCATCGGTGAATCGCTTTTAAAATTTTTCAGAATCGAAAAAATCTTTCTTCACATCCTTTGCGTGATTGCCGGTGCTGTAATATTCCGGCTGGTGCTCGCTGCAGCACTTTCGGCAGGCATGAATCCGAATTTTCTTAAACTGGTTACAGCAGCCATTGTCCTTGCACTCATCAGCATTACTTATGTCATCAAAAAAGAAAAAGCATGATTGAACTCCGGTCGGTGAATAAAAGTTTTTTTTCAGGAAGCTCTGATAAAATTGCAGCGCTGAGAAATATCGCCCTCCATATTTCACCGCAGGAGTTTGTGATTGTAATAGGCAGCAACGGCTCAGGCAAATCCACCCTGCTGAATGTAATTGCGGGAAATGTATTTCCGGATTCAGGAGAAATATTTATTGAGAACAGAACAGTAAATCGCCTGAAAGATTATGAACGCAGCAAATGGATTGCGCGCATTTTTCAGAACCCGCTCACAGGCACGGCAGCCGATTTAAGCATCCTCGATAATTTCCGGCTGGCATCGCTTCGCACGCAAAATAAATTATTAAAAATCGGGATAAATGAAAAATTTAAAAAACAGGTTAAAGAAAAAATTGCAATGCTTAACCTGGGGCTTGAAAACAAGCTGGAACAAAAAATGGGATTGCTTTCCGGAGGGCAGAGGCAGGCACTTACACTGGTCATGGCTGTAATGGACGAAACGAAAATTCTTTTAATGGATGAGCCATCGGCTGCACTCGACCCAAAAACCGCCCTCAACCTGATGGAAAATATTTCGAACCTGGTTAAGACGTTCCGCCTCACCGCCATGCTGGTCACTCACCAGATGAAAGATGCTGTTCAATACGGAAACCGGCTGCTGTTGATGCAGGACGGCAACATTGCAAAAGACCTGGGAGCAGAGGAAAAATCGAAGTTTAATGTGCATGATTTGCATGACTGGTTTGGATAAAGCACATTCCTGTGCAGGTAATCTTTGCTAATTTTATCCCGCATGAAATACCTGAACGACATAGGGCGGTACTGGCTGTTTATCAAAAGTCTTTTTACCAAGCCGGAGAAATTCAAAGTTTATTTGCGGCAGATTTTCGTGGAGATGGAAGCCATGGGTTATGGCTCGCTTGGCATCGTGGCGATAAATTCTGTATTCATGGGAGCCGTCATCACCATTCAGAGCGCATACAACATTGTGAACCCAATGGTGCCGCTTTCGGCAATCGGCATTGTGACGCGCGACAGCATCATCATTGAATTTGCACCGACCGTAATCATGATGGTGCTGGCAGGAAAAATCGGGTCGAGCATCGCTTCCGAAATCGGAACCATGCGCGTGACCGAGCAGATTGATGCATTGGAAATAATGGGAATAAATTCTTCGAGCTTTTTGGTGCTTCCGAAAATTGTCGCTGCCGTTTTTATTCTTCCGTTTGTTGTCATCATCAGCATGTTTGTCGGAATTCTGGGAGGGTGGATTGCCGGAGATTTAACAGGCGCATGTCCTTCTGCCGATTACCTCAAAGGTTTGCAGGATTCATTTCTTCCGTTCAACATTACGTTCGCATTAATCAAGACGGTGATATTCGCATTTATCATCACGAGCATTTCGTCCTACCAGGGCTATTACACCAAAGGGGGGGCGCTTGAAGTGGGACAGTCGAGCACGCGGGCTGTGGTGTACAGCAATATTTTCATTCTGTTATTCGATTACATCTGCACCCAATTGTTACTTGCATGATAGAAGCAAAAAATATTTCAAAAAGATTCAGCGGCAAGCCGGTGCTTGAAAATATTTCATGCTCGTTTCAACCCGGCAAGGTCAACCTGATTATCGGTTCCAGCGGGTCGGGGAAAACAGTATTGATGAAATGTCTCGTGGGATTGATGGATGCGGACGAAGGCAGTGTAATGTACGATGACACAAATTTTTCCGCCCTGAGCCATAAAGAGCGAAAAACAATTCAGAAAGAAATCGGCATGTTGTTTCAGGGCGGAGCATTGTTCGATTCCATGACCGTTGAGAAAAACGTAATGTTTCCGCTGATAGTTTTTTCGGACATGTCTCCTGCTGAAAGAAAGGAGCGGGTGAATTTTTGCCTGAACCGGGTAAACCTGGTGAATGTGGGTCACTTGTTTCCAGCCGAAATCAGCGGGGGGATGAAAAAGAGGGTGGCGATTGCACGCGCCATCGCCAACAATCCGAAATATTTATTCTGCGATGAACCGAACAGCGGGCTGGATCCGAAAACATCGCTTGTGATTGATAAGCTTATCCAGGAAATAACGGAAGAATTTAAAATGACCACCATTGTCAATACACACGACATGAATTCAGTAGTTGAAATCGGGGAAAAAATTATTTTCATTTTCAGAGGAAAAAAATACTGGGAAGGAACAGCGGATGAAATTATGAAAAGCGACAATAAAGAACTGAATGAATTTGTTTTTGCCAGCAAGATGATGCAGGGGCTGAAAGCTGCAACGCATTAATTGCGCTTACCCTTTCAGCGCTTCCGCACCGCCAACAATTTCGAGAATCTCATTGGTAATGGCTGCCTGGCGGGCTTTGTTGTATTGAAGCCGCAGCTCGCGCAGAAGCTCACCCGCATTATCAGTCGCTTTGCTCATAGCCGTCATGCGCGCGCCATGTTCGCTGGCATGTGAGTCGAGCAGGGCTTTGTACAACTGTATTTTCAGCGATTTCGGAATCAATTCGCGCACAATCTCTTCCTGACCGGGTTCGAAAATATAATTGACGTTTGTTTTTTTCTTTTCCGGTTTGGAAGGTGGGGCGATGGGCAGCATTGTTTCCGTTTGTACATACTGCACCGCAGCATTCTTAAACAGGTTGTAAACCAAAACCACCTTGTCATAATTGCCAGACGAAAATTCTTTCATGATTTCCTCCGCAATCGCTGCCGTATGTTCAAAATCGAGCTGATTGTAAATTTCGTTATGGTGTTTCAGAAAAATATTTTTTTGCTTGCCGAAATAATCCGAAGATTTTTTTCCGATGCACATCACTTTCACTTTTCCTGCCTGCATCTGTGTTTTATAATCCTGTCGGAGCAGCTTGTTCACTGTCCGGATGATATTGGAATTGAAAGCGCCAGCCAGACCGCGGTTGGAGCTGATGGCAACAATCAGAATTTTTTCTTCCGCCCGCACCTTTGCATAAGCCCCCCCGCTTGAAGCATCCACGCTGCCCGAGAGATTTTCCAGAATTTCACGAAGCTTATTGGCATACGGGCGCATCCGTATGATGGCATCCTGCGCCCTGCGCAGCTTGGCAGCCGAAACCATTTTCATGGCTTTGGTAATCTGCTGCGTGGAATTAACCGAAGCGATTCGTCCTCTTACTTCTTTTAAACTTCCCATAGGATGTTAATTGCTGAATGGTTGAATGGTTTTTTTCAAAAACAAATAAAGTCCCATAAACAATAATAGTATTAGCCATTTAGCTATCTAACCATTTAAACATTTTTACGATTTATATTTCACAGATAGTTCCTTCGCCAGCTTTTCAATGGTTGCAAGCACCTCATCTTTCAGTTCTCCCTTTTTCAGCGATTCGAGTGCATCTTTATGCTGGGCTTCCATCACATTCAGGAAATCCGTTTCAAATTCTTTCACACGTTTTACCGGAACATCTTTAATCAATCCCTTCGTTCCGCAATAAATGATGGCAATCTGCTGCTCCACCCTGTACGGAGTGTATTGCCCTTGTTTCAGGATTTCCACATTGCGCGAACCCTTGTCGAGCACGGCTTTGGTGGCAGCATCCAAATCGGAACCGAATTTTGAAAATGCTTCCAGCTCGCGGTACTGCGCCTGGTCGAGTTTGAGTGTTCCTGCAATTTTTTTCATGGATTTGATTTGCGCATTCCCCCCCACTCGTGATACGGAAATCCCCACATTGATTGCAGGACGTACTCCCGCATTGA
>Ga0187893_10002824_pt1 | contig 37053 bp, 32 predicted proteins | sample MA1701074metaG_FD_139574 | JGI IMG/M metagenome (GOLD analysis project Ga0187893, IMG submission 139574) | White microbial mat communities from a basaltic lava cave in the Kipuka Kanohina Cave System on the Island of Hawaii, USA - MA170107-4 metaG ... | reverse complement strand
GACCCGACACCGCCGCGTGCGCGGCGTGAAACAGCGTCGGCGCGTCGAGCCGGTGGAACCGTTGCTCCGGCGGTCGCTCCAGGCCGGGATACCAATCGAGGTCCAGCTGGTGGGTGTCCGCCCAGCCGCGCAGCCGCGCCACTTCGCCTGCGGCAAATCCGCCCGGCCTCACGAGCACCGTCGCTGTGCCCCAGCTGCGCGCGACGACGATGCCCGTGGAAACCGCCGCCGGCGGCTCGCGCCGCAGCGCTTCGGCGGCGGTGAAGATCGTGCGCAGCGGCGCGCGTGGCGGCAGGTTCATCCAGCCCGTGATGGCCAGCACCCCGCCCGGCGACAACACCCGCAGGTAGGCCTGGTACGCCTCGACCGTGTGCAGGAAGTCCTCGCTGGTCGCGTACACGCCGGCCGCCGTGCCGCCCGGACCGCCGGCGCCGGCCGCCAGCGTGATGAGGTCGAACCGCTCGTGCGAGCGGGCGACGACGCTGCGCGCGTCACCCACCACCCAGCGCACCCGGTCGGCGTGCGGGTCGGCTCGCATCGTGGCGCGGGTCCGGGCGAGTCGGACCAGCTCCGCCGACAGCTCGACCGCCACCACGCGGTCGGCGCCGTGCGCCAGCGCGCTCTCGATCTCGAGCCCACCTCCGGCTCCGAGGACGAGGACGGTGGCCGCCGTGGCGAGCGCGTGGGGGAGCGACACCGGGAGCGCCGCCGTAAACGCGCGGGCGCGCGCCGTGTCGGGCCAGCTGGTCACCGCCCCCACCAGGTCGCCGTCCAGGAGCAAGGCCGTTTGCCGCGGGAACGCGCCGCCGTAGTCGAGCGACAGGCCCGGCGCGTGTCGAAACGCGGGCGCGTCGAGGGCCACCGCCCAGCCCACCGGACTCCACCGCTCGGCGGTGCGGACGGCGCCCGGGTACGCCTCGAGCTGCGGCAGCGCCTTATGCGGGGTGACCACGGGACGCCACAACGGGGTGAGCCATGCCGCCAGTGTCAGCGCCGCCACGCCGCTGGCGGGCGCCACCGAGCCGCGACCGCCGCCTCGGAACGCGGCGACCAGCGTCGCTGCGGCGGCCAGTGTGGCGGGGAGGGCGACGGCCCGGTGCGGCGGAACCAGCCACAGCACGGCGAGGCCGAGCGCCGCGCCGGCGGCCGCGCCGAGAAAGCTCGCGCCGTACACGCCGCCGGGCCGCGGCGCGCTTCCCACGAGGGCGAGCAGCACGGCGAGCGCGGCGGCGAAGAACGGGAACGCGAGCAGCGCGTAGACCAGCGCCAGCCGCTGCCATTCGCCCGCCGCCCAGGCGAGACGGGTCGGATCGAGGGCGAGCCGCGATACGAGCGCGGGTGCCGCGACGAGCGACAGCGCCGCGGCGCCGGCGCTCCAAACGAGCCACCGGGGCACGCGCTGGGACGCCGGCGGCCGGACCGCCACCAGCGTGCCCGCGGCTCCCAGTCCGGCCATCGCGACGCCGATCACCATGTAGGCGAAGTGGTGGAAGTACGCGATCGCGAACACGCGGACCAGCAGCAGCTCGGCCGCGAGCGTCGCCGCCGACAGCAGCGCCACGACTACGCCGGCTGCCCGCCGGTCGGGTTCGGTCAGCGGAGACCGGAGAGCAGCGGAACGAAGCGGACGGGGAGGAGCTGTCGAGTACGGGTCGTTCCGTCCGCCTGCTTCTCGACGAGAATGAGGTGCTGCACGCCGTATACGCTGCCGACGGGGATGATGATGCGTCCACGGGGCTTGAGCTGTGCGATCAGCGCCGGCGGGATGTAGCTCGCGGCTGCCGTGACGAGGATCGCGTCGAACGGGGCCGCTTCGGGCCAGCCGACATGCCCGTCGCCGTGGCGCACTCGGACGGCGCCGTACCCCAGCCGGGTGAGCCGCTTCCTGGCGTTCACGGCGAGGGCCTCGAAGATCTCCATCGTGTAGACATCACAGCCGATCTCGGCCAGCACGGCCGCCTGGTAGCCGGAGCCGGTGCCGACCTCCAGCACCCGCTGGCCGGGCCGCGGCGCGATCAGCTCGGTCATGTAGGCGACCACGTAGGGTTGGGAGATCGTCTGCCCGAGGCCGATCGGGAGCGGGTGATCGCCGTATGCGCGCTCGCGCAGCTCCACCGGAACGAACTCGTGGCGGGGCACGGCGCGCAGCGCCTCGAGCGTGGCCGCATGGATCACGCCCTCGGCGGCGATCTGCCGGGCGACCATGTCGTGACGCCGCGCGCGGTAAGGATCGGTGGGTGTCCGGTCCTGGGCGACGCCGGGGAGCGCGATCGCCAGCAGCATCGCGAGCGGGACGGCCGCGCGCCGCACGTCCTTCACGATGGCGTGGCGCCGACTATTTTCCCGCATCCTTCACCCGGCCCACCGCCATGGATTGGCTGACGAGTCCCGAAACCTGGATCGCGTTGCTGACCCTCACGGCGCTCGAGATCGTCCTGGGGATCGACAACATCGTGTTCATCTCGATCCTCGCCGGCAAGCTCCCGAGCGCGGAGCAGGGGCGCGCGCGCACCCTCGGGCTCGCGTTCGCCATGATCACCCGCATCCTGCTGCTGCTGACGCTCACCTGGATCATGCGGCTCACCGCCCCGCTGTTCGCCCTCTTCGGCCATTCGTTCTCGGGACGCGACCTCATTCTCATCGGCGGGGGCCTGTTTCTCCTGTGGAAGAGCACGGTCGAGATCCATGACAAGCTGGAGAGCGAGGAGGGGCGCCGCAATGTCTCCGGAGGGGCGGCATTCTGGTCCGTGATCCTGCAGATCGCCCTGCTCGACATCGTCTTTTCGCTCGATTCGGTGATCACGGCGGTCGGCATGGCCCGGCAGGTGGGAGTGATGGTGGCGGCGATCGTCATCGCCGTGGGCGTGATGCTGGTCGCTGCCGGTGCCATTAGCGACTTCGTACAACGCCACCCGACGGTCAAGATGCTCGCGCTGTCATTCCTGCTGCTGATCGGTGTGACGCTCGTGGCCGACGGACTCGGCCAGCACATCCCCAAGGGGTACATCTACTTTGCGATGGGCTTTTCAGTCTTCGTCGAAATGCTCAACCTGCGGCTGCGGGCCCGTGCGGTGCCGGTGGAGCTGCGCCAGGCGATCACGGAGCGCTAGGCACCACGCGATGGTCCCGGAACACGACATCACCGATCTCCTCACTGCGCTGCGGAACGGCCGGCGCGACGTGATGGATCGACTGTTCTCCCTGGTCTACGACGAATTGCGCCGCATTGCCCACCGCACGATCGGTCCTGGAGCCGCGACCGACACGCTGGGCACCACTGCGCTGGTGCATGAGACGTACCTCAAGTTCGTGGACCAGGCCCGCGCCGACTGGCGTGACCGGGCCCACTTCTATGCCGTCGCCGCGATGGCGATGCGCCAGATCCTGGTCGATCACGCGCGGGCCCGGGCCAGCGTCAAGCGCGGCGGCGGGCGCCGGCGCGTCTCCCTGGACGACGCGACGCTGTCGGTCGAGGACCAAGCCGAAGCGCTGCTCGACCTGGACGACGCGCTCCGCAAGCTGTCGCGCCTCGACGAGCGCCTGGGCCAGGTCGTGGAATGCCGCTTCTTCGGGGGCTTGAGCGAGGAGGAAACGGCCGCCGTGCTCGGCGTCACCGCCCGCACCGTGCGGCGGGACTGGGTCAAGGCGAAGGCGCTGCTGTACGAGGAGCTGAACGAGTGACCCGGGCAGGGGCGACGGCGCGATGTCCGCTTTGGCTGCGCGGCTCCGTTATCCGGAGAGAGGAACCACATCGAGGCTTGCATGCCGCAGTTCGTCATCGAACGGCACATCCCTGGCCTGGGCAAGCTGTCCGCTGAGGAGTTGAAGGCCATTTCTCTCAAATCGGTCGGCGTGCTGCGGGAGATGGGCCCACAGATTCAGTGGCTGCACAGCTACGTCCCCGAAGACAAGCTCTACTGCGTGTACCTCGCGCCGGACGAAGCGACCGTGCGAGAGCACGCCCGACGGGGCGGGTTCCCGGCCGACCGCGTGGCCGCCGTGCGCCGGCTGATGGACGCCGGGACGGCGGAGTAGCGCCTCAGATCGCGGTCGAGGCCAGCCCGTACTCGATCGCGTGGGCCAACGGCATGGCGGCGCCCTCCACCCAGGCCGCCTGCGCCTCCGCCGGGGCGACGGCCGCTCGGGCCTGCGCGAGGACCCGCTCGAGTTTCGGCCGCTCATCGGGCGGCAGCCGAGCGCCGAGGGCGGCGCGCAGGGCCGCCGCCGCGCCGGCCAATCGCAGCGCGCGCGCGGGCAGCCCATCCAGCACCGCCGCGCACGCGAAGTCCTCCAATAAGCGGGCGACACCGCGTCGATAGCCGAGCTCCCGGAAGATCGCGAGGCTCTCCCGGTAGCGCGCTTCGGCGCGCGCGCGGTCGCCGTGCAGGCGCGCGAGGTGCGCCAGTTCCGTCAGCGAGTTGGCGATTCCCCACGGGTCGTTCAGGGCGCGAAACGTCGCCAGGGCCTGTTCACAGAGGGCGAGCGCGGCGGACCGGTCGCCCTGCTCGCGGGCGACCTGACCTTGGTGATTCATGCTCCAGGCAGCGCCCACCTCGTCGCCCAGCTCGCGGAAGATTTGGAACGACTGCTCGTACAGCGACCGGGCTCGCTCGTGCTCGCCGCGGATGGTCGCCAGGCCCGCCAGGTTGCTGAGTGCGCGCGCGACGGCCTGCCGGTCGCCAAGGGCCTTCCATGCCTTGAGGCACTGCTCGAAGAGCACCAGGGCTCGCGAATGGTCGCCTTCGTCCAATGCCGCCGCCGCCAGGGCATTCAGACACACGACGCTGCCCCAGGGATCGGCCAGCTCTTCGGAGATCGACAGGCTCTCGGCAAGGAGCTCTCGTGCCGCGGCGTAGTCGCCTTGCTCGACGGCCAGGACGCCGGCGGCGAACAGCGCCCGCGAGCGTTCCTTCGTGCGCGCCCGAGCGCCCGGCATGCTCAGCACGGCGGCCAGACGCTGCCGGCCTTCCGTCAACAGCTCGCGGGCTTCCCAGTAGCGGAACAGCGCGGCACCCAGGCGGAGCGCCCACTCGACTGGGCCGCTCACGAGGAGCCACTCGACCGCCTGCCGGCAGTTGTCGTGCTCGGCATCGAATCGGGCGAGCCAGGCCGAACGGTCGGATCCGGTGAGCGAGGCATCACCCTCTTCGGCCAGCACGAGAAAGTACGCGGCGTGCGCCCGCCGGACCTCGGCTCGTTCCTGGGCGGCGCCCAGCTGTTCCAACGCATACTCGTGGATCGTCTCGAGCATCGAGAAGCGCGCTTCGCTACTGGTGCCGGCCGCCTTGATCAGCAGGCTCTTGCTCACCAGTGAGCCCACGCCATCGAGGACATCGGTTCCGAGATCGCCCCGGGCATCGCACACCGCTTCCACCGCCTCGAGGGTGCATCCGCCGGTGAACACCGCGAGCCGCCGGAACAGGGTCTGCTCGTCGGCGGAGAGCAGGTCATAACTCCAGTCGATCGTGTGCCGCAGCGTCTGCTGGCGTGCGGGCAGATCGCGCGGCCCTCCGGTCAGGAGGCGCAGTCGGCTCCGCAGCCGCGCGAGGATTTCGCTGGGCAACATGATTCGCATGCGGGCGGCGGCCAGCTCCAGCGCGAGGGGCAGGCCGTCCAGTCGGACGCAAATCTCCGTGACGGCGCGGGCGTTCTCCGTCGTCAGCATGAAGTCGGATCGCGTGGCCATGGCCCGCTCGAGGAGGAGCGCGACCGCCGGGCAGGCCGACAACGCCCCGGGATCGGGCGGGGGTTGAAGATCCGGCAGCGCGAGCGGCGCGACCGCGAACTCATGCTCGCCGGACAAGCGGAGCGCCGCCTGACTGGTGATCATCACCGTCAGGGCTGGGCAGGTGGCCAGCAGACGCGCGACGTCCGCGGCGGCCTCGACGAGGTGCTCGAAGCTGTCGAGGACGAGGAGGACCCGACCATCGAGGGTCCGCAGGTGGTCGCCGAGGGCGTCGAGAACCGGACGCGCACCGATATCGTGGACGTCGAGCACACGCGCGACCGAGGACAGCACGAGCGCCGGGTCGCTGATCGCTCCGAGCGCCACGAAGTACACACCGGCCCTGAACTGGGGCGCCACCTCGGCCGCCGTTTGCACCGCGAGCCGTGACTTGCCCACGCCGCCGGGACCGACCAGCGTGACCAATCGCACCGCGTCGCGCCGCAACAGGGTGACCAGCGTGGTGACATCCGTCTCGCGCCCGATGAGGCGAGTCGGCGACGCGGGGAGATTCAGGGCTGGACCGCGGCCGTGAGCCGCCACCGGTGCCCCCAGCCTCGGGCCACCGGTGAGCGCCTGTTCCAGCGCCTCCCCGAACTGCGCCGCGCTGGGAAAGCGGTCGGCGGGAACCTTGGCCAGCGCCCTCGCCACCGCCGCCTCGGCGGCCAGGGGAACGGTCTCCCGCACCGCCCGGAGGCTGCGCAGCGGTTCCATGACTTTCTGCGCGAGAATCGCTTGCGGGGTCGTGCCCAGGTAGGGCGGGTCGCCGGCGAGCATCTCGTACAGCACGCAGCCCAGACTGTAGATATCCGAGCGCGCGTCGAGATCGGCCGCCCCGGTCGCCTGCTCGGGGCTCATGTAGGCCGGCGTCCCGAGCGCCAAACCGGTGTCCGTCAACCGGTCGTCCCTGGCCTCATCGATCGCCCTGGCGATTCCGAAGTCGCTGACGAGCGCGTGCCCTGCCTGGAGGAGGATGTTCTCCGGTTTGATGTCGCGGTGAATGAGACCCTGCGAGTGCGCGAAGGCGAGAGCCGCCGCGACTTCGCAAGTGATGTGGAGCGCATCCGGCAGCGGCAGCTGCCGTTCGTGATTCAGCCGGTCCCGCAACGATTCACCTTCGACGAACGGCATCACATAATAGACCAACCCGTCGCCTTCGCCGGAGTCGTACAGCGGCAGGATGTTGGGGTGGGTGAGTTGGGCGGCGATCGCGATCTCGCGAAGGAAGCGCTCGGCGCCGAGCGCTGCCGCAACCTCGGGCTTGAGCACCTTCACCGCCACGCTGCGGCGGTGCTTGCGGTCCTCGGCCAGGTACACTACAGCCATGCCGCCCTGGCCGAGCTCACGCTCGAGGCGGTAGTGGTCTTCGAGCACCTGCCTGAGACGATGCAGCAGGTCAGCCATAACCGGTCCCCACCTCCGGACGCGCCGACCGGTGCCGGTGGCGGTGCGCTGGAGTTGACCACACGCGCGACACCTCCAGTTTGCCGCGACGTGCTGCGGCGCGCATCTTGAGGAGTGGGAACTGCGCTTCCTCCAGTCACTTCCGTTAACGGAGTTGACACGAGGAAGCGGACAACGTGCTGATGGCGGTGCTGGAACAGCTAGCGGGAGAGCGGTGGAGACGCCTCGAGCCGGTGCTGGACGCGGCGCTCGAGTTGGACCGCGCATCATGGCGGGACTACCTCGACACGGCGTGCGCCGGCGACCGGGCGCTCCGCGCGGACCTGGGGCGCCTCCTCGAGGCGTGTGCGCTGGCCGAAGCGTCCCTGGACCAACCCGCGCTGCGCTCCTGTGCCGCCCTCCTCGCCGACGCTGCCGCCGGCGCATCGCCCATCGGCGCTCGAGTCGGTCCCTATCGTCTCCTCGAGGTGCTGGGCCAGGGAGGAATGGGCGCGGTCTATCTTGCCGAGCGGGCGGATGGCCAGTTCGAGCAGCGCGTCGCCCTCAAGCTGGTCCGCGGCGCGCTGGCATTCGACGACCAGGTCGTGCGCCGCTTCCTCGCCGAGCGGCAGATCCTGGCGTCGCTCGACCACCCCCACATCGCCCGCTTGCTCGACGGCGGCATCACCGCGGAAGGACTCCCCTGGTTCGCCATGGAACATGTCCGCGGCCTGACGCTGGTGCGCTATTGCGACGCCCATCGGCTCGGCATCGAGCCACGGCTCATCTTGTTCCGGACGGTGTGCGAAGCGGTGCATTACGCCCACCAGACCCTCGTCATCCACCGCGACCTGAAACCCTCGAACATCCTGGTGACGGAGTCGGGCGTCGTAAAGCTCCTGGATTTCGGGATCGCGAAGCTGCTCGGCGGCGTGGCCGGCGCAGAGCCCGTGACCCAGACCGGCTCGCGGGCCATGACTCCGGAGTACGCGAGCCCCGAACAACTGCGTGGCGGACCGATGACGCCGGCAAGCGACGTCTACTCGCTCGGCGTCATCCTGTGTGAGCTGCTCGTCGGGCGACGCCCGTTCCGGACCGATCCCCGTTCTCCGCTTGATGCCGAGCGAATGATCCTGGAAGCGGAGCCCGATCCACCGTCTTGGATCGTCGCGCGCGGAGACGAGGATATCCCGGGGGCCCGCGGGACGACCCGCGAGCGGCTGAGCCGGGAACTCAGAGGGGACCTGGACGCGATCGTCGCGACGGCCCTGCGCAAGGAGCCCGAGCGCCGCTATGCCACTCCCGAGCAGCTGGCGTCGGACATCGGCCGTCACGTCGAGCACCTGCCCATCGCCGCACGGGGCGACGACTGGGTGTATCGCACCAGGAAGTTCGTGCGCCGTCACCGAAACAGCACGGTCGCGTGGACGGCCCTGGTTCTCGCGACCGGTCTCGCGATCCTCGGCCTCCGGATGTCGATCCGCGGGCGAGCCGCCGCGCCGGTCGGGTCACCCGCGTCGCCTCCGGCATCGGTCGCGGTGCTTCCTTTCGCCGCTGCTGGCGCCGAGAGCGAGTTCGCGTTCGGGCGGCGTCTCGCCGCGGCGATCGTGCGGCAGTTGAGCGGCATTCCCGACGTCCGGGCTCGCTCGGGCGATGGGCCGGCACCGGGGAGCGATGCGCGATCGGCCCGGGCGTTGAACGTGCGACATCTCCTCTCGGGAAGGGTGGAAGCGGTGGGGCCGCGGCTGCGGGTCACGGCCGAATTGGTCGACGCGTGGGCGACCACGCGATTGTGGTCGAGCACCTATGAGGGCGAGCCAGGCGATGCCGAGCCGTTGGCGCAGCAGGTCGCGCGTGAGGCCGCTGTGGCGCTGCTCCGGCCGACGATTGCCTTTACGACCAATCGCGATGGTAACCAGGAGATCTATGTCATGACGCTCGAGGGCTCGCACCCGATCAATCTGACTCGTCACCCCGGCACCGATGTCGACCCGGCCTGGTCGCCCGATGGACGGCGGATCGCCTTCAGCAGCACGAGGGCCTCGAACGGCAACGGATTCGCCGTCTGGGTCATGAACGCCGATGGAACGGGGCAGACCCGATTGACGGACGACCCCATCGGCAGCGAGCAGGCCGCGTGGTCTCCCGATGGCCGGCGCATCGTCTTCATGACCGCCCGCGACTTCAACGCCGAGATCTACGTGATGAACGGCGACGGCGGTGCCATCAAGAACTTGAGCCGTCATCCGGCCTGGGACGAACAGCCGGCCTGGTCGCCCGACGGCCGGCGCATCGCGTTCGTGAGCAATCGGGACCGCGACCAGGAGATCTACATCATGAACGCGGACGGAACGGCCCCGCGCCGGCTCACCTCCAGTCCGGGAATGGACTATGAGCCCGCCTGGTCACCAGACGGACGCCGCCTCGCGTTCTGGAGCGGCCGCAATGGCAACACCGACATCTACGTCATGAATGCGGATGGGTCGCAGACGACCCGGCTCACCTACCGGACGGCCGCCGATTTCCAACCGACCTGGACACCGAGCGGCCGCGAGATCCTCTTTCACAGCAGGGAGGACGGGGCGACCGACATCTACATCATGAACGGCGACGGAACCGACGTGCGGCGTCTCACGACTCACCCGGCTGTGGATATGCAGCCGAAAGTGCGGTGAGGCGGCCTCATCCGGCCGTGGCGGCGCGCGACGGGGCGCCGCGCTCCAGGAACGCCGAGCGCAGCATGGTCGCGGCCGCGTAGATGACGACCACCACTACCAGCCACCGGACGTACTGCAAGGGCATTTGCCGGACGATGTAGGCGGCGATCAGCACGGCCGGGATCCCCGCCAGCGCGAGCACCACGGAGGCGCGCAGGCTGTAGCTCCCCTGGCGGATGAACCGCATCCCGGCCACCGGCATCAGAAACGCGCACGATCCCATCATGATGGGGAAGGCCGCCCGCGGATCCATGCCTAACAGGCTGACCAGAATCAGGCACGGCGCGTACAGGCCGATGCCGAGCGTCATCAGGGCCCCGAGCGAGAAATTGCCCACCAGGCCGGCGGCGAGGACGCTGCCCCGCAGGGCCAGGGCAGATCCCCCCAGGGGCACCAGCTGGAGCTGCGTCATCAGCATCAGCGCCGCCGCCGCGAGCAACGCACAGCCCATCCCGACCTGGATCCGGGCCCGCGGCCAGCGGGACACGACGCCCGCACCCAACCAGGCGCCCAGCACCGACGCCGCGATCATCGCGACCAGGGTGGTGAAATCCACCTGGATGATCGAGATGTAAATGAGCGCCTGCGCGACGGTCGGCAGAGTGTAGGCCACGTTGAGCGTGCCGGGGATCCACTCGTCGCGCACCGAGCGGCGGAACTTGAAGAGCGATGTGGTGGGCGCGAAGTTCCCGATCCCCAACGTGTCGAAGAAGCACATTACGAAGCCCACCACCCCGTGAAAGCGCGTGGCGGGCGGGTCGTCGGCATGGCGTCCCTCGGCCCGTGCCGTCCGGACTGCCGACCGCCAGGCCAGAAGGAACCAGACAGTCACCGCGATGAGGGCTGCGAACAGCAGCGTTTTCGGGTCGGTCATAGTCGCCGATTCTAACCGCTTTGAGCCACGCGCGCCCGGTGCGGGGCACGGCCGTTTCGCGTAGCTTTGCGCCGAACCTCGATCCATGCCCGAACGACGCGAGCGACGCCCATCGAGCCCCTCCCGTCGCCCGCGAAAGCCGGCGCGGCGCCGCTCCGTGCTGCAGACCAACGCCGGCGACCCGATCCCGATCGTCCACCTCGCCGCCGAGTGCTGGCCCTACGCCCGCACCGGCGGGCTCGGCGAAGCGGTCGCCAGCCTCGCCACCTATCAGGCGCTGGCGGGCCTCCCGACCGTCGTGCTGATGCCCCTGTACCGGCAGGTCAGGAGCGTCGTGCGCTCCCTCGAGCCGTTCGGGACCACGCTGGCTGTGCAGGTCGGATCCGCGATGGAGCCGGCGCGCCTCCTCCGCCCCAAGGGTCGGGTGCGCGGGGCCAACGTCTTCTTCATCGATCATCCCGGGTTCTTCGATCGCCCCGGGCTGTACGGGGAAGGGAAGGACTACGACGACAACTATCGCCGCTTCGCGTTCCTCGCCCTCGCGGCGGTCGAAGCGTTGCCCCAGATCGCGCCCCAGGCCGCGATCCTCCACGCGCACGACTGGCACGCGGCGCTGGCCCTCGTCTACCTCCGCACGGTGTTCGCCACGCATTCCTACTACCGGCACGTGCCCGCCGTCCTCTCCGTGCACAACGCCGGCTTTCAGGGGCACTTCCCGGCGGAGACGCTGCCCCAGGTGAGCCTGCCCTGGGAGCTGTACACGTGGCGCGTGCTCGAGTGGTACAACCGGGTCAACTGGCTGAAGGGTGGCCTGACGTTCGCGGACGCGGTCGTGACGGTCAGCGCGACCCACGCGCGCGAGCTGCAGACGAGCGAGGGCGGCTTTGGGTTGGGGGAGACGTTTCATGCGCTGCGGGACCGGCTGTTCGGGATCGTGAATGGGATCGACCACGACCTCTGGGACCCGGCCCGGGACCGCGACATCGTCGCCCCCTTCAGCGCCAAGGACCTCGATGGAAAGGGGCGCTGTAAACAGGCGTTGCAGGAGCGCTTCGGGCTGGCGCAGCGTCCGGACCTGCCCGTGTTCGGCATGGCGGCGCGGCTGGTGGCGCAGAAGGGGCTCGATCTGCTGATCGACGGCCGCGCGCTCGGAGTCGCGGACGCGCAGTACGTCTTCCTGGGCCAGGGCGAGCCTCGCTACGTACAGCCGCTGCGCGCGCTCGCCACCCGCGTTCCCGACCGGATCGCCGTGGAAACGGGGTTCACCGATGCCCTGGAGCACGTCGTGATCGCCGGGGCGGACATGCTCCTGATGCCGTGCCAGTACGAGCCCTGCGGCCTGACGCAGATGCGCGCGCAACGCTATGGGACGCTGCCGCTCGCCCGCCGCACCGGCGGCCTGAACGACACCATCGACGACGGAGTGACCGGCTTCCTCTTCGATCAGTTCTCAGTCGACGCCCTGGCGCATACCCTCACGCGGGCCGTGCGCCACTACCGGGACGCTGCCGGCTGGCGCGCTCGCATGCGGAAGGCGATGGCCAAGAACTTCAGCTGGGAACGCTCGGCGCTGAAATACCTCGCCGTCTACCTCAAGGCGCTCGAGGTTGCCGAAGGCACGGGGCGCGCGACCGACTGATCAGTCGTGGCCGCCGATGTAGAGCCGGATCATCCGCTCCCAATACGGCCAGTCGTGCGACCAGCCGTCCCAGACCCGCAGGGCATGGCCGATCCCTTTCCCCCAGAGCAGGGCGGAAAACTCCTCGTTGTTGGGGTAGGCGGGATCGTCGCGGCCCACGGCCAGGATGATGTCCTGGCGGCGAAACGCATCGAGCCGGGCGGCATCGTGCTCGTGCCGCATGAAGTCGAACGGGTTGCACGCGTAGACGTTGTGATCGGAGTAGCCGCCGGTAAGCCGTTTGATGTCGAAGGTGCCGGAGAGGCCGATGATCCGGTTGACCAGGTGCGGATGACGCAACCCGAAGCACGCGGCGTGATAGGCGCCGAAGCTCGCCCCCATCGTGATCAGGAACGGTGTCGGGTTCTGCGCCGTCGTGAAGGGAACGACCTCGTCCCGTAGGTATTGGTCATACTGCAGGTGTCGGTAGGCGCGGGCGCCGGGATGCAGATGCTCGCCATACCAGCTTTCCTCGTGCACGTGATGCAGGCAGAACAGCTGAATCCATCCCTGCTCGAGGTGCGGTCCCAGCACTTCGGGACGGTGCATGTGCCGATCGGTCCACTCGGTGTAGCTGCCGAGCGAGGTCGGGAACACCAGCACCCGGGCCCCGGCGTGGCCCAACACCTGGAGCGTCATCTCCCGGTGCAGGGCCGGGCTGTACCAGCGATGCTGCGCGTAGTTCATCCGGCGGTCCTGAGCAGGAACGGCACCGCCTTGCGAAAGCGCCGGCCCCACGCCGATTCGTGATGGATCCCGTCGGGATCCTCGACCCAGCGCATGTCGCGTCGCATCGCGTAGCCTTTCTCCACCAGCAGGTCGCGCATCTGGCGGGCGAGGTGCACGTGGCGCTCGCCTTCACGCACGCCCACGTCGAGGTACACCCGTCCCGCGACGAACGGGCTCTCCCGAACGACAGCGAAGATCGCCTCGTTCGCGAACCAGAGGGAAGGACTGAGCGCCCCCGTAAAGCCGAATACCTCGGGCATCCGGAAGAACGCGTACAGGCTGATCAGCGCGCCCATGGACGAGCCGGCGATGCCCGTATGGGCGCGATCGGGGAGGGTGCGAAACCGCTCGTCGATAAGCGGTTTGACGGTGCGCGTCACGAAGGCGAGATACCGATCGCCGACGCCCGTGTCGGCGAAGGGGCTGTATTCGGCGTTGCGGGCGGCGCCGCTGTTCGGGATCCCGACCACCAGGGTGTCGACTCCACGCCGGCTGGCCCACGCGAGCGCGTGGCGGAGACCCCAGTCTCCCGCGAAACTCGTGCGCGCATCGAACAGATTCTGCCCGTCCTGCATGTAGATCACCGGGTAACGGCGGTCGCCCGCGGCGTAGGACGCCGGGGTGTAGACGAGCAGCGGCCGCCGGTTCCCCAATTCCGGACTCGCCACGGCGGGCAGCGTGTGCACCTCCCCGGCGAAGGCGCGCGCCCGCGCCCGCGCGCGCCAGCGCAGAAAGAACCGCGGCAGTCGTCGCATATGGGACAGGCAAGATGCGCGGACCGCGCGCGCTTGTCACCGGCGCGACGGCCGGGCATCTTCCGCGCGGGTTGCGACGTATCTCGATGGCCAGGGAGCGCGCCACGTGAGTGCGAAAATCGGTCTCATCGTCGGTCGGGAATGGTCGTTCCCGCCGCGCTTCATGGAAGCGGTCAACCGCCGTAATCAGGGCGTCACCGCCGAGTTCGCCACGCTCGGGGGCGTGGCGATGGACGGTCCTTGTCCCTACGCCGTGCTCATCGACCGGATCTCGCACGAGGTGCCGTACTACCGCTCGTACCTGAAGCACGCCGCCTTGCAGGGCGCGACGGTCATTAACAACCCGTTCATGTGGAGCGCGGACGACAAGTTCTTCGGGGCGACACTGGCGACCCGGCTCGGGGTGGCCAGTCCCAAGACCATCGTGCTCCCCAACAAGGAGTACATCCCGGGGATCGTGCAGGAGAGCCTGCGCAATCTCGCGTTTCCGCTGGACTGGGACGCGATTCTTCACCACGTGGGACTGCCGTGCATCCTCAAGGACGCGCACGGCGGCGGGTGGAAGGACGTCTTCGTCTGTCACACGCGCGAAGAGCTGCTCCACCACTACGATCACTCCGGTCTCCGCACCATGATCGTGCAGGAATTCATCGCCTGGGACCAGTTCGTGCGCTGCCTGTGTATCGGCCAGCAGCACGTCCTGCCGATCCGCTATGACCCGAAGGCGAGGGTGTACATCGTGGACAGCGGATACCTGGACCGCCCGCTCCACGATCGCGTCGTGCGGGATGCGCTCACCCTCGTCGGCGCCCTGGGCTACGACATGAACTCCATCGAGTTCGCGATTCGCGACGGCGTGCCCTACGCGATCGACTTCATGAACCCCGCGCCGGACTTCGACGTCAATTCGCTCACCCCGGAGTACTTCGAATGGGCCGTGCAGCGGATGGCCGACCTGGCGATCCAGCTCGCCACCGCGACGCGTCTCGAGGCCGCGCGCACCGTCCACTGGAAGGCGCTGTTCGCCGGAGCGCCGCGGCCAGAGAGCTCCGCCCGGTCCGCATGACGGCGCTGCGGTGGGCCGTCGACCACTATCACGAGCTGCTCACCGACGAGCTGGCCGGTGAGTCGCAGCACGAGCTCGACGCCGAGCTGCGGCGCCGCGGCGTCGTATTCGGCGAGCGGGCGCTGTGCACGGTGCTCCGGCCCCGCTTTCTGACGCCCGAGCACTATCGCCTGCTGCGCCAGCGCCTGGCGATTCTGCTGCGGGCGTTCGAGCGCGCCTATCGCGCGGCGCTCGCGGACGAACCACTGCGCCGGGAGTTCGGTCTCGCCGAGTGGGAAGAAACGCTGATCCGGGACGATCCCGGCTTCCCCGATCCGAGTCCGGTATCCCGATTCGATGCCTTCTATCTCCCGGACGAGGGCGAGTTCCGCCTGACCGAGTACAACGCCGAGACGCCGGCCGGCGCGGCCTACGGCGATGTGCTGGCCGAAGCGTTTCTCGCGCTCCCCGTCATGCGGCAGTTCCTGCGGCGCGCGGATGTGCGGCCGTTGCCGGCCCGGCATGGCGTGTTCCACGGGCTGCTGCACGCCTACCGGTGCTGGCGGGACGGGCGGGGCGGCCCCGCCGCGCCTCGGATCGGCATTCTGGACTGGCGCGAAGTACCGACGTACAGCGAGTTTGTGCTGTTCCAGGAGTACTTCCGCGCACGGGGAATCGAGACCGTGATCGGCGACCCGCGCGAGGCCGAGCTCCGCGACGGTCGCCTCGTCCTGGGCGGCGCGCCGGTGGACCTGATCTACAAGCGCGTGCTGCTCAGCGAGCTCGTGGAACGCGGGGGCCGCGACCATCCCGTGATCCGCGCCGTCCGATCGGGCGCGGCGTGCATGGTGAACGCGTTCCGCTGCAAGCTGCTGCACAAGAAGGCGAGTCTCGCCGTCTTGAGCGATGAGCGGAACGCCCGACTGTTCACGGCAGACGAGCTGCAGGCCATCGCGGCGCACATTCCCTGGACCCGGATGGTGACCGAGCGCGCCACGCGATACGCGGGTCGCCGGGTGGACCTGGTCCCGTTCGTCCTGCAGGAGCGCGCGCGCATGGTGCTCAAGCCCAACGACGAATACGGAGGGAAGGGAATCGTGCTCGGCTGGGAAGTCGACGCGGCCGCCTGGGAGCGGGCCGTGCGCGAGGCGCTCGCCGAGCCGCACATCGTCCAGGAGCGCGTGCCGGTTCCCGCCGAGCTGTACCCGAGCGTCGTCGACGGGGCGGTCGTCTTCGCCGAGCGCATCGTGGATACCGCCCCGTTCGCCTGTCAGGGGGCGTACGTGGAAGGGTGCCTCACCCGGCTCTCGACCGCCGCGCTCGTCAACGTCACGGCGGGGGGGGGCTCCCAGGTCCCCACCGTCATCGTGGAGCCCAGATGAAAGCCCCGTCGCTGACCATCGGCGTCGAGGAGGAGTACCAGATCATCGACCCCGAGACGCGGGAGCTGAAGTCGTACATCACGCAGATGCTGGAAGGGGATCATCGCGTGCTCTCGCAGGTGAAACCCGAGCTGCACCAGTCGATCGTCGAAGTCGGGACGACGGTGTGCAAGACGCCCGCGGAGGTTCGCGGCGAGCTGATGCGGCTGCGGCGGGACGTCATGGAGCTGACCGCGAGGAACGGGCTCCGCATCGCCGCGGCCGGCACGCATCCCTTTTCGTCCTGGACCCGGCAGGAGATCACTCCCCTCGAGCGGTACCTCGGCCTGCGCGAGGCGATGGCGGACCTCGCGCAGCGGTTGCTGATCTTCGGCACGCACGTGCACATCGGTATCGAGGATCGCGAGTTCTTGATCGATGCCCTGAACGTCTCGCGCTACGTGCTGCCGCACCTCCTGTGCCTGTCGACCAGCTCGCCGTTCTGGAATGGCCGGAACACCGGTCTCAAGTCGTATCGCAGCGTCGTGTTCCGCGGGTTCCCCCGCACCGGCGTCCCGCGCGCGCTGCGCTCCTGGAGCGAGTTCGCGGATCTCGTGGAAATGTTGACCTCCACCAATTGCATTCCGGACGGAACCAAGATCTGGTGGGACGTGCGTCCCAATTGGAGCTACCCGACGCTCGAATTCCGGGTGTGCGACGTCTGTACGCGGGTCGACGAGGCGGTGTGCATTGCGGCGATCCTCCAGGCGGTGGTCGCCAAGCTGTGGAAACTGCGCCGCGACAACATGACGCTGCGCGTGTACCCCGCCGACTTCATCGAGGAGAACAAGTGGCGCGCGGTTCGCTACGGGCTCGACGGGCGGCTCATCGATTTCGGCAAGGGACTGGAGCTGCCGGCCCGCGACCTGGTGCGTGAGTTGCTGGAGTGGTTCATCGGGGACGTGGTGGACGAGCTCGGCAGTCGGAAGGAAGTGGAATACGCCTACCGCATCCTGGAGCAGGGATCGAGCGCGGACCGGCAGCTCGCCACGTTCCAGCGAACGGGCGACCTCAAGGCGGTCGTCGACCAGCTGATCGCCGAGACGGCGGAGGGACTGTAGCGCATGCCGGAGCGTCCCATCATCGGCGTCACGACGCAAACCTTGGAGTCCCGGCCGGATCTGCCCCGTTGTTGGGTCATGAGCCAGCGCTACGTGCAGGTGCTGACCGCCGTCGGCGCGATTCCCTGGGTGATTCCCCTGCTGCAGCCGGACGAAGCCACCATGCGCGCGATCTACGAGCGGGTGGCCGGCGTGTTCTTCCCCGGAGGGGTGGACATCGACCCGGCGACGTACGGCGAGGCCGCCGCGCCCGTCTGCGGTCGCACCGACCCGGCCCGCGACTGGACCGAGCTGCGGCTGGCGCGATGGGCGATCGCGGACCACAAGCCGATCTTCGCGGTGTGTCGCGGCGTCCAGCTCCTGAATGTGGCCGTGGGAGGTACGCTCTATCAGGACATCGCATCGCAAGTCCCGGCGGCGATCAAGCACGACAACTTCCCCTCCGGCGGACACGGCCGTGACGAATTGAGCCACGACGTCCGCCTCACGCCGGGATCGCGACTGGCCCGGCTGCTCGAGACGGAGACGCTGGCGGTGAACAGCATGCACCATCAGGGAATCGCCCGGCTGGCGCCGCCATTGGAAGCGGTGGCCGTGTCCGCGGATGGGTTGATCGAAGGCGTCGAATCGGGGAACGACCAGTTCGTGGTCGGCGTCCAGTGGCACCCCGAGGACCTGGTCGACCGCGATCCCCGCATGCGCTCGCTGTTCAGCGCTTTCATCGCCGCGGCGCGGTCGTTCAGGCCATGAGCGTGCTCGGCCTCGCCGCGTTGGGGTTCTTCCTCGGCATGCGCCACGCGACGGATCCCGATCATGTCATCGCCGTCTCCACCATCGTCGCGCGCCTGCGCGACCTCCGCGGCGCCGCGCTGATCGGACTCGCGTGGGGCCTCGGTCATACGGTCACGATCCTGGTCGTCGGCGGCGGCATTCTGCTGTTCGGCTGGGTCATTCCCCCGCGACTCGGCTTGTCGATGGAGCTGTCGGTGGGCGTCATGCTCATCGTGCTGGGGCTCATGACCCTGGTGAACACCCTGAAAGGGATCGACGCGACGGGCGGCGTCCACGCGCATCCGCACCAACACGGGGACTACGTCCACTCCCACGCGCACGGACATGATCCGGAATCGCATCCCCACGCGCCCGACCGCACGCCCGTCGCATGGCTCGACCGGCGGTTCGCCGCGGTGCGCGCCTACCGGCTGCTGCGCCCGCTCCTCGTCGGCGTGGTGCACGGCCTCGCCGGATCCGCGACCGTGGCGCTCCTCGTGCTCGCCACGATCAGCGATCCGCGCTGGGGAGCGCTCTACCTGGCCGTGTTCGGCGTCGGGACGATCGTCGGCATGATGCTCATCACGGTGGCGATCGCCCTCCCGGTCACGGCCACCGGCCGCTTTACGCGTCTCAACCGCCGGCTGCGCCTCGCCACGGGCCTCGCGAGCCTCGGGTTCGGGCTGTTTCTGGCCTATCAGGTCGGCTTCGTGGATGGACTGTTCACCGGTCAGCTGCAGGGAGTGCCCCGGTAACCGCCTGACGCGCGGCACCTCACGGCCCACCGCCGGCGGCGGCTGATAGGTTTGCATCCATGACCAAGTGTGGGACGGTGGTGCTGGCCGGCAAGCCGAACGTGGGCAAATCGACGCTGTTGAACGCGCTCGTCGGCGAGCGCCTCTCGATCGTCTCCCCGAAACCCCAGTCCACCCGCACCCCGGTCGTGGGCCTGCTCACGCACGGTGACGCGCAATTCATTTTCACCGATTGTCCGGGGTTGCTCGATCCGCGCTACCGGCTGCAGGAGGTACTGCGTCAGACCGCCCTGCGCGCGCTCGCCGATGCCGAGGTCATCGCCTATCTCCACCCGTTGGCCGACTATCCGGCTCCCTCGCTTGCCGCGGCCGCCGGCCTGACCGCGACGCCGGCCGGAGCGGTCGTCACGGTGTACACGAAAGCCGACCTCGTCGCGCCGCCGCGGCGGCCGGCGCTCGCCCTGGACAGCGTGGCCGTGTCCGCGCAGTCGGGGGAAGGGATGAGCGCGCTGGTCCGGAGGTTGGAGCGTCACTTGCCGGAGAGTCCGTTCCACTATCCGGCCGATGACGTGGCAACGCAGCCGCTGCGGTTCTTTGCCGCGGAATTCGTCCGGGAGGCCGCGTTCGCGCTGCTGCACGAAGAGCTGCCCTACAGCCTGGCGTGCGAGATCGACGAATTCCGCGAGGGGGAAACCCCGACGTATATTCGCGCTGTGGTGTACGTGGAACGGGAGAGCCAGAAAGGGATCGTGATCGGGCAAGGGGGGCGGACCATCAAGGCGATCGGCCAGGCCGCCCGCACCCGGTTCGAGATGCTCTACGGGCGCCCCGTCTACCTCGATCTGCACGTGAAAGTGCTGCCGCACTGGCGCACGCACGATCCATCCATCAAGCGTCTGGGGTACGCACCGTGAGCCTGCCCGCGGCCTTGCTCGACATGCTCGTCTGCCCGAAATGCAAGGGCGCGCTCGAATACCGCCGACAGCCCCTCCCCGAGCAGCTGGTCTGCCACGCGTGCCGGTTGATCTACGCGGTGGAAGACGACATTCCCATCATGCTGATCGACGAGGCAAAGAGTTTTTGATGGGCGAGCGGGTCGCCGTGGCCCTTGCGATCCTGTGCGTCAATCCGGTGGGGCGCCTCTGCGGACAAGCCGAGCCGCAGAATGCGGGCGCCCTGTTTCTGCTGTTCCCGGTCGGCGCGCAATCCGTGGGCATGGGGCAGACGGCGGCGGCGATCGAGGGGCGCGGCGAGCTCGTCTTCCTGAACCCGTCGGGCGTCGCGGGCCTGGCGACGAGCGAGTTCGCCCTCCACACCGCCCGGCTCGCCGCCGGCGCGACCAACGCGCTCACGGCGTTCTTCCCCCGCCGCGGCATCGGCGTGTTCGGCGCGGCCCTGGACCTCGTGGACTACGGCGACCAGGAGGTGAGCGACTCGAACGGCATCCCCATCGCGCGCATCGCTCCACGCAACCTGGCCCTGCTCGCCACCTACGCCGCGCAGCTGACCGGCGCCGTCTCGCTCGGCGTGAGCTACAAGCTGATCGAATTCCGGGTCGACTGCAGCGGCGCGTGCCCGGCGTTGACCGGAGGACAAGGGATCACGCACGCGCTCGATCTGGGTGGACAGTTCACCGTCGGAGCGGATGGCGCGCTGCGCATCGGCGTCGCGTTGCGCAACCTCGGGTTCCCGCTTCAGGTGAACAACCGGGATCAGGCCGATCCCCTACCCACGCGTCTCGTGTTCGGCGCGGCCTATCGGCTGCTGCTGCGTCCTCCCCCCCAGGGCGTGGGCACGGCGATGGACCGGCTCGACCTGATGCTGGCGGCCGACGTCGAGAGCCGCTGGCGCGAAGCCGGCACCCCGGACGTGCGACTGGGCCTGGACCTCGGATACCTCGACGCGCTCCGGGTGCGCGGCGGGTATGCGTTCGTGCACCAGGGTCTGTCGGGACCGAGCGTAGGTGTCGGAGTCGCGACCGGGACGATTGGTGTCGACCTCGCCCGCACCTTCCTGAGCGGCAGCGACCTCGTCGTACCCAATCCCACCTTTCTTTCTTTTCGAGTCGAGTTTTGAGTATCGCCCCGCGCCTCGGGTTGCCTGCCCTGACACTGGTCCTCGCGGTCGCCCCGCTGGCCGGGCAGCGGGCCGATTCGGCCGCGGCTCCCACCCGTTCCCGCCTGTGGATCCGGCCGGTCGCGTCGCTCGTCGTCCCCGGGATGGGACAGCTGCTCGCCAAGCAGGACCGGGGCCTGATCTACCTGGCGACCGAAGCGTTCGTGCTGTCGCGCTTTCTCCAGCTCACCCACGACGCCCACCGCAGCGCGAGCCGCTATCGCGACCTGGCGTACGGAGTCGCCCGCCGTGGCTTCACGACGACGCGTCGCGACACCGTGTTCGAGTACTACGAGATCATGGAGCGATTCGTCACATCGGGGGAGTTCGATCGCGATCCGGGCCCCGGCCTCGCACCCGAGGACGATCCCACGACCTATAACGGATCGGTGTGGCTGCTCGCGCGCCGGACCTTCTGGGCCGATCCCAATACCCCGCCACCGGCCACGTCCCCGGAATACCAGCTGGCGTTACAGTTCTACAGCGGGCACGCCGTGGGACCCGATTTTCGCTGGTCCTGGCGGAACGCGGCCCTGGAGCAGCAGGAGTTTCGCACCACCATTCGTGCCAGCGACGATGCCTTTCGCCGCGCCCAAGGACAGCTCGGCGTGCTGCTCGCGAATCATCTGGTGAGTGCCGTCGACGCGTTGATTTCCAGTCGCCTGTCGGCCGGCCTCCGCCGGCCCGCCACGGTGCAGACGACCTGGCTGGGTCGCCGCCACACGCAGGTCCTGGTGCGGATCGGGTTCTAGACCCGTTGACCACCGCACGCCCCGACGGCCGCCTGGCGGACGCCCTGCGTCCGCTCTCCTTCGAGCGGGGTGCCACGCCCCACGCCGAAGGCTCCTGTCTGGCCCGCCTGGGGGGCACGGTCGTGTTATGCACCGCGACGGTGGAAGCGGCGGTGCCGGCGTGGCGGAAAGGCACGGGGATGGGGTGGGTCACCGCCGAGTACGCCATGCTCCCGCGGGCTACCGTGGAGCGGACACCGCGCGAGCGTAGCGGCGCGGGCGGGCGCACGCACGAGATTCAACGGCTGATCGGTCGCAGCGTGCGGGCAGCCTTGCGCGGATTCGATTTCGGCGAGCACACGATTCGCGTCGACTGCGACGTGTTGCAGGCCGATGGCGGGACGCGGACCACGGCGATCTGCGGCGCCACGGTCGCGCTGGCCGATGCGTGTGACTGGCTGGCGCGCTCGGCCGGGGTGATGAACCCGTTCGCCCGGCTCGTCGCCGCGGTGAGTGTGGGGCTCGCGGCGGGAGAAGCCCGGTTGGATCTGTGCTACGCCGAGGATCGCGACGCCGACGTCGATGCCAACGTCGTGGTCGCCGAGCCCGATCGCCTGGTGGAAGTCCAGGCGACGGCGGAGCGCGGCACGTACAGTCGCGAGGATATGGACCGCTTGCTCGATATGGCGCTGCTCGGGACGTCGCGCATCCTGGCGGCGCAACGGGCCGCGTTGCAGCGCGCGTGAGAAATTCCAGGGTGACGCATCGTTCGTTTGACACGCGAGGGTACGTGGCGTAAGTTTCGGCGGGCTAGACCCTTACGCGAGGTGCCGGGTGCGGACGCGCCCCACGATTCTCTTCTTTTCGGCGGCCGGCCGTCCGGTCCCGGACTTTGTAACACGCTGGATGGAGGGGAAGGGTAAGACCCTGCTGCCGGTCCACGACCCCGTGGAGCTGGAGCAGATGGTGATGCGGGCGCTGCCCTCCCTGGTTCTCGTCGATGCCGACGCCACCGGCGCTCAGGGCATCGAGGTGTGCCGGCGCCTCAAGGCCGATCCCTATACGGCGATTGCCCCCCTGGTCGCGGTCACGACGCGTCACGTGACCGAACGGGTGATGGAGTGGTTCGGGGCGGGGGCGGATGAGGTGGTGACGCCGTTGTTCGAGCCCAGCGAGCAGTCGGGGCGGCTCGACGCCCTGGTGACCCGCACGGCCCGGGACGTGGCGGTGAACCCCTCCACCCGGTTGCCGGGGACCACCGAGATCGAGCGCGAGATCCGGCGCCGGATGGAGAACGGCGAGCTGTTCGCGGTGTGCTACGCGGACCTGGATCACTTCAAGGAGTACAACGATCGCTACAGCTACTATGACGGCGATCGCGTCATTTATCTGGTGTCGAGGATTCTGCACGACGTCGTGAAAGGGATGACTGAACGACAGGGGTTCGTCGGTCACATCGGGGGGGACGATTTCATCTTCATCGTTCCCGTGGCGGAGATCTCCAAGGTGTGCACCGAGACGCTGTCGGTGTTCGACACGCTGATTCCGTATCAGTACAACGAGCAGGACCGCCGGGCGGGCTACTATTTCGGGAAGGACCGACGCGGGCAGTTGCATCGCGTCCCATTGATGACGCTCTCGATCGGCATCGTCACCAACGAATATCGGCGCTTCGCCCATCCGGCGCAGGTGAGCGAGCTGGCGACCGAGATGAAGAGCTATGCAAAGACCCAGCCCGGATCGGTCTTCGTGGTCGATCGCCGCCATGATCCCGAACCCGGGACGGCGGAGCCCAGTGCCCGAATGAGCGCGAGGTCGTCGCAGTGAACGTTACCTGCACGTCGTGTGAAACCGTGTATCGCGTCGACCCGGCCAAGGTCCCGGTGTCCGGGGTGCGGGCGCGTTGCGCCGTGTGTGGGAATGTGTTCGCCGTTCACGCCGAGGCCGCGCCCGCGCTCCACCACCAACCGGCGGCCCCGGTATTCACTCCCGCCGCGAGCTTCGCGGCACCGGCGCCGATGCCCACGCCGGCCCCGCCGCCCGCTCCACCGAGCGCGCCGGCTCGGCCGTTCGTCGCGCCCCCGGCGTTGACGCCACCGGTCTCGCGCCCGCAAGCGCCGCCGGTGGTGCGGCCCCCGGTTGCGCCGCCGGCGCCGCACGCACCACCGGCACCGGCACCAGTTCCGGCACCGGCCATGGCGCCACCGGCGATTCCGGTGACCATGCCCAGCGCTCCGCGCCTTCCCCTGGCTCCGCCGCCTCCGGTCGTGCCGCCGGTCGCCCTCCCCCCTGCGCAGCCGATCTTCGAGCCGGCACCGCCGCGGATCTCGCAGCCTACCGCTCCCCGGCCGGCGGTGGCGGCGGCGCAAGCACCCGTGGCACCACCACCACCACCACCACCACCTCCTCCTCCTCCGGTGCCACCCGTCCAGCCGGCACCGGCTGTCGTGGAACCGCGCAAGACCGGACCGCTGCGTCCCGTGAACCCGTTCCTGGTTCAGGATCCGAAGCAAAAGGCGCGACGACTGGCGCGAGCGTTGATCTCGGATATGCTGGTCTATCATCCAGAGAAGCGGCAGCAGGGGATTCGTGACGGAACGCTGCCCCATCTGTTCAAGGACGAAATCGAGAAGAGCTGGCTCGAGTACGTCGAGCAGGTCGGGAAGGACATGGCCGAGACCACCCCGTTCTGGACCGACGCACTGAACGAGATCCTCTCGGGCGGGAAGAAGCTGTTCTAGGAGATCTCCCGTGCCTTTGACCGATCGCTTCGCCGACTTCGACCGACGCCTCCTGGAACTCCGGGGTTTTCTTTGACGTGGAGGGCAAGGCTCGCCGCCTCGTGGAGTTGGAACAGCTGATGGCCGATGGGTCGATCTGGACCGACCAGGAGCGGGCCAGGCGGATCGTCGAGGAAGTGAAGAGCCTGAAGCGCTGGCTGGAGCCCTACCACGCATTGCGGCGGCGAGTGGACGACGGCCTGGAGTTGGCCCAGCTCGTCGAGGCGGACTCGCACGTCGACCTCGCGATGCAGCGCCAGCTCGAAGAGGAGGCCGACAGTCTCGAGGCGCAGCTCGAGGCCCTGGAGCTGCAGAACATGCTCCAGGGGCCCGACGATCAGCGCGACGCGCTGCTGCACATCCATCCCGGCGCCGGCGGTACGGAATCCCAGGACTGGGCCGAAATGTTGGTGCGGATGTATACGCGCTGGGCGGAGCGGCGCGGCTTCGCCGTCGAGGTGCTGGACCTGGAGCCCGGCGAGGAAGCCGGCATCAAGCGCGCCGAGATCGAGATCCGTGGTCAGTACGCCTACGGGCTGCTGCGCGCGGAAATCGGCGTGCATCGCCTGGTGCGCATCTCCCCCTTCGACGCGCAATCCCGCCGCCACACGTCGTTCGCGTCCGTCTTCGTCTACCCCGTGGTCGACGAGGACATCGAGATCGACATCAGGGAGGACGACCTGCGGATCGACGTATTCCGGGCCTCGGGGAAGGGCGGCCAACACGTCAACAAGACGTCGTCCGCCGTGCGCATCACGCACGTGCCGACGGGGATCGTCGTGGCGTGCCAGAATGAGCGCAGCCAATTCAAGAACAAGGCGACCGCTCTCAAGATGCTGAAGGCGCGGCTGTACGAGCGGGCGCTCGAGGAGCAGGCGGCCAAGAAGGCGGAAGTGGACAAGCAGAAGACCGACATCGCCTGGGGCAACCAGATTCGCTCCTACGTCTTCCAGCCCTACACCATGGTGAACGACCATCGCACCGAGCTCAAGGTCGGGGACGTGCAGCGCGTCATGGATGGCGACCTCGATCCCTTCATCGAGGCCTACCTGAAGCGCTTCGGCGGCGGGAGCAAGGCGGCGTGACGAGCTTCGTACAGGCCGCGCGGCGGGACAAGCTGGCGGATCTGGTGCGCCGCGGCATCGCGCCGTTCGCCCACCGGTTCGACCGCTCCGGCATGGCCCAGGGCGCGCTGAGCGGATTCGGCGGAGAAGGGGACGAGGCCGTCCACCGGCTGGCCGGCCGCCTCGGTGCGCTCCGCTCGCACGGCAAGACGATGTTCGCGCATCTCGAGGATGCGTCCGGCAGAATTCAGCTGTACTTCAAGCGCGACGTGCTGGGAGCCGACGCCTGGGAGGTGGTCCAGCTCCTGGACCAGGACGATGTCGTCGGCGTGGAAGGCCCGCTGTTCCGCACCAGGACCGGGGAGCTCACGGTGCGGGTGGAGCGGTTCACGCTGCTGACCAAGTCGCTGCGCCCGCTTCCGCGCGGGAAGGAAGACGAGCACGGTGTGCTCCACGGGGCCTTGACCGATCCGGAGCGGCGCTACCGCGAGCGCTACGCCGACCTCGCGGTGCACCCCGAAATCCGGGAGGTGTTTCGACTCCGGGCCCGGGCGATCCAGGTGATCCGCCGCTTTCTGGATCGGCGCGGCTATCTCGAAGTGGAAACCCCGGTGCTGCAGCCCGTCTACGGCGGCGCCATGGCGCGTCCCTTCGCCACGCGGTATGAAGCCCTGGATGGCACCTTCTATCTGCGCATCGCCGACGAGCTCTACCTCAAGCGCTGCATCGTCGGGGGGCTCGAGAAGGTGTATGAAATCGGACATGATTTCCGCAACGAAGGCCTCGATCGGTGGCACAACCCGGAGTTCACCATGGCGGAATGGTATGAGGCCTATGCCGACTACCGCGTCATGGCGGAGATCACCGAAGCGATGCTGGCGGAGGTCGTTGCCGAGCTGTTCGGCACGACGGCGATCGAGCGTCACGGGGTGACGCTCGCGTTCGCCACGCCGTTCGCCCGGCAGGACTTCGCGGGGTTGATGCGGGCGAGCGCCGGGGTCGACATCGCGACCGCGGGCGACGCGGAGCTTCGCGCCGCCTTGAAGCGCAAGCAGCACGCGGATGCGGACGGGTTGAGCGGGGCGAAGCTCGTGGATGAGGTCTTCAAGACCTACGTCGAGCCGACTCTCGTCCAGCCGACCTTCGTCATGGACTACCCGATCGCGCTCTCGCCGCTCGCCAAGACCAAGCCGGACGACCCAACGCGAGTGGAGCGTTGGGAGCTGTTCGTGCTGGGTCGGGAGCTCGCCAACGCGTTCAGCGAGCTGAACGATCCTGGCGAGCAGCGGCGCCGCTTCGAGCAGCAGGGCCGGTTCCGCGCCGCGGGTGACGCCGAGGCGCACCAGTTGGACGAGGACTTCCTGCGGGCGCTCGAGTACGGCATGCCACCCACCGGCGGGGTCGGATTGGGTGTCGATCGGCTGCTCATGATCCTCGCCGACCAGCCCTCGATCCGCGACGTGATCCTGTTTCCGATGCTGCGGCCCGTATGAATCTCCGTGATGCGGCCGTGGTAGCGCTCGGGGCGCTGCTCCTCGTGGCCCTGGCGCTGTTCCTGCGCGCCAACTGGCCGGCGCGGCTGGAAGCCCTGATCGCGTTCCGCTACCTCCGCAGCCGGCGCGTGTCGAGCCTGTTGTCGCTGATCACGGTCATCGCCGTCGGGGGCGTGACCGTCGGGGTGATGGCGCTGGTGATCGTCCTGGGCGTCATGAACGGTCTGCAGAACGACCTGCGCGACAAGATCCTGGTCGCGAGCCCGCACCTCCGGGTGCTCACGTACGGCGAAGGCCTGCGGCTCGACGATTGGCGCGCCGTGCTGACCCGGGTGCGGCGTGTGCCCGGGGTGACGGCGGCCGGTCCATTCGTGATCACCCAGGGTGGCATCTCGGCCGGCCACGACTACGCGGAAGGCGTCGTGGTGCTCGGCGTCGATCCCGATACGGGCAAACAGCCGGTCACCACTCTGGCGCGGCACTTCACGCGCGGGGATCTGCATTTCCGCACGACCCGACCCGATGTGGAGGCCGGCATCGCGCTCGGGACCCGGCTCTCCAATAAGCTCTCGGCGTACCCCGGGGACGTGGTGACGCTGGTGGCCTTCGCCGGCACGCGGTTCAATCCGAGCCTGGGCGCGTACGTGCCCCGGTTCCACCGCTTCGAGGTGACTGGCCTGTTCGACACCGGGATGTTCGAGTATGACAATTCCTACGTCGTGCTCGAGCGGCGCATCGCGCAGCGCTTCGCCGCCCTGGACAGCGCCGTCACCGGCCTCGAGGTCCGGCTCGCCGACCCCTGGGACGCCCGTCAGTTCGGCCGCGACCTGGAGAGCCGCCTCGGCTACCCCCACCGCGTGGTGGATTGGCAGTCCCAGAATGCCTCGTTGTTCTCGGCCTTGAAGCTCGAGAAACTCGCCATGGCCTTCGTGGTGTTTCTCATCTGCATCGTCGCGGCATTCAACGTGGTCGGCACGCTGACCATGGTGGTGCGCGACAAGACCAAGGAAATCGGCATTCTGCTGGCGATGGGCCTGCGGCGCGCCTCGGTCCGGCGCGTGTTCCTGATGCAGGGGGTGGTGATCGGGCTGGTCGGAACCGTGCTCGGGGCGGCTCTCGGGCTGACCCTGGGAAGCGTGATCAATCAGGGGAAGTGGATTCGCATCGATCCGTCCATCTACTTCATCGATCACCTCCCGGTGCAGACGCAGCCGTTCGACGCCCTGCTGGTGGTGATCGCGAGCCTGCTGGTTGCGACCCTGGCGCCGCTCTACCCGGCGCTGGTCGCCGCGCGTCTGGACCCGGTTCCGGCGATCCGGTACGAATGACCGCCCTGCTCGAAGCGCGAGGACTGCGCAAGGTGTACGCGGGAGGCGACGGTCGCCCGCTCGAGGTGCTGCGCGGGGTGGATCTCGACGTGCACCGCGGCGAGCTGATCGCGGTGGTGGGCGCGTCGGGTGCGGGCAAGAGCACGCTGCTGCATCTCCTGGGCGCGCTGGACAGGCCCAGTGCGGGCGATGTCTGGCTCGAAGGATCTCGCTATGCCGACCTCGGGCCCGAGGGGCTGGCAGAGCTGCGCAATGGCAAGCTGGGATTCGTGTTTCAGTTCCATCATCTCTTGCGCGAGTTCTCGGCGCTCGAGAACGTGATGATGCCGCTCCTGATCGGCGCCGTGGGGGAGCGCGACGCGCGCTCCAGGGCCGAGGAGCGGCTGTCGGCCGTGGGCCTGGCCGGGCGCATGACGCATCGCCCCGCGGAGCTGTCGGGCGGTGAGCAGCAACGGTGCGCCGTGGCGCGGGCGCTGGTCCACGATCCCAGCGTGGTGCTGGCGGACGAGCCGTCGGGGAACCTGGACCACGAGAACAGTGAGCGCCTGCACGAGCTGTTGTTTCGACTGGCACGGGAGTATGAAACGGCGGTGGTGATCGTGACGCACAATCGGCAGCTGGCGGCCCGCGCCGACCGGATCCTGTGGTTGGAAGACGGCCGTCTCACGGTGGTGCGCTCCGCGGATGCGATCCCGTAAATGCGCTGCGATAACTGCAAGAAGCGCGAGCACGTGATCGAGCTGACGCAGGTGGAGCATGACACCAAGGTCACGCTGCATCTCTGCGAGCAATGCGCGCAGGAGAAGGGCATCGACACCGGCAGCGGCGTGCTCAAGACGCCGCTCGGCACGTTCCTCTCCGCGTTGGGGAAGGAAGCGGCACTGCCGGTGCCCGCCGACGGGATGCGGTGCGACAGCTGCGGCGCCACCCTCAAGGACGTGCGTGACAGCGGACGCCTTGGCTGCGCGCACTGCTACCAGCTGTTCGAGCTGCACCTGCGCGATTTGCTGCGCCGACTGCACGGGTCGAGTCAGCATGTCGGCGAGCGGTATGTCTCGCCGGGGAGCGCCGGGGACGTGAGCGCCACCGGCCGGCTGCTGGACCTGCGGGAAAAGCTCCGCCGCGCCGTCGAGACCGAGAACTTCGAGCTCGCCGCCGAGCTGCGCGACCGGATCCGGGTGCTCGAATGATCGACCTGTCGCTGCTCCCCGATGGCGGCGTGGGCTGGCTCGACGCGTCCGGACCCAACCCCCAGATCGTTCTCTCGACCCGCATCCGGCTGGCCCGCAACCTCACCGGGCACGCGTTCAGCCTGCGCGCCTCGGACGCGGACCGGAACGGCGTCCTGACGCGCGTCGCCGAAGCGGCGGCTGCGAGCGAGCACCTGGGGCGCGCGATCACCTTCGCACTGCACGCGTTGGAGCGACCCGACCGGCAATTGCTGCACGAGCGCCACTTGGTGAGCAAAGAGCTGGCGGCGCTGGAGCGGGAGCCGTCGCGCCCGCGCCCCGGCGCCGCCGTGCTCATCGAAACACCGGTGGGACTGATGGTGAACGAGGAAGATCACCTGCGGTTGCAGGCCATGGTGTCGGGGTTCGCGTTGGACGACGCGTATGCCGTATTGGATTCAGTAGATAGCGAGCTCGGTCGGCTGCTTCCGTTCGCGTTCCATTCGGAGTTTGGCTATCTTACCTCGTGCCCCACCAATGCCGGCACCGGCCTCCGCGCGAGCGTGCTTATCCATTTGCCGGGCTTGGTGTTAACGAAAGAGATCAACAAGGTGTTGCAGGGGCTGGCGCAGGTCGGCCTCACGTTTCGGGGGCTCTACGGGGAGGGGAGTGAGGTCGTCGGGAATTTCTTCCAGCTGTCCAATCAAACGACGCTGGGGAAGGCCGAAAGCGAGCTCCTCGACCATCTGGGACGTATCGTGCGGCAGGTCATCGAGTACGAGGAACAGGCACGAGACGTGCTGCTCAAGACGGCGGCGGGAACGGTGGAAGACAAGGTGTGGCGGGCGTATGGATTGCTGCGGTACGCGCGCTCGCTCACCTTCGAAGAGACGATGAACCTGTTGAGTGGTGTGCGGCTCGGCGTCGGCCTGAATCTGATCTCCGGGCTGAGTGTATACACACTCAACAAACTGCTCATCCACACGCAACCCGCTCACTTGGCGGCCATGGAAGGGCGGCAGGTCGGGGATCCCGAGCTGCCGATGATTCGGGCGTCGTACGTGCGGCAGCTGCTGCACGGCGAGACCACCTGAGGTTAGGCACTCGAGATGAACGGGTACAATTTCACGGATCGGGTTCGCAAAGTCCTCCAGATGGCGCGGGAAGAGGCCGCCCGTCTGCATCATGAGTACGTCGGGACCGAGCACATCCTGCTCGGCCTGATTCGTGAGGGGGAGGGGGTCGCGGCGGCGGTCCTGACCAACCTCAACGTGGATCTGGAAGAGATCCAGCAGAAGATCGAAGAAACGGTCAAGAAGGGCAAAGCGGCCGCGGCCGCTGGCCCCGACCTGCCCTATACCTCCCGCGCCAAGAAGGTCCTGGAACTCGCCATGAGCGAGGCGCGGGAGCTGAACCACTCGTACGTGGGCACCGAACACCTGCTCCTCGGGCTGCTGCGCGAAGAGAAAGGCATCGCCGCGCAGGTGCTGACCGATGCCGGGGTGAACCTCGAGCAGGCCCGCGCCGAAACACTCCGCCTGCTGGGCAGCGAGATGCCGTCGGCCGCGCCGGCGGCCGGACCCGGCACCCAGGCGCCGACCCCGAAGAGCGAAAAGAAATCCAAGACCCCGGCGCTCGATCACTTCTGCCGCGACCTCACCCAGCTCGCCGGCGACGGCGCCCTCGACCCGACGATCGGCCGCCAGAAAGAGATCGAACGGGTGATGGAGATCCTGTCCCGGCGCAAGAAGAACAACCCGGTGCTGATCGGCGAGCCCGGCGTCGGGAAGACGGCGATCGTCGAGGGCCTGGCCCAGTTGATCGCCAGCGGCAACTGCCCCGACGCCCTGAAGGACCACCGCGTGCTGTCGCTCGATATGGCGGCCGTGATCGCCGGAACGAAGTACCGCGGCCAGTTCGAGGAGCGGCTCAAGGCGGTCATCAACGAGATCGCCCAGAATCGCAACATCATTCTCTTCATCGACGAGCTGCACACGCTGGTCGGGGCCGGGGCGGCTGAGGGCGCCGTCGATGCGTCCAACATGCTGAAACCCGCCCTGGCGCGGGGCGAGCTGCAGTGCGTGGGCGCGTCGACCCTGAACGAGTATCGCAAGTACATCGAAAAGGACGGCGCTCTCGAGCGCCGCTTCCAGACGGTCATCGTGGATCCGCCAACGGTCGACGCGACGATCGAGATCCTGAAGGGACTGCGCAAGCGCTACGAGGAGCACCACCGGGTCGTCATTCCCGACGAGACGCTGGATGCCGCGGCCAAGCTGTCCGAGCGCTACATCACCGACCGCTTCCTGCCCGACAAGGCGATCGATGTGATCGACGAAGCCGGCGCGCGCGCGCGGCTGGCGACTCAGGTGCCGCCGCCGGAGGTGGCCGAGCTGAAGGACAAGCTGGAACAGATCAGCCGCGACAAGGAGAACGCGGTGCGCGACCAGAACTTCGAGCGGGCGGCGGCGCTGCGCGACTCGGAACGGGAGCTGCAGAGCGAAATCCGGCGCAAGCAGGACGAGTGGGAGCGCGAGCGCCAGACGCGCCGGCCGGTGATCGGGGAAGAGCAGGTGGCGTTCATCGTGTCGCGGTGGACCGGCATTCCGGTGACGCGCCTGCAGGAAGCGGAGACCGCCCGGCTGCTCCGGATGGAAGAGGAGCTGCATCAGAGCGTCGTCGGCCAGGACGAGGCCATTACCGTCATCTCGCGGGCGATTCGCCGCAGCCGCGCCGGCCTCAAGGATCCGAAGCGGCCGATCGGCTCGTTCGTGTTCAGCGGTCCGACCGGCGTCGGCAAGACGGAGCTGGCCCGGGCCCTCGCCAAGTTCCTGTTTGCCGACGCGACTGCATTGATCCGCGTCGACATGTCGGAGTACATGGAGAAGTTCTCGGTGAGCCGCCTGATCGGGGCCCCGCCGGGCTACGTCGGCTACGAGGACTCGGGCGCGCTCACCAAAGCCGTCCGCCGCAAACCGTATGCGGTGGTGCTGCTCGACGAGATCGAGAAAGCGCACCCCGACGTGTTCAACATCCTGCTGCAGGTCCTCGATGAGGGGCACCTGACCGACAATTACGGCCGCATGATCGATTTCAAGAACACGGTCGTGATCATGACGTCGAACGTCGGCGCCCGCGATATGCTCAAGGGCAAGACGCTGGGCTTTGCCCAGGGCGACGCGCGGGGCAGCTTCGAGCGCATGGCGGAGAAGGTGAAAGAGGAAATCGGCAAGGTGTTCAACCCGGAATTCCTCAACCGTCTGGACGACGTCATCGTGTTCCACCCGCTGTCGCGGGAGCACATCGCGCAGATCGTCGGCATCATCCTGCGCGACGTGCAGAAGCGGCTGGGCGACGAGGAGCTCACGCTGCGGCTCACTCCGGCGGCGAACGACTTCCTCGTCGACCACGGGTACGACGAGCACTACGGGGCCCGGCCGTTGAAGCGCGCCATCCAGAAGTACGTGGAAGATCCGCTGTCCGAGAAGATCCTCGTCGGTGAATTCGCGCGGGGCGACGAGGTCGAAGTGGACGTGGCGCCCGACAAGGAGCGCCTCGCGTTCCGCGCACTCTCCGGCACGAAGGCGTGATCCGCCGGCTCGCCGCTTTCTCTCTGACCGTCGCGCTGTTCCTCCTGGCCCCGCGCAGTCTTCGGGGCCAGGAGGGCGTTGCGGGCGGCGAACCCGACTCGGTCCTCGCCGTCGGCATGAAGCGGGTGGCGCGCGCCGTGGTGCTGCAGACGGCGGGACTGGTGCCGGGGCGATTCACCACCTACCGCGACATCCAGCGCGCCGTGCGCGCCTTGTACGCGAGCGGGCAGTACGACGACGTCCGCATCGACCAGGACACCACCGACGGCGTCCAGCGGCTCATCATCCGGGTGCGCGAACGGCCGATCCTCGCGCACTGGACGGTGCGCGGGGTCGCCCGCCTGGGCGAGGGCGCGGTCCGCTCCAAGGTGACCCTCACCGCGGGGCGGCCGATCGACCCGGCGGCGGTGGCGCGCTCACGCGGACGCATCGATTCGTTGTATCGCGCGCGCGGGTATTACCTCGCCGAGGTCACGACCCTGTCGATCTACGATGCGGATTCGGGGAGCGTCCGGCTGGTGTTCGACGTCACCGAAGGCCGTCGCGTCGCCATCGCGCGCGTGCGCATCGACGGGAACACACACGTCACCGACGGCGCGGTGGTGGCGCAGATGAAGTCGCGGCCCGAAGGCTTCTGGTGGTGGCGCAAGGGCGACTTCGACGACGACAAGCTGCGCGCGGACATGCAGGAGCGGCTGCCCAAGTTCTACGGGGATCGCGGCTACGTGGACTTCCAGGTGCTCGACGACACCCTGGTCGTGAACGACGCCACCGGCAAGGCCGATCTGGTGCTGCGCGTCGCTGAAGGGGAGTCGTATCGGGTGGGCACGTTCGAGATCGTGGGCAACCGGCGGTTTTCCACCGAGGAGCTGGAGCTGCTCTATCCCTTCCGCAGCGAGCGGCGCACCGGCATGTTCGGCCTGGGCGGAGTCGCCCGAGGGCCGGCGGCCTTCAGCCAATCGCGCTGGGATGAAGCGACCACGGCGCTGTACACGCTCTACCACAACCACGGCTACATCTACGCCCAGATCCGGCCCGACGTCATCCGCCGGGCCGGGGCCGACGGGAAGCCGGTCGTGGACCTGCGCTGGCTGATCAACGAAGGCCAGCCCGCGATCGTGAACAAGGTCGAGATCGTGGGGAACGACGTGACTCACGAGCGCGTGATCCGCGATGCCATCGTGCTGCTGCCCGGCGACGTGTTCCGGCAGGATGCGCTGCTGCGCTCCTATCAGAACATCTCGAACCTCGGCTTCTTCAATCAGCCGCTGCCGTTCCCGGAAACGCCGCAAGCCAACGAGCAGGGCGACATCGACGTGGTGTTCCGCGTCAGTGAAAAGCATACCGGCAACGTGAACTTCGGCGCGTCGGTGGGGCAGGGGACCGGTCTGGGCGGCTTCCTCGGGCTGGAAGAGCCGAACCTGTTCGGCCAAGGCAAGCGCGGCAAGTTCCAGTGGCAGTTCGGGAAGAACATCAACGACTTCTCCATCTCGTTCACCGATCCGGCGATTCTGCAGTCGCGCATCTCGGGCACGATCGACGTCCACAATACCCGGCTCCGGTACAACATCGCCGACCTCGGCCGCGTGCGCCGCCGCGGCGGCAGCGTGCAGATCGGGTTCCCGGCGTTTCGGGATCGCTACGCGCGGTTGTTCGTGTCGTATTCGATCGACGAGCAGACCTACACCGGCTCGGCCAGCAACGTCGCCTTCAATACGGTGTTCAATTGCCGCAACTGTCTGCGGTCCACGATCGGCGTTTCCGCGATGCGCGATACCCGCATCGACCTGCCGTTCGCCACGGCCGGCACCATGGTGTCGGCGGGCGCCTCGCAGAGCGGGGGCGTCCTCGGCGGAACCGGGAACTTCCAGCGCGTGGACCTCGAGGCGCGCTGGTATGCACCGCTGGCCGAGCTGGGCGGCGGCGGCGGGGCGGGGTCGCTGCGGCTGGTGATCGGGCTCAGCAGCCGGTCCGGGTTCGTGTTCGGCAATTCCCCGTTCTTCGATCAGCTGTTCAGCCTCGGCGGCACTCAGTTCGGCGTTCCGCTGCGCGGCTACGACGAGTTCTCGGTGACTCCCCTGGGGTTCGATCCGCAAGCGAACACCCGGGGCGCATCCCCCGACGCGTTCGGCAAGTCGTTCTTCCTGATGACCGGGGAGATCGGACTGCGCGTGTCGCAGATGTTCTACGTCAACGCGTTCTACGACGCGGGCAACATCTGGGCGCGCGCCGTCGACTGGAACCCGACGCGGCTGTTCCGGGGGGCCGGCTTCGGGGTCGACGTCGTTTCGCCGCTGGGCCCGCTGGGGTTGGATTTGGCCTACGGCTTCGATCGCACCGATATCCTCACCCGCCCCGCCCCGGGCTGGAAACTGCACTTCAAACTCGGCAACTTCTTCTGATGCCCTTTTCCTCTGGAGTGGTTATGCGGCAGGTAGTCCTCGTGTGTCTGGCCACCGCGGTGGCCGGGTCGGCGCTGGCCCAAACACCTTCCACGCCGGCCCGTCCCGCGGCGGCGAGCGCGCGGCTGGCGTTCCTCAGCTCGCGCACCATCCTCGACAGCACGCCGGGCTACGCGGCGGCCGAGTCGACGTTCTTCCGCGAATTCCAGGCGATGCGCGATGAGGTGCAGAAGCTGCAGCAGCAGCTCGATTCCGCGGTGCAAGCCTACGACCAGTCCTCCATCGCGCTGTCGCCGGCGGCCAAGACCGCCAAGCGGGCGGAGCTGCAGGCGATGCAGGATCGCATGTCCCAGCGCTCGAGCGAGCTGGATACGCGGGCCCGCGCGCGCAATCAGGAGCTGCTGGGGCCGTTTCAGACACGCATCAATACGATCATTCAGGGGATCCGGGCGGAAGGGAACTACACCCTCATTTTCGACGCCGATGCCCAGGGGAATGGAATCGTGGCCGCCGACCCGGCCCTGAACATCACGGCGAGGGTGATCGAGCGGTTGCGCCAATCCAATCCCTGAACGGACCGCCGTGAGCGCCGAACCCGGGCGCGCGCTGTCGGCTGCGGAGGTCGCCGCCCTCACCCGCGGGCGGCTGGTCGGACCTCCCGCTGTGTCGGTCGTCGCAGTCGCGCCGCTGGAGCGAGCCGGCCCCGGCGACCTGTCGTTTCTTGCCAGTGCCCGCTACCTCCCCTACCTTCAGCCCTCCCGCGCCGGCATCGTGTTGTGCGCGGAGCAGTTCGCGACGGCGCCCGGCGGTCCCGCCACCCGCGTCATCGTCCCGGATCCGCATGCGGCCCTGTTGGCGGTGCTGGCGGTGCTGTATCCGCCGCCCGTCTGGTCGCCGGGGGTGCACCCGACCGTGGTGATCGGGACGGGGACGTGGTGGGAGGACCCGGTCGCCGTGGGGCCGCACGTCGTCCTGGGGCGCGACGTTCGCCTGGGACGCAACGTGCGCCTGGGCGCGCATTGCGTGATCGGCGACGGGGTCAGCATCGGGGAGGACTGCGAGCTGCAGCCGCAGGTGACCTGCTATCCGGGCGTCACCATTGGGCGGCGCGTCGTCATCCATGCAGGGACCCGCATCGGGAGCGACGGCTTCGGCTACATCCCCGGCCGGGACGGCGCCCCGCACCGGAAGATCCCGCACGTGGGGCGATGCATCATCGGGAACGACGTGGAGATCGGCGCGAATTGCTGCGTGGATCGGGGCAGCGTGGACGACACGATTATCGGCGACGGAACGAAACTGGACAACATGGTGCACATCGCGCACAACGTGCAGGTGGGCAAGCGCTGCCTCATTCTCGCCCTGGCCGGGATCGCCGGATCGAGCCGGGTCGAGGATGACGTCATCATCGCGGGAGAAGTCGGCGTGTCGGACCACGTGACGATCGGGCGCGGGGCGCGGGTGCTG
>Ga0187893_10002823_pt1 | contig 37055 bp, 33 predicted proteins | sample MA1701074metaG_FD_139574 | JGI IMG/M metagenome (GOLD analysis project Ga0187893, IMG submission 139574) | White microbial mat communities from a basaltic lava cave in the Kipuka Kanohina Cave System on the Island of Hawaii, USA - MA170107-4 metaG ... | reverse complement strand
TCATCTGTCGATCAATACGCCGGCGATCATATCAGTGTTTGCCGGTCGCATCGCCGATACCGGGACCGATCCTGTGCCGGTCATGCGCCAGGCTCTGACGATCATGAAAGCCAGGCCCAAGGCAGAGCTGCTCTGGGCCAGCCCGCGAGAACTGCTCAACATCGTGCAGGCGAACGAGATCGGCTGCCATATCATTACGGCGACCAACGACATCCTGAACAAGCTGTCGCTGCTCGGAAAGGATCACGGCGATTACTCGTTGGAGACGGTTCAAATGTTCTACAAGGATGCCTCGTCGGCAGGCTACACCATTGCGAGTGCGAAACGCGCGGTGTCGGCCTGAGATACGATGCTGTTTAGTGATTAACCGGAGGACACGGTCTTGAAAAATGTCTTAATTTCAGGCGGAGCCGGATATGTTGGCACGCTGTTGGCGCCGCAGTTGGTCGCGGCGGGATACAACATCACGGTGTACGACATCATGTATTACGGGTGCGAGCTAAAGCCGCAACCAGGGCTGCGCATCATCGAGGGCGATATCCGCGATACCGCCAAACTCAAGGAGGCGTGCAAGGGAATCGACGCAGTCATTCAACTGGCGTGCATTTCCAACGACGCTGGGTTCGAGCTGGACGAGAAGCTCAGCGAAGAGATCAACTACAAGTGCTTCGAACCGATGGTGCTGGCGGCGAAGGCGCAGGGGGTGAAGCGATTCATTTATGCCTCCTCCTCGTCGGTCTACGGCTTTTCCGAGTCCCCGCGAGTGACGGAGGAGCATCCGCTCGTGCCGCTGACGCTCTACAACAAGTTCAAGGGACTCTGCGAGCCGCTCCTGTTCAAGCATCAGTCCAAGGATTTCGTCTGCGTCACCATCCGGCCGGCCACGATCTGCGGCTACAGCCCGCGCCAGCGGCTCGACCTGTCGGTCAACATTCTCACCAACCACGCGGTGAACATCAACAAGATCACAGTGTTCGGAGGGGAGCAGCAGCGTCCCAACCTGCACATCCAGGACATGTGCGATATCTACAAGCTGCTGTTGGAACTGCCGGATGACAAGATCGCCGGCGAGACGTTCAATGCCGGGTATCAGAACCAGAGCATCATGGACATCGCCAAAATTGTCAAGAAAGTCGTACAAGAGGAGTTCCCGGAAAAAGGGGACATTCCGATCGTGACGACTCCCTCAAACGACACGCGTTCCTACCGCATCACCTCCGACAAGATCGCGGCCAGACTGGGCTTCAAGCCGAAGCGCACGATCGAAGACGCCGTGCGGGATCTTTGCAAGGCCTTCAAGGAAGGCAAACTGCCCAACAGCATGACCGACGACAAGTACCACAACGTGAAAGTGTTGAAACGGACCCGGGCGTCATGAAATCCGGACAGCCGCTGGCCGTCGTCACGGGCGGCGCCGGCTTCATCGGAAGCCACATGGTCGACCTGCTGGTGGAGCGTGGCTTCCGCGTCCACGTCATCGACAACCTGGTCGGCGGCCGCACGGCGAATCTGGCGCAGCACAAGAACAATTCCGGCGTCGTGCTGGACGAGCGGGACATCCGCGCGCTCTCGCCGGATGACAAGCTGTTCGCGGACGCGCGGCTCGTCTTCCATTTTGCCGGCATCGGGGACATCGTGCCGTCGATCGAGCGGCCGACCGAGTACATGTCGGCCAACGTGCAAGGCACGGTGCACATGCTCGAGGCGGCCCGCCATGCTGGGGTGCGGAAGGTTGTGTATGCGGCGTCATCCTCCTGTTACGGGCTGGCCGCCGTGCCGACCCGCGAGGACCACCCCATCGCGCCGCAATATCCCTACGCGCTCAGCAAGTACCTGGGCGAAATGGCGGCTTTCCACTGGCATCGGGTGTACCGCCTGCCGGTGAACTCGGTCCGCATCTTTAATGCCTACGGGACGCGCTCGCGTACGTCCGGCGCCTACGGAGCGGTCTTCGGCGTGTTTCTACGGCAGAAGCTGGCGGGCAGGCCGTTCACCGTGGTCGGAGACGGCATGCAAAAGCGGGATTTCCTCTACGTGACCGACGTGGCATCCGCGTTCCTTGCAGCGTCAGAAACCGGGAAGGTCGGGGAGATCTGGAATCTTGGGGCCGGCAACCCGCAGTCGGTGAACCGGTTGGTCGAGCTCCTCGGCGGCGAGGTCGTGCGTCTGCCCAAACGTCCGGGCGAGCCTGACTGCACCTGGGCCGACATCGGCAAGATCACGCAGGATCTCACGTGGAAGCCGGCCGTCTCGTTTGAAGAAGGCGTCAGGCGTATCGTGGCGGACATCAATTACTGGCGCGATGCGCCGTTGTGGGATCCGCAGTCTATCGCGGACGCGACGAAAACCTGGTTTCAATATCTGGGGAATAGGTAGGTTGCCATGATTCCATCACTGAGCGAGCAATATAAACACAAAATCAAGACCGCCGAAGAGCTTCGCCAAATCGTCGGTCCGCGGCCGCGGCAAAAGAAAGTGATCATGTGTCATGGGGTCTTCGACGTAGTGCACCCCGGGCACCTGCGGCATTTGATCTACGCCAAGAGCAAGGCCGACATTTTGGTCGCCAGCCTCACGGCGGACAAGCACATCAGCAAGGGGCATCATCGTCCCCACGTCCCTCAGGAACTGCGCGCGCTGAATCTCGCGGCGTTTGAGGTCGTGGATTATGTGATCATCGACGGCAATGCCACGCCGATCAAGAATATCGGCATGCTGCAGCCGGACTTCTTTGCCAAGGGGTACGAGTACACGGCCAGCGGCCTGCCGGCAAAGACCCATGAGGAGGCGGATGCTCTGCACGCCTACGGCGGCGAGATCATCTTCACGCCGGGCGATATCGTCTATTCCTCCACGAAGCTCATCGACTTGGCCCCGCCGACGATCAAGGTCGAGAAACTGTTGACGTTCATGGAATCCGAAAAGCTGACGTTCGATTCGTTGCGGGACTGTCTCGACCGTCTCAAAGGCAGGCGGGTTCATGTCGTCGGCGACACCATCGTGGACAGCTATACCCAGACTGCGATGATCGGCGGCCAGACCAAGACGCCGACCATGAGCGTCCTGTACGAGCGGCGCGACGATTACATCGGGGGGGCGGCGGTCGTCGCCGAGCATTTGCGGGCCGCCGGGGCGGAAGTCGTGTTCTCCACGGTGTTGGGAGAGGACGCCCTCAAGGATTTCGTGTTGAACGGGTTGAAGAAATCCGGCGTGCAGTGCCGCCCGGTCATTGATTCGACGCGGCCGACCACCAACAAGAACGCCATCGTCGCCGGCGGGTACCGGCTGCTCAAGATCGACACGCTGGACAACCGGTCCATTTCCGACGACATATTGGAGACGCTGGCAAAAGCCGTCTCCGAGGTATCCTGCGACGCGGTCGTCTTCAGCGATTTCCGCCACGGGATTTTCAACCGTCGGACGATTCCGCGGCTCATCGCGGCGATCCCCAAGGACGTCTACAAGGTGGCGGACAGCCAGGTGGCCAGCCGCTGGGGCAATATCACCGAATTCAAGAATTTCGATCTGATCACGCCGAACGAGCGCGAAGCCCGCTTCGCGCTCGCCGATCAGGACTCCGGTATCCGTCCACTGGCCTCGGCCCTGTACGACGAGGCCCGGTGCAAGACGCTGATCCTCAAGCTGGGCGAACGCGGCGTGCTGACATGCCGCAGCAGTGACCACGAGTCGCTGGACTCCTTCGCCGTGGTGGACTCCTTTGTCGAGCGGCTGACGGATGCAGTAGGCGCGGGCGACGCGCTGCTGGCCTACGCGACCCTGTCCAAGCTGGCCACGGGATCGGATGCGGTGGCGACGATTCTCGGTTCCATGGCGGCGGCCTGCGAGTGCGAGTACGACGCCAACATTCCCATCACCCCGGACGACGTGCGCCGCAAGATCGACGCCGTCGAACGCCAGGCGAATTACCACTGAGTGAAGAAGTGCGAAGTTCGATGTTCGAAGTTGGCAACGTCGAACCGTACTGCTCAAACTTCGAACCTCGAACGTTTAACCAGAAATCATGAAAACCATCGTTGTCGGTCTCGGAGTCCAGGGACACAAGCGCCGGAAGTTCGCCGGCCCGGATTATGTCGCGTCGGTGGATCCGGTAAACAAGGAGGCGGAGTATCGCACCGTTGAAGACGTACCGCTGTCGAGTTACGACACGGCGCTTGCCTGCATTCCGGATGAACCCAAGATAGAGGTGCTGACGTACCTGCTGAAGCACGGCAAGCACGTGCTCGTGGAGAAGCCGCTCTGGGCGGCCGACGACCGGCAGATCGGCATCCTTCAGGAATTAGCGCGCGCCAAGGGTGTGGTCTGTTACACGGCCTACAACCATCGCTTTGAGCCGCATTACGTCAGGATGCGCGACCTCATTGCCTCCGGCAAGCTGGGGACGATCTACCGTTGTCGCATGTTCTACGGCAACGGCACCGCGCGGCTCGTGCGCGACTCGGCCTGGCGCGACCAGGGGGCGGGCGTCCTGCCGGACCTCGGCTCGCACCTGCTGGACACGGCAAAGTTCTGGTTCGGTGACCTCGGGGAGAATTTTCATATTGTCTCCGCCGACTGTTTTGAAAACCGCGCGCCGGACCACGTGGTGATGGCCTCGAAGACGACCAGGCCCAGACTGGAATTCGAAATGACCCTGCTGTCCTGGCGCAACCATTTCACGTGCGACGTGTTCGCCGAGAAAGGCACCGCGCATATTCGCTCGCTCTGCAAGTGGGGACCGACCACCTTCACGCATCGCACGCGCGTGCTCCCGTCCGGACGCCCGCCTGAGGAATCCATGCCCCTCGTGCAGGACGATCCGACCTGGGCGCTCGAGTACGCGCACTTCAAGGCCCTGTGCGAGCGGGGGGCGGCGACCGACCTGTCCACCGACCTGTGGCTCAACAGCCTCTTGCGCCGGCTGGGGCAGGACGCGCAAAAGGAAGCTGCGACGTGAGCGAGCCTGTGATCGGCTTCGCCGGCATGACGCACCTTGGCATCAATTCCGCCGTGGCGGCCGCCGGCCGCGGATTCGATACCGTCTGCTTCGACGCTGATGCTGCCGGCATTGCCCGGCTGAAGGCGGGCACGCTGCCGGTCGTGGAGCCGGGGTTGCCGGAACTGCTGGAGCAGAACAAACCGCGCATCACGTACACGGCTGACGTCGGAGAATTGAAGCGCTGCGGTCTCGTCTACGTCGCCGCGGACGTGCCGACCGACGACCAGGGGCAGAGCGACCTCGCGGGCATCCGGGCGTTGATCGACACCGTGGCCTCCAGATTGGGACGCGACGCAATACTAGTGATTCTCTGCCAGGTGCCGCCCGGCTTCACGCGCAGCCTCGCGCTGCCAAAAGAGCGGCTCTACTATCAGGTCGAAACGCTGATTTTCGGGCGGGCGGTGGAGCGCGCCATGCACCCCGAGCGGTTCATCGTCGGCTCCGCCGAGCCGGACCGGCCGCTCCCGCAGGCCCTGCACGCGTTTCTGTCGGCGTTCGGCTGCCCGATCCTCCCCATGCGGTACGAAAGCGCCGAGCTGGCCAAGATCTCGATCAACTGCTGTCTCGTCGCGTCGGTCACCGTCGCCAATACACTGGCCGAACTCAGCGAGCGCATCGGAGCGGACTGGTCGGAAATCGCGCCGGCACTCAAGCTTGACAAGCGCATTGGACCACAGGCCTATCTCGCGCCGGGCCTCGGCCTGGCCGGTGGCAACCTGGAACGGGACCTGGCCACGGTCCTGCGATTCTCGGAGGCAACTGGCAGCGAAGCCGGCCTGATCGAATCGTTCGTTCGAAACAGCCGTCACCGGCGCGATTGGACGCTCCGGACGTTGCACGCGCACGTGCTGGCGGCGCATCCCAAGGCGGTTATCGGCGTGCTCGGCCTGGCCTACAAGGAAAACACCCATTCGACCAAGAACTCGCCGTCGCTGGCCCTGATCGCGCGGCTCGCGCCGTGGCGGCTGCGGGTGTATGACCCGGTGGCGCCCGCGTCGGCCGCCGGACATCCCGACGTCACGGGCTGCGCGTCCGCGCTGGAAGTCGCGCAGGGCGTGGACGCGCTGGTGATCATGACGCCGTGGCCGGCCTTCCGCGACCTCAAGGCCGACCAGCTCGCCCGCGCCATGACGGGCCGCGCCGTCATCGATCCGTACCGCGTGCTGGACGGCAAGACCGTCGTGGCGGCCGGGCTGGACTATTTCACGCTCGGCGTCCCGCCGCTGCGTGCAACGAACAAAACCGCGCATGCTTGATCATCTCAATGCCAAACCGGTCAAGCCTTCCCGCGTCGTCATCATCGGCGCCGGCGGGTTTGTAGGCGGCACGATCAAGAAACAACTTGAGTCTGACCGCGTGACGACCTTGTCGCTGACCCGCAAGGAAGTGGACCTGCTGGGCGACGGCGCCTCGGCGAAACTGAAGGCCTTCCTGAAGCCCTCGGACAGCGTCGTGATGATATCGGCGATCGCGCCGGCCAAAACGATTCCGATGCTGATGCAGAATCTGAAGATGGCCGAGGCGGTTTGCGCCGCGCTGGCCGAGACGGAGATTGAGCACCTCGTGTACATCAGTTCCGACGCGGTCTATGCCGACGATGCGAATCCCGTGACGGAGCGATCTGCCTGCGCGCCCACCACGATTCACGGCATGATGCACGCGGCGCGCGAGCTGATGCTGAAGGGCTCCACGAAGGCGCCGGTCGCCATGCTGCGGCCCACGCTGATCTACGGGGCCGCCGACCCGCACAACGGCTACGGCCCGAACCGCTTCCGGCGCGAGGCGCAGAAGGGCGGGCCCATTATGATCTTCGGCGAAGGCGAGGAACGGCGCGACCACGTGCTCGTGGACGACGTGGCAAAGATCGCGGCGCTGGCGCTGGCGCACCGGAGCGCGGGCGTGCTGAATGTGGTGACCGGAGTGTCCACCTCGTTCGACGACATCGCCCACATCGTCGCGAAGCAGTACGGTGTGACAGTGAAAAGCCAGCCACGCCCGGGCCCCCGGCCGCACCTGCTGCACCGGTTCTTCGACATCACGGACTGTCACAAGACGTTCCCGACGTTCCACTACACGCCGCTGGCCGACGGGCTGGAGCGGGCGCGTCGGGAGAGCGCCTGACATGGCCGAAGTGAATTTGCTGGCGCGGCTGCCGAAGACAAAGCGCAACATCCAGAAACGCGCCGAGGCCAAGGATCCGGCGGTGATCGCCATTTCCAAGCAGTATGGCGAGATGTATTTCGACGGGCCGCGGGAGTATGGCTACGGCGGTTACCGCTACGACGGCCGTTGGATTCCCGTCGCCGAGGACATCGTCAAGCATTTCAACCTCAAGCCGGGCGACCGGGTGCTGGATGTCGGCTGCGCCAAGGGTTTTCTCGTGAAGGACCTGATGAAGGTCTGTCCGGGACTGGAGGCCTTCGGGCTGGACGTCTCGCTCTACGCGCTGATGCATTGCGAGCCGGAAGTGATCGGGCGCCTGCACCTCGGCACCGCCGAGAAGCTGCCGTTCCCCGACAAGAGCTTCCAGTGCGTGCTGAGCCTGAACACCGTGCATAATTTTCCCCGGCCGCGGGCGATCAAGGTTATGCAGGAAATCCAGCGCGTCTCTGGCGGGAGGGCCTTCGTCCAGGTGGACAGTTACCACACGCCGGAGCAGAAGGACATCTTCGAGAGCTGGGTGCTGACGGCGGAGTTCTACGACTATCCGGCTGGCTGGCTGAAACTGTTCCAGGAGGCCGGCTACACGGGCGACTGGTACTGGACGATTATCGAGTGAGTTCCGTAGAATGCCCCCTCACCCACCCCTCTCCCCATAGGGGCGAGGGAGTTTAATTTTCGTTTCCTCTCCCCTGTGAAGGGGAGAGGGGCAGGGTGAGGGGTAGAGACGAGGATGAGGGGGAAAACAAATTGGAGATCAGGCAATGAAACGATATGCAGTGCTCGGTGGCGGCGGGTCATTCGGCATTCATACCTCGAAATATCTTCTGGAGCAGCCGGACACGGAGCGGGTGATCGGCGTCGGGCGCAACCCGGCGAGGCCGGAACCCTTCACGCTTAACGTCGGCAAGGGCGACAAGCGCTATTCCTATCACGCCTATCACGTCACGCACGAAATGGACCTGCTGCTGGAATTGCTGGACAAGGAAAAGCCGCAGGTCATCGTCAACTACGCGGCGCAGGGGGAGGGGGCGGTGTCGTGGAAGCACTCCTGGCGCTTCTTCGAGACCAACTCCATGGCGCTGGCCCGGCTGGCCGAAGAGCTGATGAAGCGTCCGTGGATGGAACGCTTCATCCAGATCGGCACGTCCGAAATGTACGGCTCGGTCGAGCATGCCACCAAGGAAGATGAGCCGATCAAGCCCACCAGCCCCTACGCGGCCTCCAAGGTGGCCTTCGACATGTATCTCATGTCCGTGCACAAGTTCCTGAAATTTCCGATGAACATCATCAGGCCTTCGAACGCCTACTGCCCCGGCCAGTTGCTCCATCGCGTCATTCCCAAGGCGGTGGTCTGCGGCCTGACGGGCCGCAAGCTGCCGCTGCAGGGCGGCGGCCGCGCGGAGAAGTCCTACATTCATGCCCGCGATCTGGCCCGTGCCATTCATATGGTGGCGGAGAAGGCGCCGCTCGGCACCATCTATAACGCTGGACCGCCGAAGCCGACCTCCATTCGCGCGCTGGTCGAGACCGTCGCCAAGGTCATGGGGATTCCGTTCGAACAATTGTGCCAGGTCACCGAAGACCGGCTGGGACAGGATTCCCGCTACTGGCTGGATTCCTCGGCGATCAAGCGTGATCTCGGATGGGAACCGAAGATCAGTCTCGATGAAGGTATCAAGGAAATGGTCGAGTGGGGGAGGAAATACTTGAACGATCTTAAGGACTGGCCCACCGACTATACCCTGCGCGCCTAGGCCCCCCTCAATTATCCCTCTCCCTGTAAGTTTTTCCCTCTCCCCTCTGGGGAGAGGGTTAGGGTGAGGGGGAGAGGGTCGGGGTGAGGGGCTGATGGGAGGCCAGAGAGGACAACGGTGAGCGGTAAGCACGAAAAGTTCGACGTGGCGGCGGCGCGGCGGCGCTGCCTGGCCTACCGCCGGCGCATCCTGGACATCTCCCAGCAGGTCACGGCGCTGCACGTGGCGCCGGCCTTTTCCTGCCTCGAGATGGTGGATCTGATCTATCACGTCCTGATGCGGCCCGACCCGCAGCATTCGAACCCCCGCCAGTTTCTCGACGGATTTCTCATGTCGAAGGGCCACGGCTGCCTGTCGCAGTATGTCATCCTGGAGGACTTGGGCATCCTGGCCAAGACCGACCTCGAACGGTACTGCACGCCGGCCGGACGGCTGGGCGCGCATCCGGACTACGGCGTGCCGGGCATCGAGGGCTCGACCGGCTCGCTCGGCCACGGCATGGGCATCGCGACCGGCATGGCCTACGCCGAGAAGCTCAAGGGGACGGACCGCCGCACGCATGTCGTGCTTTCCGACGGGGAATTGCAGGAGGGCTCAACGTGGGAAGCCATGATGATGGCCGCCAACCTCGACCTCCGGAACCTCATCGCATTCGTGGACCTGAACGACTTCGGTGGACTGACGCGCATGAGCGAGGGCCATCCGGCCTTCTATCCCCTGCTCGACAAGGCGCGGTCGTTCGGCTGGGAGGCGGCGGAGGTCAACGGGCATGACGCGACCGCAGTCCATGACGCGGTCATGAGCCGGAGCGGGAAGCAGCCGTTCATGGTCGTCGGCAAGACGGTCAAGGGCAAGGGCGTCTCCTTCATGGAACACGTCAACATCTGGCACTACCGCTCGCCCAACAAGGACGAGTACCAGAAGGCGCTCGCCGACCTGACGGAGATTTCGTCGTGAGGAACACGTTCGCCGATACGTTTTACGAGGCCGGCAAGAAGGACAAGCGGCTGGCGGTGGTGGTGGCTGACATTTCGCCCGCCGGCTCGATCCAGAAGTTCCGCGAGGACTTTCCCGACCGGTTCGTCAACACCGGCGTGGCCGAGCAGATCATGATCGGCATGTGCGCCGGGATGGCGCTGCGCGGGCTCAGGCCCTTCGCGTACACCATCGCCACCTTCACGCTGTTCCGGCCCTATGAGTTCGTCCGCGACGACCTCTGCTACCACAACCTCCCGGTCACCATCGTCGGCATCGGCGGCGGCGTCACCTATTCGACGCTCGGCGCCACGCACCATGCCATGGAGGATGTCGCGCTGGCCGGCGCCATTCCCAACATGGCGGTCATTGCGCCGTGCGATCCGGCCGAGACGCGGGCCGCCACCCTGTGGTGCACCGAGCAGACGCGCGGGCCGGTCTATCTGCGCCTGGGCAAGGCCGGAGAGCCGGATTTCACCTCCAAGGCGACGGAGCCCTGGGAATTCGGCAAGCTGCGGTACATCAGGAAGGGGAGCGACGTCTGCATCCTCACCTACGGCCCGATCATGAAGGTGGCGGCCGGCTTGGCCGAGCGGTTCGAGAAGGCGGGCAAGAGCGTTTCGCTCGTGTCGGTCCACACGCTCAAGCCCCTCGATCGGGACGGCATCGCCGCCGCGCTCGCGGCCCACAAGCAGGTGATGGTCATCGAGGAAATGGTCCCGCGCGGCGGACTGGCCGGCCTCGTGAAGGAAATCGCCTGGGACCGGCGCGCGGCCTGCAAGCTCGATGCCTTCACGCTCAAGGACGAATTCATCCACAACTACGGCTCGCACAACGATCTGCTGGCTGCCCACGGGCTCGACCTGAACACGATCTCGGCCGCCCTGGGCCTGGCATGACGGCCTCCGATCTGATCAATCCTCAGCCCATGCAACCCAAGCTGGCCATCCACGGCGGGGATCCCGTCCGCAAGGAGCCCATGCCGCCGCGCATGGCCCTCGGCGAGGCGGAGATCAAGATGCTCGATCAGGCGATCGCCTATTACCGCGAGCGGAAGGCGGACCCCGGCTACCAGGGATCGTTCGAGAAGATGTACACGGACCTGTTCACGGAGATGATGGGCGGAGGGTACGCCGACGCCGTCGCCACGGGCACCGCCGCGCTCTACGTGGCGGTCGCCGCGCTCGACCTGCCGAAGGGGAGCGAAGTGCTGGTGTCGCCGATAACCGATCCCGGCACGCTCAGTGCCATTATCCTGAACGGCCTCAAGCCCCGACTTATGGACAGCAAGCCGGACAGCTACAACGTCGGCGTCAAGGAGTTCGTGGAGCGGATCACGCCGGCCGTCAAGGCGGCCGTGGTCGTGCATTCGATCGGCCAGGCCTGCCAGATTGATAAAATCGTCGCCGAGGCCCACGCGCGCGGCATCAGGGTGCTGGAGGATTGCAGCCAGGCCCACGGCGCCAAGGTGGCGGGACGGCTGGTCGGCACGTTCGGCGACATCGCGGCCTTTTCGACCATGTACCGCAAGGCGCACATGACCGGTGCATCCGGCGGCGTGGTCTACACGCGCGATTTGGACTTGTACCGTATGGCGCTGGCCCACGCCGACCGCGGCAAGCCGCGCTGGATCAAGGATTTTGATGACCGCAATCCCAGCACGTTTCTGTTTCCCGCGCTGAATCTGCATACGGACGAGCTGTCCTGCGCGATCGGCCTGGCCTCGCTGGGACGCCTGACGGACACGATCGTCAAGCGGCTGGCTTTCGTCGGGGACGTGTCGGCCCGGCTGGCGGAGGAAGCGGCCATCTGCCGGCCTTATGGCTATTCACCGGCCGATTCGCCGTTCATCTATCCGATCGTCGTGGACACGGGGCGAATCTCCTGTAGCAAGCTCGAGTTCGCAAAAGCGGTCGAAAAGGAAGGGATCGGCCTCAACCCGCACTACCAGTACGTCGTCGCGGACTGGCCGTGGCTGAAGCCCCATCTGGCCGACACCTTCGACACGCCCAACGCGCGCTCAATCCGCGATCGTTCGTTCAATCTCTATCTCAACGAGAACTACGGCGAACGCGAAGCCGCCGACACCGCCGCCGCTATCCTGAAGGTCGAGCGACATTTTGCGAAATAGGTCTGTGCAGAGGATTGCGTGCGGCGCGTAGTCCTGACGTATGCCGCCATCGTCGTGGTGTCATGTCTGGTCGCTGTGCTGGCGTTCGAGGTGTATTATCGGACCGTTCTCTCAAAAAAGATCAACGAGCACGCTGATACTGCGACGCTCTGGTTTCAAAGCCAATCCATAACTGCCACCCCTGCGGACGAGTATTTTGGAAGGAAGAGCAGCACCCATCCTAAGGGCCTGTTCAAGGTCAACGCGACCATCGATCTTGCCATCGTGAATCCCGTCCAGGGCACGCTCAACTGTTCGGTCAGGACCAACAACATCGGCCTCATGTCGGATAAGACGTACCAGATCGAGCGGGACCGGGCGAAGCCGGAGTTCCGCGTCGTCATCTATGGTGATTCCATGACCGGTCCGACGACGGCGACTTACCAGTGGGTGGACACGGTCGAGGATCTGCTGAATTCGAATGCCAAACTCCGGCGGGCCGTCGGAGGAAAGCAGTTTCGTGTCTATAACCAGGGATGGGTCGCGGCGGGGTTCCCCACGTTTTGGAAAGCCTACAACATGTCGGGGAAGTATTTTGACCCTGACCTGGTCATTATCAACTTCATCGAAGTCAACCTGCCACGAAGCATCGGGCCCGATTTGAGCGACGAGGATAAGATGGTGGCCCAGGCCAAAGAGTACATCGGAAAATTTCTTGAGGTGTACCGGAACCGCCTGGTGATGACACTCATGCCCATTTACAACGACTTGATTCCAACCTTTTCCGATTATCGGCTGGCCCGGAAACTCTTCGATACGGAAACCCGTATAAAGATCCATGTGATGCGGGACAGGCTTCCGACCAGTCTGGGGGTCCCTGAAATGGAGCAATGGTTCAATGTGCCCCATGACGGGCACTATTCGGATCACGGGGGGGAGCTCTACGCGAGAGCCATGGCCGGCTTGATCGCGGAGCGAGTCGCCAAGGAGAAGATTGATTTCTCCAGCGTTCAAACCGCGCATTCCGCCGAGGTGCTTGCTCCAGGCGCGCCACGGATGAGAAAAATAAAGAACTCGCTGTCGTGGGTGGCGGACAATCCAGAAGCATCCAAACATATACGCGATTATGTCCGCCTGGAAACGTTGAAGGGCAAGGTGTACGGACTATATCCGTATAGCCGCCATTTTCTGATGGGCGCGGGCACGGATGGGGTGACGATTCCCCTGACCAAGCCGTTGACCGTCGGGACCGTGGAAATCCCCGTTGGGGCCAGCCGGGAAGATGTTGCGCTTCTCAGCGTCACATGCGCGTCGAAACCGCATTCCCTAAGAAACCCGGAATGTTATCACCATTTTCACATGTTCACGCGGTAGGGGATCGGTCGGGCGTTTCGGGAAGCCGAACCTGGACGCGCACGATCCTGGTCTACGGGTCGATCGTGCTCGGTTCGGTACTCGTGGCCTACCTGGCGTTCGAGTTCAAGGTCCGGTACGACATCGCGCAACATTACCTGCAGGGCCGGTTTTCCCCAGTCGTGTATTCGGAGCCGTTCGACAACGAAAAGTGGGATGCGGTCGGCGGCAAGTACCTGAATCTTTTCAACGTACGGACTTCGGAGGAATTGCAGCGGCCAGGCCTGAACCTCGGCCACTTCAACCGGAATCGCGACATCACGCTGTGGTTCTTCGATCCCGATCAAAATCTGAAGAAGGAAGTCAATTTTCATATTAACAATATGGGCTTCCTGTCCCGGAAGGATTATGCCATTGCGAGAAAGGGGCCGGAGTATCGCATTGCGATCATCGGTGATTCAGTGACCGGCTCGACCACCATGGACCATCCGTGGGTTGATCGCGTCGAGGACCTGCTCAATGCGGAAAGGGAACTGGTTCGCCAGATCGGGAAACCGTTTAAGGTGTTCAACATCGGCCATCCGGGCGGCGGGTTTCCGCACTTCGAATTAAACTACCGGGTGCAGGCGAAGCCCTTTGAGCCGGACCTCGTGATCGTCAACTACATCGAGTCGGATTTTCCGCGCCGGCTCCAGCCGTTGAAGCGGCCTGGAGCTGAGCCGATCGGGGGGACGGTCGAGTACCGTGTCGGTCCTGACGACAGCGAGGTTGCAAAGCTCATGGTGATGTGCGAAGGGCCGCCGGTCAACTTGACCAATGGGACGTGCAGGCAGTTTTTCGGCTTCTACATGCCCGGATCCCTTGCGACAGACCGGGCGCGTGTGCAGAAACTGAAAACGACGATTGCCCATGATTACATCGGCAAACAGCTCTGGACGTCGTTCTATCCCTACGGGGCGATGAAAGTCCTGGGATACCCGGTTACGCTCGACAATTATCGGAACCCGGAAGTCTTTCACATGGACATCATGGATGAGACGGAAATGGTGGACCAGGCAGGACGGCATTTGCATGAAATCCTGGCGGACCACCCGAACGTGCTGTTCACCCTGCATCCCTTGTACTCCGACATCTTTCCCAAGCGGGACGACTACAAACGGACGAGCCTTCTCGTGGAACGGAACCCCGATATCAAGGTGGTCATCATGCGGGACAGGCTCCCAATCGATCGGGGAGAGCAGGAGGTGTACCGCTGGTACAACCTTCCGGTCGACGGGCACATGAGCGACTATGGCGGGGAGATCTACGCGGAGGCCATGGCCAGCCTGATTCGCGAGCGACTTCTGCAGGCTCAGAAAGAATCCGGAAGGCACTCATGAAGGTCGAGTGCAAAAAGGCTCGAAGACAATGAGGGGCTCTTTTCGCACAATTCTCCTGTATGTCGGAATTGTCACGGCGTCGGTGTTCATCGCGTACATCGCGTTTGAGGTCAAGGTACGCCTTGACTTGCAAAAACATTATTTAGAGGGAAACTATCAGATCACCGCGTTCGACAAGTTGAACTCGCATACACGGAACGTCAAAACATATGAAGAACTGTTCGCCGGGCCGTTCGTCAAGGTGCCTCCGGACGACAAAGAGCCCTATATCGGCGTATCCAAGCGCAATGACGATTCCTACGTGTGGATTCTGGACAATGACTCCAAAATCGTGTTCGAAAGCAGAGCGCACACCAACAACCTCGGTCTGTATTCCTCGAAAAATTACTCCGTGCGCCGGCGCGGCTCTGAGTATCGCATCGCCATCATCGGGGATTCGATGACCGCGGCCATACAAATGTATCCTCCCTGGCCGGATTTGCTCGAGGACTACCTGAACACCGATGCGGCGCTGGTTAGGAAGCTGGGCAAAACATTTAAAGTCTACAATCTCGGCATCGCAGGAGCCGGGTTCCCCCATTTCGAGATGATGGTGAGAGGACAAGCCGAGGCTTTAGATGCCGATCTGGTTGTGATCAATTACATTGAATCTGATTTCCCAAGGCAGATAAGTAAGATCAGACCCAGTGGGGACAAAATTTCCGCTGGAAACATAGTGTTTAGGGCCGGACCTGACAATGACGACGTTGCTCTCTTGAACGTCACCTGCGAAACACCACCCTTGAGTCTAAGCAATGGAACCTGTCGGCACTACTTCAATCTGTATATGCCGCCAGCTTTGGCCAAGAATCCTGAGAAGGTTCGTAAGATTAAGCAGGACATCGTCAGAGAATATCTTCAGGGTCAGCTTTGGAGCTCCTTGTATCCCTACGGACTGATGAAAATACTGGGCAAGCCGGTGACCTTGCATAACTGGAGACATCCTGAGCTCTTTCACGTTCCGGGGCCCAACGAGAATGAAATGGTTGATGTCGCGGTCAAGGCGCTGCAGGAGAGTCTGCACCGCCACCCGAACGTCCTGATCACCCTTCACCCGTTGTATACGGATTTAACGCCGAAGCTCGATGAGTATAAACTAACGAACAAAGTGCTTTCTGCAGACAGCTCGATCAAAATCGTCTTCATGCGGGATCGCCTGCCGGCCGGCCAAGCGGAACCCGAGATACGGAGCTGGTACTGCCTTCCCTATGACGGCCACATGAGCGCCAAGGGAGGGCGGTTGTATGTTCGCGCCATGGCCGGTTTAATCAAGGAACACCTGGAAACGAATGGTCATAGAAAGAAAGGTAAGGAGACATGATTGTTCTCGGACTGCATGGTGGAGTGACGGTGGGGCAGCACGAGCCGGCGGCGGCGCTGGCGGTGAACGGAAAAATCGTCGCGTTGTGCGAAGAGGAGCGGTACCTGCGCATCAAGTCCTGCTACGGCTACCTGCCGCACCGCGCGATCAAGGCCTGTCTCAAGCAGGCCAACGTGAAATGGGAGGATATCAACCTGATCGTGGCGCCGGGTGTCACGTACGACGACTTCGCGGCCCGCTGGCGCGACTATCTCCGGCACACGTTCGGCTCCTGCCCGAAGATTGAGCTGGTCCACCATCAGAAGGCGCACCTCGCCGCGGCATTCTATTCATCCGGGCTGGAGGAATCGGCCTGTCTCTCGCTCGACGCGTCCGGCGACGGCGCCTGCGGGATGCTGGGGTACGCGACGAAGAAGGACGGGATCAAGATCCTGGACACGATCCCGACGAAGAACTCGCTGGGCTACTTCTACACGCTGATGACCTACTACCTCGGCTTCGAAGACGGGGACGAGTACAAGGTCATGGGGCTGGCGCCCTACGGCAAGCCAACTGTTGATCTCGGCAAGCTGATCCGGCCGGTCAAGGGCGGGTGGGAGTTCGACTGGGACAGCGTGCGGGCGGACCCGATGCCGAAGTCGCCCTTCGAGCCGCTCTATTCCAAAAAGGTGGTCGAGGCGCTGGGGCGCCCCAACCGCCGCCCGGACGAGCCGCTGGCCGATTTCCACCGCGATGTCGCCCGGAGCACCCAGCACGTCATGGAAGAGTGCTTTCTCAGCCTGGTTGAGGAGCTGCGCCGCCGCACGCCGGGCACGCGCAACCTGTGTTTTGCCGGCGGCATCGCGATGAACTGCTCGGCGAACCGGCGACTGCTGTACTCGGATTCCTTCGACCATATTTACGTTCCGCCGGTTTCGTCCGACCGCGGCCTGGCATTGGGATGCGCCTACCTGGGAGCGACGATGTTCGGGGATTCCCCCTGGCAGCTCTGGGATCCCTACCTCGGCACGAGCTATTCGAACGACGTGGTCCGCAAGGAGCTGGAAGGCAACGGATGCCGCTATGAAGAAGTCAACGACCCGACCGAGGCAGGAGCGGAGCTGCTGGCGCAGAACAAGATTCTCGGATGGCACCAGGGCCGGTCCGAGGCGGGCGCCCGCGCCCTGGGAAACCGTTCAATCCTGGCAAACTGCTCCTCGACTCAAATGCGCGACCTGGTGAACGCGCGCATCAAGTACCGGGAAGAGTTCCGCCCCTTTGCGCCTGCGGTGCTCCAGGAGGAAGCCCCGGCGTGGTTCAAGACCAACGGCGCGACGGATTTTCCGTACATGACGTTCACGCTGGATGCCGTCCCTGAGAAAGCGAAAAACATCGCCGCCGTCGTGCACGTGGACGGGACGGCGCGCGTCCAGACGGTGCGCAGCTCGAACAACGAGCCGTATTACGAGCTCATCCGCAAGTACAAGCAGAGGACCGGCGTGCCGGTCATCCTGAACACCAGCTTCAACCTCAAGGGACAGCCGATCATCGAAACGCCGCGCGACGCCCTCATGACCTTCTTTGGCTGCGGGCTCGACGCCTTGATCATCGGCAACTTCCTGGTCCGCAAGGAGCGTTCCCTGTAACGTGTCCGATCCCGCCGTCCGCACAGCCCTGGAGCGGCTGGGTATTCCCCGCGAAGGAGTTCTTCTTGTCCACAGCGCGTTCAAGGCCTTCGCGCGCGAGGGGCACGACGCGGACACGGTGGTCCGGACGCTGGTGGACTACATGGAGCCGGGCACCCTGCTGCTGCCGACCATGTCCTGGCGCTTCGTCAAGCCGGACAAGCCGGTGTTCGACGAATTGCAGACGCCGTCCAACACGGGCGTCCTGACGGAAATCTTCCGCGCCAAGTACGCGACGAGGCGCAGCCTGCACCCGACCCACTCGGTCGCCGGGTGCGGGCGGCAGGTGGACGAGCTGCTGGGATCGCACCATCTGGACGAGACGCCCTGCGCGTGGCGGAGCCCGTTCGGGCTGCTGGCCGGGCGCGACGGCTGGGTGCTGATGCTGGGCATTTCCATGGATTGCTGCACGCTGATCCATCATGTCGAGGAAATGACCGCGCCGGACCTGTATGTCCGCCCGGTGTCGGAGCGCGAGACCTATTCCTGCCGGGACCGGCAGGGAGGGGAAGTGACCGTGTCGCTCCGCCGGCACCTGTTCCTGCCGCGTGACTACTGGCAGTTCCAGGACCTGCTGGCATCGCAGGGACGCTTCCACGTCACGATGGTGGACGGCATCGTCTGTCGGGCATTCCGCGCACGGGACATGGTCCGGGTCGCCGCCGATCTCTTGAAGAAGCATCCCGACGCGGTTATCGCGAAACCGGGCCAGCGGTACCGGATGATGTGAGGACATGACGAAACGCGACGGCAAAGCCAGTGCGCACCTGAACGGCTCGGATGCCGTGGCGGCCATCATCCTCACGGAGGACGGACGCTACCTTCTGCAGCATCGCGATGATAGTCCGCAGATCTGGTTCCCGGACCATTGGGGCTGCTTCGGCGGCGCGGTGGATGCCTGTGAGGACCCGATCGCCGCGCTGAAGCGTGAACTGGACGAGGAAATCGAGTTCGAGCCGAAGGAGATCGCCTACTTCACGCGCTTCGATTTCGACTTGGCCGAGCTCGGCCTTGAGCGATATTACCGTATCTACTACGTCATGCCGATGACTGCCGCGGAACAGAAACGGCTGGTACTCCACGAAGGGTGTGGTGTGCAGGCCTTCACCGGTGAGGAGCTTATTCACAAGTTGCGCCTGACTCCCTATGATGCGTTCGCGCTGTTTCTCCACCAGGCCCGGAGCCGGATCGGGGAGGGGTGGATCAAGGAACCAAACCGGCAACGAAAGGATCATGACCCTTGATGCCCTGGCTGGACAAGCTGCGAGAATTCAAATCCACCGCCGAGATGCGGACCTGGCTGGTTGCTCGCGATCCGGCGTTCAATCCAAAACGCCTGATCAAGCTGGCGATCGTGGGGGCGGCCGACGAGGGCCTCCGCCTGGCCGAGCTCTGCGGCAGGCAGGAAATCTGGATCACGGCAGTCTGCGACGACAATCCCAAGAAGCAGGGCATGAAAGTCGGCAAAATAGCCGTCAAGCCGGTGAACGCGTTGAAAGACATTGATCGGGACATGCCGGTGATCATCGCCAGCCACCGCGTGCTCAAGGCCATTGAGCGGCTCAAGGGGATGGGGTTCAAGCATGTGGCGCCGTTCGCGCTGCTGGAAGTGCTGGACCCCAAGATATTCCCGCCGCACATGTTCTACGACGGCTGGCTGGAGGACCTGTTCGAGCATCGGGACCGGTATGCGGCGCTCGCCGGCCTGCTCGCGGACGACATGTCGCGGCGCGTGCTGGATGCGGTGATCGGGTTCCGGCTGACGCTGGATGCGACCGTCCTGTCGCCGATCGTCGAATGGGACCTTTACGGGCCGGCCAATCTCCTGAAGTACGGCGACGACGAGGTCTACGTGGACGGCGGCTCCTACGACGGAGATTCCATCCGCCTGTTCATCGACCGGGTCCGCGGGAAATTCTCGCGCGTGCTGGCCTTCGAGCCGGACAAGAACACCTTCAAGCGGCTGGCGGCCAATTTCGCCGGCGAGAAGCGCGTCGAGCCGATCAATGCCGGGCTGCACCGGCGGAAGGCGACGTTGCACTTCGACAACGCCGGCACCCGGGGCTCGATTCTCGTGGAGCAGGGCGGCATCGAGGTGCCCGTCGTCGGGCTGGATGAGGTCCTCGGCGGAGACCGCGTGACCTATATCAAGATGAATATCGAGGGGGCCGAGTTGGAAGCGCTCAAGGGCGGGGAGCAGGCGATCAAGAGGTGGGCGCCGAAGCTGGCCATTTCGGCCTACCACCGCCCGTCGGATCTGTGGCAGGTGCCCGATCTGGTCCGCAGCTTGCGGCCAGACTACAAGCTGTACCTGCGGCAGCACGACGGCGGGGTCATCGAAACGGTGCTCTATGCCCTGGCCTGATCGCAGCATGTTCGTCGCGAAGACTTTCGAGCGGCCGATTTGCGTTCCGGAAAGGCATGGCCTATGATGTGGACCCTGGTGAGAGGAAAGTCCCATGCGTGACTGGTCGAAAGCCGAATGGGTTGATCCCAAGTACAACTGGAAGCCGTTGCCGGTGCCCGAATTGCCGGGGCGCGTCCTGCTGGATCTGGCCACCAAGTGCAACCTTCGCTGTCCGATGTGCGTGGTCTGGGGATCGGAGGACAACAACGCCATCGATTCGGTCGTGGGCGTCATGGATCTGGCGGCTTCGCGGAAGCTGCTCGATGAAATCATGGCGGCAAAGCCGCTCATCCAGCCCAACATGTGGGGGGAGCCGCTCATGGCGCCGCATCTCCGCGAGCAGATCAGGGATATGAAGCGGCGCGGCATCGCCGTCGCGATGAACACCAATGGCCTCACGCTCAATGAGGATCTGGCCAAATTTTTCGTGGACGAGAAAGTGGATTCGGTCATGTTCAGCATCGACGCCGTGACGAGACCCACGCTCAGAAAAATTCGCGGCATAGACAAGATCGAAAAGCTCGAAACGGCGGTCTTCCGGCTGCTGAAGATGCGCGGCGATGAGGACTTCCCGCGCGTAGGCGTCTCGTTCACCATCCAGGACGACAACCGCCACGAAGTGGACGAATTCGTGGCCCGCTGGGCAGGCGTCGTGGATGTGGTCCGTACCGGCGTCGTGTTCGAAAACGGAACGTTCCCGGAGATGGCGACGCCGCCCAGGCGGGTGCCCTGTCCGGCCATCTACAACACGCTGCCCGTGCATAACGACGGGATGGTGACGGTCTGCTGCCTCGACGGATTCAAGAGCACGAACATGGGCAACGTATTCAAGGACGGGGCCAAGTCGGTCTGGCAGGGGGAAGAGTTTGCGAAGTACCGCTACTACCACGAGACGGGACAGTGGGATAAGGTGCCGTTCTGCAAGCCCTGCAACGGCTGGGCGCAGTATGAATTCGAGGAGGAAGTCCGCGACGGGCTTCTCATCCGCAAGTCGCCGCAGTACACCTACTACAACAAGATCGCCCGGCTGAAAAACTGGCAGGGAAACCTGCTGGGCGGGCACCCGGCTCCGCCTCCCGAACTGTCCGAAGCCATGGCCTAACGCAGAGCCGCGCGCATGCTCCTCATGCCGGCTCTGCCTGAAGGAATCGTGCCAGAGGACCGATAATTCCGGCGTAGCCTTTATTTGCCCACGACGGTTTCCAGCCTGCTTGCGTGCCTGTGAGCACCCATCCGGTTTCCGGCGGAGTTCTTAACCATCACATCAGGGAGATGAGCAGAACGTATGACTCCATCATACAGTGCCGCGATCGATGACGTGGTCAGCGGGTGCACCAATTGGCGGATGTGGGGGCGGCTGGGGTGGCAGGAGACAAAACGACGCTACCGCCGGACCATCATCGGACCATTCTGGACCACCCTCAGTCTCAGTATCTTTATCTTTACACTCGGTATTCTGTGGGCGCAGCTGTGGAAGCAGGATCCGAAAACCTACCTGCCGTTTCTAACGGCAGGGATGCTCGCCTGGGGCATGGTGTCCACCATCATCACGGAGGGCTGCTCCGTCTTTGTCGCAGCCGAGGGCCTAATCAAGTCCCTGAAGTTTTCATACACCCTGCTGACCTGTGCGGTGGTCTGGCGGAACCTGATCGTGTTCTTCCATCACTTGGTCATATATGTAGGGGTCATGCTGTATGCCGATGTGGAGGTGACGGCGAATACTCTGCTGGTCCTACCAGGGCTGTTTTTTGTGGCTGTCAATGGATTGTGGGTCACTACCTTGTTGGGAATTATGTGCAGCCGGTTTCGGGACATCCAGCAGATCGTGGGGAGCGTCCTTCAGATCTCGATGTTCGTGACCCCCATTTTCTGGACGCCCAAGCAACTAGGGAATCGGTTTATTTTATACGTGGACCTGAATCCGCTGTACCACTATGTAGATATCGTGCGATCGCCGCTCATGGGAAAGGCGCCGGCGTTGTTGAGCTGGGAGATGGTGGCCGCCGGCACAGTGGTGGGATGGGCCGTGACACTGTTCTGCTACAGCCGGTTCCGTCGTCGGCTGCCATATTGGATCTAAACGGAGAATTCACATGGCCTCACTCGCTCTCGATAATGTTACAGTTGACTTTCCGATTTACGGCGTGCAGAAGACGTTCCGCGGCGCGATTCGCAGCGCGACGGGAGGACTTATCCGGCGGGAGGGCGCCGACCACCAGCATGTCTCGGTGCGGGCGCTGGACAATCTCTCGCTCTCGATCAAGCACGGCGACCGGCTGGGCATCATCGGCCACAACGGGGCGGGAAAGTCCACGCTGCTCCGGCTCTGCGCGGGAGTGTACGAGCCGGCGAACGGGCGCGTGCTGATCGAGGGGAAAGTATCGCCGCTGTTCAATACGGCGCCCGGGCTTGATATGGACGACACGGGCTACGAGAACATCATTACCTGCGGCTTATACCTCGGCATGACCAGGGAGGAGATCGCTAGAAAAACTCCAGACATCGAAGCCTTCTCCGAGCTGGGGGAGTATCTCTCTCTGCCGACGAAAACATACTCGACTGGCATGCTGACCAGGCTGGGGTTTGCGATCGCGACCGCGATTGACCCGGAAATCCTCGTGCTCGACGAAGGCTTGGGCGCAGGCGACGCGCGCTTCGCCGAAAAGGCCAAGCGGCGCGTGGACGCGCTCATCGAGCGGGCGAGTGTGCTGATCCTTGCCTCGCATTCTGATGCTCTGATTAAATCCCTGTGCACACGCGCGATCCTGCTGCAAAGCGGTCGGATCATGGTCGAAGGCAGCGTGGACGAAGTCAACGAGGCCTATCGGAAGCTAAACCAAGCGACCGATACCAATCCCGCCCTTTCGGCAGACCAATTTTTGCACTCCACCAGCGCATACTGAATCAAGAATCCCTCTTGATGCGGAAAGCGTAAGTTTGGACCTTCAACGCATCTCTCGCATTGTTCGTATAGCGCGACTATTATCCTGGTTCATTGTGGATAGAAGCGTATCCGCTTCCGAACTTTCCGCCTGACATTCAATGAACGTCTCACTGGCTACACCTATGGATTTATCCACGTCTTCGAGCAGTCGGGGGATGTCGTTCGTGCTCCTATTCACCAACATCTGCGCGTTGGTGGTTCTGGGCTTCACGGCGTTCCGGCGCAACGAGGCGACGTTGTTCTATGGCCTGGACGGGAATGAAATGATGACGCTTGCCAAGCAACAGTTCGTCTGGCATATGAATTGGTCCGGATTCGGCTACAATCCGTTTCAATCCCTCGGCAACATCTGGCTGCCGATCAATATGAAGCTGGTTCCGGGGTATGCATTCTCGCTGGCTGTGAACGGAGGAGAGATTGACCCGGTCCTGTCCTACCTCGTGTTTTCGATTGAAGCGTTCCTGTCCGCCTATCTTATCAGCCTATGGCTTGGATTCGGAGATGTTGTGGCGACCGTTTCGGGATGGGGGCTGGCGCTGGTCGCGATGCCCTATGTCGGCTATCCAAAAATCTATGCGATTTTCGGGATTGCGCCGCAGCTCACCATCGTACTGCTTGCCGTTCCCGTGATGTTGATACTCTACAGCCTGGCCGGCCGTGCCACGCGGGAGGAGTCGGCACTGTGTCTCCTGGGTGTCGCGCTGCTGGCGATCTATCTGGCGGTCTCGCAGCCGATTTTCATGGTGCTTGTCGTACCCGTTGTGCTGGTTTTCAGCGGGGCGATTCTGCCGGGAGCCGGGAGCCGAGCCGAAATGCATTGGAAGCTCGGAGGCGGCGCGCTGGTGCTGGCGGCCCTTTCGGCGTCGGGGATGCTGTCGTATCTATATGGGCTCTTTGGCTACACCGCCGCCGCGGTATTCAAAGACGAACTCCTGAACGTCCGACAGACCTGGTATGAGGTGTCTATCTTATTTCAGGATGAGGCCTCGGGGATCAGCGGACCGCTGTTGTATACGGGGGCGCTAGGCGGCGCGCTCACGTGCGCGTGGACCGGGCGCGGGCTGCAAAAGCACACCGCAATCGGCTTGCTGGCCATGATGGGGGCACTCATGGCATTCGGCGCTCTGACCTTGTCGGTGGACTTCTGGCAGGGGCCGGCCCCCCTGTATTTTGAAATTGTCCTGTGGCCGTTCTATGCCGCCTACGCGGCAGCCTTTGTCACAATGCTATTGCGCCGGCTGCGAGCGGTGCTGCTGCCGCTGGCACACAGGCTTCCGGTGAACCGTCCGACATGGTGGAAGGCGATGCCGACTGACGGCCGGATCTATGCGATGGCTTTCATTGTTGCGGCGGTGCCGATCATGCTGCTGTCATGGGTCCGCGATGGCGCCGTGCCGCTCGACCGCACATATCATACGTACCCTCCGCTCTTGCCGCCGATCGTGAGCCTGCTTCGTGAGGAAATCGCCCTGAAGCCGGGCGATCCGTTTCGCGGGCGGGTGGCGACGCTGACCGGGCAGTCGCTGCAGAAAAGTGGTATCTCCTGGGCCGATCTGCATGCCAATGATATCGAGCTGACCAAGCGCTACGGCAACGATCATCGCACGGTCGGTCTGTGGTATTACGACATCCCGACCCTGTTCGAGTACAACCAGTTCATGACGCCGCCGTATTATCTACTGACGAGGACGTTCCTGACGAACGACGGCGACCGGCAGATACGCAACATCATGGCGCTGAGAAAACCGGATCAGCGGCTGCTGCGTGCCCTGGGAGTCCGCTTCGTGATCACCGATGTGCCGGAATCCGGCGCGCGCCTGCGCGCACAGGTGGACCATGAAGGCCGGCCTGCGCTCTATCTCTACGAGCTTGACGGGGTCAACCTAGGCGGTTATTCGCCGACGACGGTGTCCCGCGTGTCGAGCGCGAGCGAGGCGCTTGTTCTGCTGGCCCGGGAAGACTTTGACGCCGCCACGACCGTGATGGCTGACGAGGCATTGTCGGCCGATCTGGTGCCGGCCACGTCCAGCCTAGTGTCGGTGGAGAAAACCGGGTTGCGGCTCGTGGCGACGAGCCACGGGACGTCCATTATCGTCCTGCCGTTCGAATTCAGTCATTGTCTCGAGCTGGAGCCGGCTGGACCCGTGGCAGTTCCACCCAGGCTGTTCCGTGCCAATCTGCTCCAGGCCGGCGTCGTCTTTACCGACCAGCTTGAAGCGACGCTGTCGTTTTTTACGGGTCCGTTTCGTCATGCGGGGTGTCGGATCGAAGACATCAGAGATATTGATCGTCTGAAGTTGCGCGAGGAGGTCAAGCGTTCCGCGTGATGACCGGCGAGCCATGCGCTTAAAGATTGTGGTCTTCAGCATTGTTGTGGTGACGCTCTCGACCATTGTGACAGTCACGGGCGTGGTGGCCTTACAGGCTTTCCGCCATCCTCCACGGACCCCCATCAATCCGGAAGGGTTCAAGGCGGAGAATTACATGTATGACCCGGACCCTGAAACCGGGTGGGTCCCGCGGCCGAACACCACGATGGTTTCGCGCACGTCCGTTCCGACCGTCGTGCATACCGACAGCAGGGGAGCACGGGAAAATCGCCCCGGGAGCGATGATCCGGAGCCGGTGGAGCTGATCACAGTCGGATGTTCCCAAGCATGGGGACAGGGGCTTCCCAACGAAGCCACTTTTACGGAAGTCCTGGGTAGGAAGCTGGGCCTCCGGGTCGCCAATTTTTCCGTCCCCGGCTACGGTGGCGTGGCATCCATGATCCTGCTCAAGAGAAAGCTGGCGTTGCATCCGAAGATCGCGGTCTACGGATTCTGGCAAGATCACCTCACCAGGAATGTCGAGCGCTGCGCGTCCATCGGTGGTCCTGTGTGCCTGGAAATGCCGGTGGTGCAGGAGGATTCCTCCGGGATTCCCAACGTGAGATTTCCCGACGCGCCGGACCGGGGCATGCATCTGACCCGCCGGTGGTTCCTTGAAACGGCCACGGGCACGGATGAGTACAGAAACCTGTGGACGGATTTGTATTGGTCCGGATTCCGGATATTCCGTCTTGCGCAACAGGCGCTGCAGGCACCGTTAGAGGCCGGCATGGCGCAGTCAGGCGGGAACGGAAAGCTCGCCGCGGCAAAGCTCGTTCTCGATCAGATGCAACAGGCCAGCGAGGCCGCGGGCGCCATGCTGGTTGTCGTCTATATCCCCATGTATTTCGGGCCGGCCATCGAAGAGGCTCCCCACGAGCTGGTCGAGTTCGCCGGCCGGCGAGGGATCATTTTCGTCAGTATGGCGCGGCGGTTTCGCAACATGCAATCGTCCGGCACGGCCATCGGCATCCCTGGAGACAACCATCTCAACGCCAATGCTCACGAGGCCGTCGCGGAGGAAGTGGTCAAGGCATTAAAGGAACGCCATGCCGCGTAAGGACTTTCTTCCCTTCGGAAGGCCGAACTTCTCCGATGAGGAAATCGCCGCCGTCACGCGCGTGCTGCGCTCAGGCTGGGTGGGGATGGGGCCGGAAACCATCGCGTTCGAGCAGGAGTTGGCTGCCTGCGTGGGAGCACCTCGTGTCGTGACGGTCAATTCCTGCACGTCGGGCCTCTTTCTCTCTCTTCTGGTTTCCGGAGTGGAACGCGGGGATGAAGTCGTCTGTCCCAGCCTCACGTGGTGCAGCACGGCCAACGCCGCGCTATATCTGGGGGCCAAGCCGGTCTTCTGCGACGTGGATCCCGACACGCTGTGCCTGACGACGAAGCAGGTCCTGGCCAAGGTGACGTCCCGGACAAAAGCGGTGATGGCGGTGCATTTCGGTGGCCTGGCCGTGGATGTGCAGGCGCTCCGTAGCGCGCTTCCCAAACGCGTGCCCATCATAGAGGACGCCGCTCACGCCTTCGGCGCGCGCTTCGCGAACGGAAAGCCGGTGGGATCGTCCGGCAACCTGACCTGTTTCAGCTTTTACGCGAACAAGAACCTGTCCACCGGGGAGGGCGGGGCGGTCGCGCTCTTCGACCGGCGCCACGCCGAGCGCCTGCAGTCGCTCCGGCAGCATGCCTTGCCGCTGGATGCCTGGAAGCGGTTCACCCATTCGAAAGCGCTGATGCTCTCCAATCCACTCAGCGAACTCGGCTACAAGATGAACTATACCGATCTGCAGGCCTGCATCGGGAGGGTGCAGCTTGCCCGGAGAGGCGAACTGGATCGCATCCGGTTGGACATCGCGCGGCAGTACGTGGACGGTTTGAAAGAGGTGTCTCCGCTGATCACGCTTCAACGGGACATCACGCATCCCTACCATGCGAGACACCTGTTCGTGCTGCAACTGCCGCTGGAACAGATGCGCATGAGACGCGACGAGGTCCTGCTGGCTTTGCGGGAACGGAACATCGGCGCGTCCATTCACTACGCGCCGCTGCATCTCATGCCGCTGTTTCGCGGCCGCCGGAAGCCGGCGCGGTTGCCCGCGACCGAGCGGGTGGCCAAGCACATCATGACGCTGCCGATCAGTGCCAGCATGACGCTCGACGATGCCGACGACGTGCTTGCGCAATTCAGGGCGGTGATGAAGTAGCAATATGAACACCGGTTCGCAGAAAAAAGAACTACCGGTCCGGTACGGTTTCTACGACCGCCTCAAGGCCGAGTTCCCGTCGCAGATCATCATGGACGTGACCGAGGTCTGCAACCTGGCCTGCGTGCACTGTCCCCATCCCACGTTCAAAAAGTCCGAGCATTACGGGGGGAGGCATCTGGATCCGGAGTTGAACCGGAAAATGGTGGACGAGGTCCAAACGGCCGGCCGCGGGCATACCCAGTACATTCGGTATACAAGCAATGGCGAGCCGTTGGTCCATCCTCAGATCTATGACCTTCTCGACTATGCGGTGCAGCACTCAGGCGTGATGGTGACATTGACTACCAACGGCACCATCTTGCATGAGAAGCGAATTGGAAAGCTGCTAGCGTCTGGGCTGCATCTCGTGGATATCAGCATTGATGCCTTCCTTCCGGAAACCTACGCCAAGGTGCGCGTCAACGGGAATCTCGATGTGACTAAGAACAATGTCCTGAAGTTACTGGAGCTGAAGCGACAAGCGGGGGTTGCAACCCGAATCGTGGTGAGTTTTGTGACTCAGCCTGAAAATGCGCAGGAGGCCGGCGCTTTTGAGGCGTATTGGAAAGATCAAGGAGTTGACTACGTGGTCATCAGACGGTTGCATTCAAATGCTGGGGGAGTGCCGATCATTGCGGAGCAGCTGCGAGCAGGTCAACGGGATACCAGCCGGTATCCTTGTCTCTATCCGTGGGAACGGATTCTTCTAAATCCGCAAGGACAACTGGCATTTTGCCCTCAGGACTGGGTGCACGGATCCGTCGTTGCCGATTACAGGGAGACGACTGTTCGGGAAGTCTGGCAGAGTGAACTCTATCGGAAGCTTCGGCAGGCTCATCTGCAGAATGATTTCCGGCAGCATCAGTTTTGCGGCGATTGTCCGGATTGGCAGCAGACCCGTTGGCCGGGCGCGGGGAGAAGCTATGCCGACATGGTCCAGGAGTTCATGGCTGCACCATGAAACGGGTGGCGATCAATCAGTCCAACTACATCCCGTGGAAGGGGTACTTCGATCTGATCCACGACGTGGATGCCTTCATCTTCTACGACGACGTGCAATTTACGAAAAACGACTGGCGGAACCGAAACAAAGTCAAGGGACCGAAAGGCCTGCAATGGCTGTCCATCCCCGTTGGGACGGACCTGAACCGCCTGATCCGCGATGTGTCTCTGGACGATCCTCGCTGGCAGCAGAAGCACTGGAAGACCCTGTCACATCTGTACGGCAAGGCGCCGTTCTTCGGCGCGTACAGGAGTGTTTTCGAGGACGTCTATCTGAATCGCAAGTGGCGAAACCTCTCGTCCTTGAATCAGTTTTTGATTGAAACGATTGCCGTTCAATACTTGGGAGTGCAGACCAGCTTCCTGCAGTCGTCGGACTTGTCCGGTACGGGGAAAGGGCAGGATCGGGTTCTCAACCTGCTCAAGGCTGTGAAGGCTGACGTCTATATCTCCGGGCCGGCGGGCAAGGCCTATCTCGACCCGGCTCGTTTCCAGAAAGAAGGCATCGAACTAATCTGGAAGGATTACTCCGGTTATCCGGAATATGCCCAGTTTCATCCCCCGTTCGAGCACGCAGTGACGATCCTTGATCTGCTGTTTCACACCGGTCCTGACGCGTCCTCTTATATATGGGGGTGGCGGGCCGGCAAGCTGCAGCCGCGGGCGGCGGCTGCCAGAGGTTAGCGCATGGCCAAAACCTTCTCGATCGTTGTCCCTGTCTTCCAGAACGAGGGGAACCTGTCTGACACGATTCCCAAGCTGCTGGCGCTGGGGCAGGCGCTTCCGGCCTACCGATTGGAGTTGGTGTTTGTGGATGACGGATCGCGCGATCGCTCGCTGGAAATCCTCACGGATTTTTCCAGGCGGTTTCCGTCCGCCATCAAGATCGTCAAGCTGGCGCGCAATTTCGGCCAGACGCCGGCCATCCAGGCCGGGCTCCGCCACGCATCGGGGGACTGCGTCGGCATCATTTCAGCCGACCTGCAGGAGCCGCATGAGCTCTTTGTCGAGATGATCAAGCAATGGGAAGGCGGAGCCAAGTTCGTGATTGGTGAACGGCAGACAAGAGAGGAAGGCCCGTCCCATCAAATGCTGTCCGGCATCTACTGGAATCTGATCCGGCGGTTCGCGTTTCCGGATTTTCCCACGATGGGCTACGACTTTTGTCTTCTGGACCGACAGGTGGTCGAGGACATCAACCATATCAATGAAAAGAATTCCTCCATCTTCGTGCTGATTTACTGGCTCGGGTACAGGCCGATGCGGCTGCCGATCACGCGCAAGCTGCGGGGCAAGGGAACTTCCCAGTGGCGTTTCTGGAACAAGATCAGCTTTACAGTGGACACGTTAATCGGCTTTACCTATTTGCCGGCGCGATTCATCACCGCGATGGGGTTCATCATGGCCTCGCTCTGCGTGATCTATCTGATGGTCGTGATGGGTTTTTGGTACCACCTGCAAGCGGCGCCTCCCGGCTGGATGACCGTGGTCGGCCTGGTTACTCTGCTAGGCGCGCTGACGCTGTTCTCACTCGGTATCGTCAGCGAATACCTGTTGCGCATTCTCGACGAGGCGCGCAAGCGGCCTCCGTATGTCGTTGAGCAGGTTATCGGGGAGTCGGAGCGTACGCGGTTGGGTAGATGACCTTGCAGAAAGTCAGCGTCATCCTCGGAGTATCGGATTCCCACGATGCCGGAGTCGCATTGATCCGGGGTGGGCGAGTCTTGGCAGCCATGAATGAAGAGCGGTTCAACCGTAGAAAGATGTCAGGGGGGCTTCCCGTTCATTGCCTGGATGAAATCTGGAAAGTTGCCGGGGTAAAGCCTGAAGAAGTGGATCTTGTCGGATTGGCGTGCCGGTCATCCCTGGGAGCGGCCATTCCCATTAACAACGATTTCTCGGACGAGAAGGGGCGGACCGTCTTGGCCAGGAAAGTTGCCGAATTTCTTGAATGGACTCCAGTTGGGAAGACCCTGTTGACGAGTAACACAGCCCTGGCTCTCTATCGGCGCACCATGCCCTCCATGGGCATGGCGCGCCTGTCACGGATGAAGCAGTATCTTCGTGAAATCGGCGTGGGAGTACCGGTGGAGCATTTCGATCACCACGACAGCCATGTTGCCTCAGCCTATTACACCGGCGGGGAGCGGGATTGCCTGGTGGTATCGAACGACGGATTCGGAGACGGCTTGTGCGCAAAGGTGGCGGTGCCGGACGGACCAGGCGGGACTCTGCGCGTGATCTCCAGCAATCATTTTGCCAACTCTTTGGGTGCGTACTACAACTACGTCACGCATTTTTGCGGCTTCAACAAAAGCCACCATGCCGGGAAAACCACGGGGCTGGCCGCGTACGGCGATCCCGAGAAAACCCTGCCGATTTTTCGGCGTCTGATCGACTGGGACGCCGGCCGGGGCATCTACGTGAACAGGGGGAAGCTGTTCGGCAACTGTTTGAAAGACATTCACGCGAAGCTGGCCGGGTTTTCCCGCGAGGATGCCGCCGCTGGCATCCAGCGCCACTGCGAAAACATCCTGGTCGAGATGGTGCGGCATTACATCGGGCAGACGGGCCGGAGAAGAATTGTGCTAACCGGCGGCGTCCATGCGAACGTCAAGGTCAACCAGCGGATTGCTGAACTGCCGGAGGTCGAGCGGGTCTTTGTGTTTCCCAACATGGGGGACGGGGGGCTCGCGCTGGGCGCCGCGTTTTTGGCCTCTGCCGGGGCCAATCCGAGCGGGACTGTCCCGGTTCGGCTGGATGACGTGTACCTGGGGCCCGCCTATTCGGAGCGGGAGATCGCTGATTGCCTGAACAGGGCCGGCGTGGCCTTTTCCCGTCCGGACCGTCTTGCCGCCGAGGTGGCAAGGCTTCTAAAGAACAATAAGATCGTGGCGCGGTTCGACGGGCGGATGGAGTACGGCCCGCGAGCGTTGGGCAACCGGTCCATTCTTTATCCGGCCACCAATACTTCGGTGAACCAATGGCTGAACAAACAGCTCAGGCGCACGGAGTTCATGCCGTTTGCTCCGGTGGTGCGCGAAGCGGACGCCGCCGCGTTTTTCAAGAATTACGACAAGAAGACAGCGCACACGGCCGAGTTCATGACGATCACCTACAACGTTACCGACAGATGCCGGAAGGAGGCCCCGGCAATCGTCCATGTGGACGGAACCGCCCGGCCGCAAGTGTTGAGGCAGGCGGTCAACCCCGGCTACTACGACATTCTGGACGAGTACCACAAACTGACCGGCCTGTCGGTGCTCGTGAACACCAGCTTCAACATGCATGAAGAGCCCATTATCTGCACCCCTGACGACGCGTTGAAAGCGTTTTTCCAAAGTCATCTGGATGCGCTCGCCATCGGACCCTTTCTTGTCCGCAATCCCAGGAAATGAACGATGAGCGGTCATGCTGACTGTCGTGGGCCTGGTGCTGGTGGCGGCCTGCTGCCACGCGGTCTGGAACGCCTACGTCAAGGTGAGCGAGGACCGGCTGGCCGGTCTGGTGTCCATCAACCTGATCGGAGCTGCCTCCGGCCTGCTCATGATTCCCTTCGTGCCGGTGCCGGACGCAGAAACGTGGTTGCTGATCGGGCTCTCCGTGCCGGTGCACATTTTCTACAAGCTGCTGCTGGCAAGGGCCTACCGCCACGGCGACCTGACGCAAGTCTATCCGGTGGTGCGTGGCGTGGCGCCGCTGGCGGTCTGGGCGATTGCGCTGCTGGCGCTGAGCGAGCGGCTCTCGCCGGTGGAATTGGCCGGGCTGGCGTCAATTTGCGCCGGCATCGTGACGATGGCGGCGGAGCGCGCGCATGTGACTCGCCTGGCGCTTCGGCCTCTGATAATACCGATTCTGACCGGCCTGACCATCGCGTGCTACACGATTATAGATGGATTGGGCTCGCGCCAGGGCTCGACGCCGTTTTCATTCGCAGCATGGCTCTTCGTGCTCGACGGCGGGCTGTTTGCCGTGGCAGTGCATTACTGGCGCGGACCGAAACTCTGGACGACCGTGCGTATTGGCTGGCAGGCGGGTCTGGGGAGCGGGCTGGTGGCGGTTGGCTCCTACGGTGTGTTCCTGTGGGCGCTGAGCCGCGGCGCGATGGGCACGATCGCGGCGCTGCGTGAAACCAGCGTCCTGTTTGCGGCGCTGATCGGAGTGGCGTTTCTCGGAGAGCGGGTCGGTGTTCTTCGGATCGTTGCGTCGGTGCTAATCGTCTGCGGCATCGTGCTGATCGCCGGCAGCCGGTGATGGAAGAAGTTCGATGTTCAAAGTTCGAAGTTTTTCAGATGGCTCAGCCTCGAACGTCGAACCTCGAACATTCCCGCCTGTCCCTGCGATGTCAGGGAAAAAACTCCGTGAGATCGCGGAACCGGGGCCGCTCGAGGTCCCGTTCGAGAACGATCGCGTGAGATTCATCCACCGGCCAGTCAATCTTGAGATCGGGGTCGTTCCAGGCCAGCCCTACGGAGAAATCGGGCGCGTAGGGAGAGCCGAGCTTGAAGATCACCTCGGTATCGTCGTCGAGCGTGCAGTAACAATGGGCGAAGCCTTCGGGAATGAAGACCTGGCTCCAGGATGACGGGCTGAGCTCCACTTTCACATGCCGGCCGAAGGTAGGGGAGCTTCGGCGGAGGTCCACCACGACATCGAGGATCCGGCCCCGAATTACCTGAACGAGCTTGGGCTGTCCATAGGGAGGGAGCTGGTAGTGAAACCCGCGGATCGTGCCGGCTGCGGGCGACACGCAGCGATTTTCATGGATGACGTCGAATTGAATCCCGATCTGAGCGAAGAAGAGCTTGTTGTAGGTCGGAAGAACGGTGCCGCGGATGTCCCGCTTCGGCTCGGCGCGGAAGACCTTGACGCCAACAAGCTCGAGATCCCTGACTTCGAGGGGTTCGATGATAAAACCGGGTGTGGTCATGGCCATGATGATGTGGTGCCGCACCACGAGGCGCCAGTATACAGAGTTCCGGCCGGCGGCGAAAGGTTCACGACCGGAACGGTTTTTCTCTTGCAAAAATTCTTCTCTTAAGGAATCCTACCGACCCTGCCATGGAGAACAACGCCTTGCGGCCATTTTATTTTACGGTCATTTTCTGGGGAGAGACCCATCGCCGGTACTTTCTTGACCTGCTGCTGGCCTCCCTGCTTTCCCCCAACAATATTCCCGCGCTCAATCCGGCCCGGAAGAGCAAGTTCCTGATCGTGACGACCCGGGCCGACTGGGACGCGCTGCACTCCGAGCCCCTGTTCCAGGAAATGAAGCGGTACGTCGAACCCGTCTGGTTCGAGATGCCGTTTCCGCGCGGCGACGACCTCAAGATGCTGGTCATGTCGAAAGGACATAAACAGGTGACGATGCGGGCCTTCGCGGACCGCGCCTACGGCATCTTCGTCACGCCGGACCTGGTCCTGTCAGACGGTTCGGTGGCGGCGATGCAACGGCTGGCCGAGGCGGGCAGGAAAGTCGTGCTCTCCGTAGCCATCCGTTTCGCGCAGGAAACGCTGATCCCCGAATTGGAACGGGGAGGCTACCTGAAATCCGGACAGCCCCTGGTCTTGCCGGCCCGCGATCTCATGCGCATGGCGTTGCAGCATCTGCACACGGAAACGCTCCGGTACGAGTTCGACGCGCCGTACTTCGCCGACCTGCCGATCTCCGTATACTGGCAGGTTCCAGACGGGCACGGCCTGATCATCTACAGCTTCAGCTGGGCGCCGCTGCTGGTGGACTACGCGGCGCTCGGGGATCACGACGCGAGCACGTTCGACGAGTGGACCCTCGACGGCGATTACATCCACCGGAATTTCCCTGACCCGAACGATGTCTATGTGTCCCGGGACAGCGATGAGCTGGTGCTGGTCAGTTTTACCAGGGAAGCGGACCTGCATTTCGACCTGAACGTCGATCCCAAGAAGCGGTGGCGGAACCACTTCGCCGTCCCGGCCAAGGTCCAGAGGATACGGGAATTGAAAGACAGCTCCATCATGGATCCCCTCAAGCGATCTATTTTCCCGCAGCCGGTGTATCTGCACAGCGCGGATATCACCCCGGTCTGGCGCGAGTGGCAGGCCCATGCCGACGAGCTCATCGCGGGCGCCTACCACCGGCGCGACCAGGTTCGCAATCTTGAGGGGCAGTTCGTTTCCGACGTCTATACGAATTCGGGGACCGGGCAGAGCCGCTTCTCGGATTGGATCATTGAAAAGTATTCCGGCAATCCCACGGCGAACAGGTTTTTATGGTGGCTGCTCATCCTGTTCTGGCTTTTCGTGATCAGGCCGTGGCGGTATGTGGCTACTCGAGTCATCTATGTCTACTCCATCTTCCATTGGTACTGGCGCTACCGGCGCTTCGTGTGGTGGCGGCTCAAGGAGAAATTGGGGTTGGTCGAGGAGCGGCACTTCGATTGGCGCAATAGCGGTTGGGACATACCCAGCGTCAGCGTTGTGTGCCCGATTTTCACGATCCGGTGGTTTTGGCGTCATCGAGATTCGCTTCTGAAAGAATTCAAGCCCGCCGGGGGTGGTATCCGCGGGGTGTCACGTCTTCTATGGACCTCTGGCAAGAAGAGTAACCAGGTTGCGAAACCTAGTCCCAATGCTCCATCCTCCTACGCCGCCAAGTCCTCCAATCAAACCTGACGCAACGGTATTGTCCCTGCCCCCGACTATGCTGATCCATACCTTCAGAGAATCTGTTCCTCCGAAACGGGTCGCGATCCTGGGTGTCAGCGGCGTCATCGGAAGGGGTTTGACTGGCCATCTGAAAGAGCTGGGCGTGCTGGTCGTTCCGGTCGGGTCGCGTGACATCGATTTGCTGAGCGATGATGCGCCAAAACGACTGGCAAGCGTGCTCCTTCCGGATGACGCGGTGGTCGTGCTTGCCGGCATTCCGTTGAGACTGGGGCGTGATGAGGCGACGATGGCGAAGAATGTCCGGATGGGGGTCCATATTTGCAGGGCCCTGGCACATCGGCCCGTCGCGCATCTGGTCTACATGAGCTCCGACGCCGTCTATCCCCGCTCCGTGGAGGACGTGTCGGAATCCAGCCCGACGGGGCCGTCCGATCCCTATTCGGCCATGCATCTCGAGCGTGAGCGGTTGTTTCTGGAGCTTGCGCATTGTCCCGTGGCCGTCCTGCGATCCACGCAGATATGTTCTCCATACGACACGCACGACGCCTACGGTCCCAACCGGTTCATCCGGACGGCCCGGCAAGAGGGCCGCATCGTGCTGTTCGGGAAGGGGGAGGAAACCCGCGACCATATTATGGTGGAGGATGTAGTGGCCGTGATCCATGGCTGCCTGGCGCATCGCAGCCGCGGCGTGCTCAACGTGGCGACCGGGCGGTCGCTGAGTTTCGCGGAAGTCGCCCGCCTAGTGACCGGTCAGTTCGATCCCAGGCCGGAAATCGAGCATGCGCCGCGGCGCCTGCCGGTCACGCACAGGCGGTTTGACGTTTCCGCCGCGCGGCGGGCCTTTCCCGGATTGTCCTTCACGACGCTTGAGGAGGGGGTGGCGCGCATGATGCGACAGCCGATCGCCGTCAAGGGCTGGTGAGCGCGTGGGTGGCATGATGGACAAGAAACACATCGGCGAGCCACAGTATCGCGATGCGATCGCGCTGATGAAGAAGTGCCCGGAGCGGATGGGGCTCATGAGCGGGTGGTCGTGGCATGACGACCCGAAGCGGTTTGTGTTTTACCTCTCGCGGTATAAGTTCGTGGCCAAGATGCTGGATGGATCCGGCCATGTGCTGGAGGTCGGCTGTGGAGACGGCTTCGGCACCCGGCTTGTGGTCCAGGCCGTAAAACAGGTGACGGCCGTGGATTTCGATCCGGAGTTCGTCGCGTCCGCGAACGCCATCATGTCGGACCGGTGGCCGTTCACCTGCCTGCAGCACGACGTGACGGCCGCCCCTGTTCCGGGCTCATTCGATGCCGTATATTCGCTGGACGTGCTCGAACACGTCCCGGCGGATTCCGAGGGGCGGTTCATCTCCAACATGATCGCCCCGCTCAAGCCGAAAGGCGTCGCGATTATCGGCACGCCGTCGCTTCAGTCCCAGGCTCATGCCTCGGCGCACAGCCGGCGGGGACACGTCAACTGCAAGGATCAGGGTGACCTCAAGCGCCTGATGCAACGCTATTTCGACCAGGTGTTCGTCTTTTCGATGAACGACGAGGTGGTGCACACCGGGCACCATGCCATGTCGCATTATAATTTCTGCCTCTGTTGCGGAAAGAAGTGATGGACGCGGGGTGAGTTCCATCGAGCGGCCGTTCTATTTCGTCGTTTCGTTCTGGGGCGAGGAGTTTCG
>Ga0187893_10002822_pt1 | contig 37057 bp, 24 predicted proteins | sample MA1701074metaG_FD_139574 | JGI IMG/M metagenome (GOLD analysis project Ga0187893, IMG submission 139574) | White microbial mat communities from a basaltic lava cave in the Kipuka Kanohina Cave System on the Island of Hawaii, USA - MA170107-4 metaG ... | reverse complement strand
GATGCTCATCGCCTCGCCGGTGGGCAGGTAGCGCGTGACGCCGCCCTCGGTGCCGGGCGCAAGCCGGTTCTTGATCCGCACGTTGGCGAACGTGCCGCGCGTCATGACCTCGTCGTGCCCGCGCCGCGAGCCGTAGGAGTTGAAGTCCTTCGGCTCCACCCCGCGGCCGACCAGGTACTTCCCCGCGGGGCTGTCCTTCTTGATGGCGCCCGCCGGCGAAATGTGGTCGGTGGTGATCGAATCGCCGAACCAGGCGAGCACCCGCGCGCCCGTGATGTCGCCCACCGGGCCCGGCTTCCTGGGCATCCCTTCGAAGTACGGCGCCCGCTTGATGTACGTACTGGCCTCGTCCCACGCGTACAGCTCGCCCTCGGGCACCGGCAGGCTCTTCCACCGCTCGTCACCGTCGAACACGCCGGCGTAGCTCTTCGCGAACATCTCGGCGTGCACCGCGCGCTGCACCGTGTCGGCGACTTCCCTGGTGGTCGGCCAGATGTCCTTCAGGAACACGTCCTTGCCGTCCGCCCCCACACCCAGGGGCTCGGTGTAGAGGTCGATGTCCATGCGGCCGGCGAGCGCGTACGCCACGACGAGCGGCGGGCTCATGAGATAGTTGGCGCGCACTTCCTGCTGGACCCGGCCCTCGAAGTTGCGGTTGCCCGAGAGGACCGCGGCGACCACCAGCTCGCCTTCCTTCACCGCGCGCGAGACCGGCTCGGGCAGCGGGCCGCTGTTGCCGATGCACGTGGTGCACCCGTAGCCCACGAGGTGAAAGCCGAGCTTCTCGAGGAACGGCGTGAGGCCGGCCTCGGCGAGGTAGTCGGTGACGACCTTGGAGCCGGGCGCCAGCGACGTCTTGACCCACGGGCGGGACCCGAGGCCTTTCTCCACCGCGCGCTTGGCGAGCAGGCCCGCCGCGACCAGCACCGACGGGTTCGAGGTGTTGGTGCAGCTCGTGATCGCGGCGATGACGACGGACCCGTGGTGGAGCTTGCACTCGACCCGGTCCACGACCACCCGCACGCCGGTGGGGCGCCGCGGCGGCGCGGCCACGCCGCCCCCGCCGCCGTCCCCGCCGCCGGCGGCGCCGCCGCTGGGCACGAACGGAACGCCGCCTTCGCTCTCGAAGTGGTCCCTCACGGCGGCGGGCGGCGCGATCGGCGAGGTCGGCGAGATCAACGAGGGCAGCACGGCGAGGAACGAGTCGCGGGCGCTGCGGAGGGCCACGCGGTCCTGCGGCCGCTTCGGCCCCGCGACGCTGGGCTCGACCTGCGCGAGATCGAGGGAGAGGGTGTCGCTGAACACCGGCTCGCCCGCGCCGGGCCCGTGGAACAGGCCCTGCTCTTTCATGTACGCCTCGACCAGGTCGAGCCGCCACTGGGGCCGGCCCGTGAACGCGAGGTATCGCAGCGTCTCGGCGTCCACCGGGAAGATGCCGCAGGTCGCGCCGTACTCGGGCGCCATGTTGGCGATGGTGGCCCGGTCGGCGATGGGCAGGTTCGCGACGCCGGGTCCGTAGAACTCCACGAACTTCCCGACCACACCCTTGCGGCGCAGCATCTCGGTCACGGTGAGGACCAGGTCGGTCGCGGTCGCGCCTTCGGGCAGGGCGCCCGTCACCCGGAAGCCGACCACCTGCGGGATCAGCATGGACATCGGCTGCCCGAGCATCGCGGCTTCCGCCTCGATGCCGCCCACGCCCCAGCCTAACACGCCGAGGCCGTTGATCATCGTGGTGTGCGAGTCGGTACCGACCAGCGTGTCCGGGTAGGCGAGCGGGGTGTCGCCCTCGGTGGTGAAGACGACCCGCGCCAGGTATTCGAGGTTGACCTGGTGCACGATGCCGGTGTCCGGCGGCACGACGCTGAAGTTGCGGAACGCCTTCTGGCCCCAGCGCAGGAACGCGTAGCGTTCCTGGTTGCGCTCGAACTCCAGCTCCGCATTCTGCGCGAACGCCATCCGCGTGCCGAACGCGTCCACCTGAACCGAGTGGTCGATGACCAGCTCGGCCGGCAGCAGCGGGTTGATCTTCCCGGGATCGCCGCCCAGCGCGCGCATCGCATCGCGCATCGAGGCCAGGTCCACCACGGCGGGCACGCCGGTGAAGTCCTGCATCAGCACCCGCGCCGGCATGAACGCGATCTCGTGCGCCGGCTCGGCCTTCGGGTCCCAGCGCGCGAGCGCCTCGATATCCTGCCGCCGGACACTCACGCCGTCCTCGGTGCGGAGCAGGTTCTCGAGCAGGATGCGCAGCGAGAACGGCAGCCGGCCGGGGTCCAGCCCCGCCTTCGCGAGGGCGTCGAGGCGGAAGATCGTGTAGGCGCGCCTGCCGACCGTGAGGCTGGCCCGGCTGCCGAACGAGTTCGTCATCATCAGAATTTGGTCCCCACGGTGCCGCCGACGGCGAACATGACCAGCTCGAACAGCCCGAACAGCCCGAGGCCGACCAGGAGCCACTTGTACCGCTTCCAGACGGCGAGGTGCAGCGGCACCCGCTCGCGCGGCGAGCAGGCCTCGCGCGACTGTTTCGCGCCGGCGATGAGCGCGGCATGAACGGAGTCGGGCTGGTCCATCACACGGCCCCGCGCTACCGCTCCAACGTCGTGGTGACCGCGGGCCGCGGCCCCGCGGTCTTCACGTAGCGGTCGAGCCACTGGATCATCCGGGCCACGCAGTCCATCAGCGTTTCGCGCGCCTGGTAGCCGTGGGCTTCGTGCGGGTACAGCACGAACTCGACCGTCGCCCCGTGGCCCTGGAGCGCGGCGTACAGCCGCTCCGACTGGACCGGGAAGGTACCCGAGTTGTCGTCGGCCTCGCCGTGGATCAGCAGGATCGGCTCGTTGATGCGGTCGGCGTACATGAACGGCGACATCGCGAGGTACACATCGGGCGCCTGCCAGATGGTGCGCTGCTCGTTCTGGAAGCCGAACGGGGTGAGGGTGCGGTTGTAGGCGCCGCTGCGCGCGATGCCGGCGCGGAACAGGTCGGAATGCGCCAGGAGGTTCGCCGTCGTGAAGGCGCCGTAGCTGTGGCCACCCACCGCGACGCGGTCGCGGTCGGTCACGCCGAGCTCGACCATCCGGTCGATCCAGGCCTGCGCACCCATCACCACCTGCGGCACGTAGCCGTTGTTCGCCGTGTCGCCGCCGACCACCGGCAGGCTCGGATTGTCGAGCACCGCGTATCCCTGCGTGAGGAAGAACAGGTGCGACGCGCCGGCGATCGTCGTGAAGCGGTACGGCGAGCCGCGCACCTGGCCGGCCGCGTCGGCCGAGGCGAACTCGGCCGGATACACCCACATGACGAGCGGGATGCGCTGGCCGCTCTGCCAGCCGGGCGGCGTGTACAGCGTGCCGGTGAGCTGCACGCCGTCGCGGCGCCGCGCCGTGACCTGCTCGCGACGGATGCCCTGGAGCTGCGGGGCCGGATCGCGGAACGCCGTCAGCGGGCGGTCGGTCCGGGCGCGCAGATCGCGCACCACGTAGTTCGGCGGCTCGGTGCGCGACTGGCGCGAGGTGATGACGCGCTGCGCGCCGGCATCGAGCACGGCGACGATGCTCTCGAGGTACGGCGCCTCGGACCGCCACAGCCGCGTGGTCCGCAGGGTGCCGAGATCCAGCCGGTCGAGGAACGGCCGGTCGCCCTCCGGCGACGCGCCCGCCCCGCCGAGGTAGATCGCGTTGCCGTCGGCGGAGGTCATGACTATGGGCCCGCCGGCGCTCGGCCGGATCAGCGGCTGGCCGGGATCGGCGTACGCATCCTCGCTCTGGCGCTCGTGCACCAGGCGCAGCCCGAGCGTCCCGGCGGGCTCGGTGGAGAGCAGCCAGGTGCGCGCGCGCCGCGTGTCGCGGTCGGATTCGGCGATGAGTGCCCGGCCGCCCCGCTCGAGCCAGCGGACGGCGGTGATGCGCTGCCCGAGCCGCGCCAGGTCCAAGGTCGCGCCGCCCGCGGCGTCCGCGGCGACCAGCCGATCGCGGAACTGCGCCGGCCGGCCCGGGTCGCCACCGTCCAGCGCCTCCGTCCACACCAGCGTGGCCGGGCGGTCGGGGCGCCACGACACGCTGCGCGGCCCCGCACGAACACCGCGCTGCGGGATCTGGTCGCCGAGCGGCAGGTCGGCCACGGTGCGCACGGGCGCGCCGTCGGCGGACCACACGTCGACCTTCTGCGGGAACAAGCCGACCGGCACGCGGTACGAGAACGGCCGCTGCGCGCTCGTGACCAGCAGGTACCGCCCGTCGGGGCTCGGCTCGACGTCGCGGATGATCCCGGGCGCGCCGACCGGCCGCACCTGCCGGCTCGCGACGTTGACGCGGATGAGCTGCGACGTGCCGTAGTACTCGAACAGCCGCTCGTCGTGCGGCGAGGCGAGCAGATCCTGGTAGGTGCGCACGGCGGCGCGGCGGCCTTCGCTGCCCTGGAACGTCGGTCCCGTCGGCGCCGCGGGCTCCACCGGCGCCGGGCCCCGGCCAGCCACGGTCCGCGCGCACACCACGTCCGCGCCGTCCGGCATCCACCGGCACCCCGTCATGGCCGTGTTGATCACCGGCTCGGTCGCGGCCCAGGCCTGCCCCGTCTCGGTCGAGGCGATCCACACCTCCACGCCGTTCTCGCGCGTGACCGTGAACAGGAGATTGCGGCCGTCCGGCGACCACTGCGGCGCGCTCAGCACCGCGCCGCCGGGCGTCTGGACCGCGCGCTCGGTGCCATCGGCGATGCGCTTCAGGGTGAAGCCCGTGAATCGCGGCCCGCGATGCGGCCCGTTGGTGCGCGGGTTGATCCGCAGGCCGGCCAGCCGCAGCATCGGCTGCGCCAGCTCTTCGATGGACGGGTAGCTGGCGCGCGAGGCGAGCACCATCCACTGCCGGTCGTAGCTGAACCCGACCAACGGCAGCGGCGGCGCATCGAGCACGTCCTGCACGACCTGTGGCGGCCGGCGGTACGGTTCCTGGGCCCTGGCGGTCGGGGCACCCGCGGCCATGCAGAGGGCGACGAACAGGCGGGCGAACGAGCGAAGACGCGGCACGGTCGGACCTCGTGTGGGGAGGCGACCCCTAAGATACACGCCCTTCGCGCACGTGGCGCGGGGCGCTACTTTGGTGCAGCCGAGCCGACCCGATCCAGGGAGCCCGCCCCGTGTCCCGCATCCCCGCTGACTACGCGCCCAAGATCGCGCCGGCCGAATTCATCGCGCAGCCGGCCGCCGGCCCGGACGAGCGCATTGACGTGGGCGTGCTGTTCGTGGGCGGCGGGCCCGCCGGCCTGGCCGGCGCGATCCGGCTGGCGCAGCTGCTCGAGGCGGCGCCCGACGTGAAGGAACGGCTCGGCGAGGTGCCCATCGCCGTCGTCGAGAAGGGCAAGTACCCCGGCGCGCACCTGGTCTCTGGCGCGGTCATCAACCCGGTCGCGCTGCGGAAGCTGCTCCCCGACGTGCCCGACGCGCAGCTGCCGTTCAGGGGGCCGGTCACGGGCGAGGCGGTCTACCTCCTCACCGCGACCGGCGCGATCCGCGTCCCCACCCCGCCTACGATGAAAAACCACGGCAACCACTCGGCCTCGCTCAGCGAGGTCGCGCGGTGGATGGCCGAGCGGGCCGAGGCCATGGGCGTCATGCTGCTCAACGAGACGACCGCGACCACGCTGCTGATGCAGGACGGCGCGGTGCACGGCATCAGGAGCGGCGACAAGGGCCTGGACCGTGACGGCTCGCCGATGTCGAACCACGAACCCGGCGCCGAGATCCATGCCCGCGCCACCGTGCTTTCCGAAGGTGTGATCGGGCACCTGGCGCAGTCCCTGATCGCGCACCAAGGTCTTCACGGCGAGAACCCGCAGTCGTACTCGCTCGGCGTGAAGGAAGTGTGGGAGGTGCCGAAGCCGCTCGACCGGGTGATCCACACCGTGGGCTGGCCGCTCCGGAGCGGCAGGCGGTGGCGCGAGTTCGGCGGGACCTTCATCTACCCGATGGGCCCGCACCAGGTGTCGCTCGGCATCGTGGTGGGCCTCGACTACGCCGACAGCTCGCTCAGCCCGCACGACCTGCTGCAACAGCTCAAGCTCCATCCTCTCGTCGCTGGCATCCTCGAGGGCGGCACGCGCCACGAGCGCGGGTGGGGCGCGAAGACGATCCCCGAGGGCGGCTGGTACGCGCTGCCGCGCCGGCTCGCGGTGCCCGGTGCGCTGTTCACCGGCGACTGTGCGGGCTTCGTGAACGTGCCGGCCATCAAGGGGATCCACTACGCGATGTGGTCGGGGATGCTGGCGGCCGAGACGATCTTCGCGGCGCTTCGCGCGGGCAAGGACCCGCGCGAGGCCGGCGCGCTCCACGACTACGACGCGGCGGTGCGCGAGAGCTTCATCGGCCGGGACCTCCGGCGGGTGCGCAACATGCGGCAGGCGATGAACGCCGGGCTCGTGGCCGGCGGCGCCATGGCCGGCCTGATGACGATCACGGGTGGCGTGTTCCCCGGCGGGAGGTTCCGCTCGGAATCGAGCGCCGACACGCCGGTCGAACCGGGCGGGCGCGCGTATCCCAAACCCGACGGTCGGGTGATGTTCGACAAGCTCTCGAGCGTCTACGCGAGCGGCAACCGCACCCGCGACACCCAGCCGAACCACATTCGGATCCGCACCGACGTGCCCGAGGAGGTGGCGAACGCCTGGATCGCGATGTGCCCGGCGGCGGTGTACGAGTGGGCGACCGACGACGCCGGCCGGCGGGTGTTGCGGGTGAACCCGCCGAACTGCGTGCAATGCGGCGCGATCAGCGCCAAGGGGGGCCGGTTCACGCCGCCCGAGGGCGGCAGCGGGCCGGAATACACGGTGACCTAGTGGCCCGTATCCTGATTCTCGGCGGCGGCTACGGCGGGCTCTACACCGCCCGCTATCTCGAGCGGCGCCTGCCGCGCGGGCAGCACGAGATCGTCCTGGTGTCGAACGAGAACTACATGCTGTACACCCCGCTGCTGCCCGAGGCGGCGGGGGGCGCGCTCGAGCCGCGGCACGTGGTCGTGCCGCTGCGGACCGCGCTGTCGCGCACTCGCGTGGTGCTCGGCGACGTGACGGGCGTGGACCCCGCGGGGCGCACCGTGGAGTTCGAGCCGCCGGACGGCGCGTTGCGTTTGCTGTCGTACGATCACCTGGTGTTCGCCCTCGGCAGCACGACGCGGATGCCCGGGAGCGTTCCGGGCCTCAGGGAGCGCGCCATCGGGTTCAAGACGCTGGCCGAGGCGATCTTCCTGCGGAACCGCGTGCTGCAGCACCTCGAGCTGGCCGACGCGGCGGCGGACGACGAGGCGCGCCGGTCGCTGCTGTGCTTCGTGTTCGTGGGCGGCGGGTACGCCGGCGTCGAGGCCGCGGCGGAGCTGCACGCGATGGCCCTGGAGGCGCTGCGGTATTACCCGAGCCTCGACGCGGGCCGGCTGCGCTTCATGGTGCTGGAGGCCGGGCCGACGATCATGCGCGATCTCGGCGAAGAGTTCGCGCAGCGCGTGCAGCGGCGGCTCATCCGCAAGGGCATCGAGATCCGCGCGGCGACGAGCTTGCGCGAGGTCCGCGACCACGCGGTGGAGCTGACCGGCGGCGACATCGTGCCGACCCGTACGGTGGTCTGGACGGCGGGCGTGGTGGCCCACCCGATGACGGCGCAGGTCTCGTCCGAGCGCGACGAGCGCGGGCGGCTGGTCTGCGAGCCCGACCTGCGGGTGCGCGGCCTGGCCGGCGTGTGGGCGCTCGGCGACAGCGCGGCGGTGCCCGACGCCAAATCCGGCGGCCAGAGCGCGCCGCCGACCGCCCAGCACGCGCTGCGCCAGGCCCGCACGCTGGCGAAGAACCTCGCGGCCACGCTGGAGGGGCGTCCCACCGTGCGCTTCGCGCACGGCAACCTCGGGATGCTCGCGGGCCTGGGCAAGCACGACGGCGCGGGCCGGATGCTCGGCGTGCCGGTGAGCGGGCCGCTGGCGTGGTGGATCGTGCGCACCTATCACCTGCTCCAGCTGCCCACGCTGGCGCGCAAGGTGCGGGTGCTCATCGACTGGAACATCGCCCTGTTTTTTCCGCGCGACATCGCGCAGCTGGGCAGCCTCGGCAGCGTGAAGCGCGAGGCCGAGGCCGTGGCGGGCCGTGGCTAGCGAGCCCCAGCCGCGGCCGCCGGTGCCGGGGGTGACCCCCGAGCGCCGCGAGGCCGCGGTGGAGCGGCTGTCGAGCGCGTTCGCCGACGGGCGGATCGAGCTCGAGGACTTCGAGCGACGGATCGAGATCGCGGTGCGCGCCCAACAGCCGGGCGACCTCGAGATGGCGCTCGCCGGGCTCGACCTCAAGCGGGAGGTGGTGCCCGCGAAGAACCCCGCCGAGTTCGCGGTGGATCAGCCGCGCCGGCACGCGTCGCGCCTCACGTTCATCATGATGGGGGCCCTGGACCGGAAGGGGCGCTGGGCGCCGGCGCGCCGCCACCTCGGCTTCGCCATGATGGGCGGCGCGTTCATCGACTTCCGCGACGCCGTGCTCCAGCCCGGCACCACCCACATCCACCTGTTCACGATGTGGGGCGGCATCGAGGTCGCCGTGCCGCCGGGGCTCGACGTGGACGTGTCGGGCGGCGCGCTCATGGGCGGGCTGGACCGGGTCAGTCAGGAGAGCGGCTCGACCGATCCGCGGCGCCCGCGGCTGCACGTGCACGCCTTCGCGCTGATGGGCGCGATCGAGGTTCGCGTGCTGCAACCCGGCGCGAAGTGGAAGGACGAGGCGAAACCGGACTAGCGCCGGACGCCTCAGAGGCTCGAAAGACTAGCGGACGGCCGTCCCCAGGGCGCGGACGAAGAAGGCGCCGGCGGCCTGATACGCGGCGAGCCAGCTGGCGTGCCGCTGGAACCCGTGCAGCTCGTCGGGGAAGACCAGCTCCTCGACCTGGACGTTGCGCCGCCGCAGGCGCGCGTACAGGTCGGTCGTCTGCTGGAACTCCACGTTGCGGTCGTCGTCGCCGTGAATCAGCAGCACCGGGGAGCGCCAGGACTCGACCGCGGTGACCGGCGAGCTGCGGCGCGCGAGCGCGATGGCCGAGTCGTCGGCGTTGGGCACCCTGGTGAGCGAGATGGCGTAGTCGTGGACGCCGTGCAGGTCCACGCCCGCGGCGAACAGGTCCGAGTTGCGGGCCAGCCCGAGCGCGGTGAGGTACCCGCCGTACGACCCGCCCCACAGGCCGATGCGGGTGCTGTCCACGTCGGGGCGGGCCCGGAGCCACGCGGCCGCCGCCAGCACGTCCTGGTACTCCGACGCGCCGAACCGGCCGCGCCGCGGCGCGTCGCGGAACGCGCGGCCGTACCCGATGCCGCCGCGGTAGTTCACCGAGACCACGATGAACCCCCGGCTCGCCAGATACTGGTTGAGGGCGTACGCGTTGTGGTAATAGCCGCGGTCGTGCCAGCCCAGCATCATCTGGCGCTGGGGGCCGCCGTGGAAGAACATCACGGCCGGATGCCGACCCGGCCCGTGGTTCGGCGGCACGAACACCTGCAGGTGCACCTCCGTGGAATCGGTGGCGCGCACGACCACCGCCTCCGGCTCGACCAGCTGCTCCAGCGGGAATCCGGTGGGGCGCGGCCAGCCCGGGAGGCTCGCGCCGTCTTCGGCGTCGGCCAGGCCGGGCGAGGCCGGGCGTCGCGCGTCGGAGCGCAGCACCACCACGCGGCCGTCGGCCAGCGGCGCCGGCGCCCACTCGAGCCCGGTGCCGCGCGTCACCGCGCGGACTTCGCGCGTGGCCAGCGAGACGTCCTGGATGTGGCGGCGGTCGATGTCGCCGCAGTTGGAGTCGAACACGGCGCGGGCGCGGTCGCGCGTGAGGCGCACATTCTGGATTTCGCAGCGCTCCGGCGTCAGACGGGTAGCGGTGCCGCCCTGCGCCGGCACGGCGTACAGCCCGAGCCAGCCGGTCTGCTCCGACGCGAACAGCAGCGTGGCGGTGTCGGCCCAGAGCAGGCTCCATTCCCCGCCCAGGCCGGGCAGCCCCCCGTCGGGGCCGGACGGCGAACGCCACGCCTCGCGCACCTCGCCGGTGGCGAGGTCCACCACCGCGATGATGAACGGCGGGACCGGCTCGCCCTCGACGGGGGGCAGCGGCGCGCCCGTCCCGAACGTGGCGCCGATCCGGCGGATGAACGCGACGCGGGTGCCGTCCGGGGACCAGCGCGGGAAGTCGTCGCGGGCGCTCGTCGGCGCCAGCCAGCGGATCTCGCGCCGCGCCACGTCGAGCACGCCGATCAGGCTGTGATCCGTGCGCCGGCTCACGAACGCGAGCCGCCGGCCGTCGGGCGACCACGCCGGCCGCGCGCTCTGGCCGCGCGCGCGGAACAGCACCTGCGGCGCGCCGCCGGCGCGGAGCGGTGCCACCCGCACGGTATCGCGCAGCAGGAACGCCACGCGGTCGCCGGTGGGGCTGGGAACGGGCGTGTGCCCTTCACCGATGCGCCGCGGTGCGCCGCCGGCGCGCGTCACGATCCAGATCGCCTGCTCCCCGCCGCGTGGGTCGCTGGTGGGGTTGATCGGGACGGTGACGTCCCAGTTCGAGCCGGGCGCACCGCCGCGCACGTACAGGAGGGCGCGCGAATCCGGCGTCCAGGTAAGCGCCGACAGCGGCTGGCCGTCATCCGCGGTCTGCCGCGTGAGGCGGCGGGCGCGGAACGCCGGCGCCTCGGCGACCCACACGTTCCGGCGCCCTTCCTCGTAGCCGAGCCACGCCACCGCCCGGCCGTCGGGCGCGGCCACGAGCTCGGCGGGGAACGGCGCGCTCAGGATGTCGGGCACCCGGAACGGCTCGGGCGCGCCCTCGTGGCCGCGCTGGGCCGCGGCCGGCGCCGTCACGACCAGCTGACAGCCGACCGCCGTCAGCAGGCCGATGACGTCACGCTTCCTGCACATTCCTGAGGAAGCTCATGTCGTGACCCTTGGCCTTCAACATGGCCTCGAAGGCGCTCTTGTCCACCGCCTTCATCCACGCGTCCTCCGGCGCGACGAGCTTCTGATTCACGACGTCGAGCAGGGCGTCGTTCATCGTCAGCATGCCGGCCTTCTTGTTGGTCTGCATCATCGAGGGAATCTGGAAGGTCTTGCCCTCGCGGATGAGGTTCGCGATGGCGGGAATCGTGAGGAGGATCTCCCGCACCGCCACCCGGCCGCCGCCGATCTTCCGGCACAGCACCTGCGACACGACGCCCTTGAGCGACTCGGAGAGCATGACGCGGATCTGGCTCTGCCGGTCGGCCGGGAACTGGTCGATGATCCGGTCCACGGTGGAGGGGGCGGTCGTGGTGTGCAGCGTGCCGAACACGAGGTGGCCGGTCTCCGCGGTCTCGATGGCGATCGCGACGGTCTCGAGGTCGCGCATCTCGCCGACCAGTACGATGTCGGGATCCTCGCGCAGCGCGGCGCGGAGGGCGCGCTTGAACCCCTCCGTGTGCAGGTGCACCTGACGTTGCGTGATCACGCAGCTCTTGTTGGGGTGCACGAACTCGATCGGGTCCTCGATCGTGATGATGTGGTCGGTGCGCTTCCGGTTGATGAGGTCGATCATCGAGGCGAGCGTCGTGGACTTGCCCGACCCCGTCGGCCCGGTCACCAGCACCAGGCCCTTGGTGAGGAAGCACAGCTTCTGCACCTGCTCGCTGATCCCCAGCTCCTCGACCGTCTGCACCGTGGTGGGGATGACGCGGAACACCGCGGCCGGGCCCTTGCGGTCCCGCAGCACGTTGCAGCGGTACCGGGCCAGGTCGAGGATCTCGTAGGCGAAGTCGGTGTCGTTGGTGTCGGCGAACTCCTTTTTGTTGCGCTCCGGCATGATGCTGTGAACCAGCGCGGTCATCTCGTCCACGGTGAGCGCCTGGTACCCCTCCAGCCGCTTCATCTCGCCGGACTGGCGGATGATCGGCGGCTCGCCGACGCGGAGGTGGAGGTCCGACGATTTCGACTCCACCAGCTTGCGCAGCATGCCCTGGAGGCGCTCCTCCGCCGCGGCGACGTCGGCGCCGACGCGGGCCGACGCGTGCACCGCGGCCGGTGGGGCCTCGGCGTGGGACGCCCCGGCCTCCATCGGCATCGAGATCGCGGCGGACGAGCGGCGCGGCTTGGCCGGCGCCACCGAGATGACGACCTCCTGGCCCATGTGCGCGATCTCCACGTCCACGCGCCGGCCGTCCACCGCGTAGCCGAACGCCATCCGCGACTCGGCTTCGAGGTGCTCCCGCATGCCGTCGGGCGCGATCTCGCGCACCAGCGCCATGATCTGCGGCTTGGGCAGCGGGTCCTTCGTGACCGGACGGTCCGAGCCGTCCACCTCGAGCATCACCATCTGGCCGCTGGCCAGCCGCAGCGCCGAGGCGCCGTGCTCGAACATCGCCTGGATGAACTTGTCCAGTACCGCCATCAGGGCTTCGCCTCAGGCTTGGGGGTCGGCGCCGCGGGCTTCGGCGCCGCCGGGCCCGCCGCCGCGGCCTTGGCGCGCGCCTCCTCGTCCTCGCGCAGCGCGCGCTCCGCCATGCGCTGCGCGGCCGCGTGCTCGGCGGCCTTGGCCCGCTGCATCTCGACCTCCTTCTCGTGCTGCTGGCGCTGGTCCGCGTCGATCATGGCCTTCATGGTGCGCTCGATCAGCTGCTTGAAGGCCACCATGCCCTCGCGCATCGTGCGCGTCCGCATGAGCGGGCTGCCCCGGGAGCATTGCACCGACAGCCCGCCGGCCGCGTCGGCCACCGGGCCGAGGTTCTTCATCATGGCGTGCTGCCGCATCTCCTGGAGCGCCCGGACCACCTGCTGGCCGTACTGATCCGCGTTCTTCTTGGCCGTCGCGTATTCCTCGATGGGGCGTGCCAATGCGTCGCACCGTGCGAGCAGCTGCTCCATGAACCCGACTTCCTCTTCGGCCTTCGACGACAGCTTCCGTCCCGCCATCTATCGTCCTCCGGTGTTCCAGACGCAAATCGCCTCGAGCGGCTTGCGCGCGAGGTCGGGCACGCGCGCGTCGGCGGCCGGGTAGCCCACCGGCATCACCAGGAACGGCCGCTCGCTGGCCGGCCGGCGCAGGACCTCGCTCAGGAACCCCATCGGGCTCGGTGTGTGCGTCAGCGTGGCCAGGCCCATCCGGTGCACCGCCGCGATGAACAGGCCGGCCGCGATCCCGCACGACTCCTGCGCGTAGTAGTGCGGGCGCTTCGTGCCGTCCGGCCGGAAGCCGTAGCGCTGCTCGAACAGTACCACGACATAGGGCGCGACCGTGAGGTGCGCCTTGATCGCGTCCGTGCCGAGGGGGCTCAAGGCCTCGATCCAGTCCGGCGGCATCCTGCCGGCGTAGTTGAGCCGCTCCTCCTCTTCTGCCGCCGCGCGGATGCGCGTCTTGAGCGCCGGATCGTCCACCACCACGAACGTCCACGGCTGCTGGTGCGCGCCCGAGGGCGCGGTCCCGGCGGCCCGCACCGCAAGCTCGATCAGCTCGCGGGGCACCGCCTCATCGGAGAAGTGCCGCGTGGTGCGTCGGCGGCTCATGTCGGCCAGGAACGCGCGGCCCCGAGCCTGCATCTCCGGCACCGGCAGGCGCTCGAACGCCAGGGGCACGAACCGCGGCTGAGCCCCGTTCACGGCATCGGGCGCGCTCACCGCAGCGCCTCCCCCAGCACCCGCCCGTCGACGCGCTCGGACGGCCGGATCCCGAGGACCCGGGCCAGCGTTGGCGCGATATCGGTGACGCTCACCCGGTCCGTGTAGGTGCCGGGCCGGAACGGCGCCCCCCACAGGATGATGGGCACGTGCGTGTCGGGATCCAGCGGCACGCCGTGCTCGGCGATCCGGCGCGCGCCCCAGACGTTGGAGGGGCGCAGCGTGATGAACAGCTCGCCCCCTATGTCGGCCGGCACGGCGTGGATCCAGCGGCGCGCGATGGCGTCGCGCGCGGTGTCGGCACGCGCCAGCGTGCGGCGCGTGTCCACCCGCCCGACCCCGGGATGCCGCAACGCCACGGCACGGACGGCGTCCACCACCGAGTCCACGTTGACGCGGCGCGCTGCCAGGTTGCGGCGGTCGAGCGCGAGCAGCCCGAGATCGAAGAACCGGATCCACGGCCCGGGTCCCGCGGCCGCCTGGAGCTCGCCCCACAGCCGGACCCACAGCGTGTCCAGGCTCACCCGCTGCGCCTCGTCCACACCGTGTGCGCGCGCGTACTCGGGCAGCGTGGTGACGCCGTGGTCGGCGCTGAGCGACACGATGATGCGGGCGGGGTCGCGCAGTCGTCCCAGCGAGTCCAGGAACGCACCGAGCACCCGGTCGAGTCGCAGCAGCTGGTCGTGGATCTCGCGCGAATCGGGGCCGAAGGCGTGGCCGATGTTGTCCGTGGACGACAGGCTCACGGCCAACAGGTCGGGATGCGGCCCGCGCCCCAGGTCGAGCCGCTCGACGCCGTCCAGGGCGAGCGCGAGTGTCGCCTCGTCCATCCACGGCGACACGCCGAACGATCGGACCGTGACGGCCACGCTCTCGGGCCGGGCGTGGGGGAAGATCGCCGCCGCTCCCCCCTCCTCACCCTCCCAGGGCTGATCGTCGGGTTCCGGGTAGGCGGCCTCGGGCAGGAGCAGCGTCCACACGGCCCGCGATTGGAACCGCGGCAGCTCCGCCGCGTTGAACCGCCGCACCCATTCGGGCAGAGTGTCCGCGTAGTACGTGCTGGTGGTGAACGATCCGCGGTGCCACCAGTACACCTCCTGCATCGCGCGTCCGATCGGCAGGATCGCGCCGCGGTCCTTGCGCGAGACGCTGAGGGCGCGCGCGTCGGGCCACCGGGCGAGGATCCAGTCGAACAGCGCGGTACCCCGGAATCGCAGCGGCGAGGCGCCCGGATCGCTCCACCCGACGAGCGTGGTACCCGCGTCCTCTACGCCGTTCTGGTTGCGGATGATGCGGGTCCCGCGCGGGTTCCGCCCCGACAGCATGCTCGCGTGCCCAGGCGCGGTCTCGGTCATCGCGTGGTCCTGGTGCGCGTCGCTGAACCACGCGCCCTCGCGCAGCAGCCGAGCGAAACCGCCCGTCCACTCCGCGCGCCACCGCTCCAGGTAGTCGCCGCGAAGCTGGTCCACCGTCACGTGCACGACGAGGACGGGCGCCGGCCCCTGGGGGGCGGGGGTGGGGCCGGGGGCGGCCGCCCTCTGGGCGGCGAGCGGCAACCATGGTGCGAGCAGGGTTGCCGCGCAGGCGGCGGTGAGGCGCATCAGGCGCGCGGCTCCCGGGGGGAGGGGAGGAGGGAAAACGGTCGCCGGAATATCGTCTGCAGCGTAGCGCGGCGCCATCGGCGTCGCTACGGCGTGATGGTCGCAACCAGCTGGATGTTCTGGAAGCTCAGGAACGCGTAGACCGTCACGTACCACTCCCCGGGCGTCGGGTTGTTGAAGGTGCAGATCTCGTGGGCGCCCGCGCCCTCGCCCGGGCCGGGCCCGCAGTCGAACAGCAGCCGGTTGACGTCCGGCACGGCCCCGAATCGCACCAGCAGGTCGGGGTCGTCGAACGTGGTGCCGCCGCTGATCTCGATCCTGAGCTGCGTCGTCCCCGGGGGCACGACGATCCCGTAGCGCAGCTCCCCGTCCGCGGAGCTGGTCAGGTTGATCACCGGCGTACCGCTGGTGAGCGGCGTGGCGATGACCGTCGAGTCCGGCGCGGTGAGCGCCGGCAGCGCGCCACTGGTGAAGCGGAAACGATACACGCCCGCCGGGTTGGTCACCGCGAGCGCGGGGAAAGCGGCCGCCCCGGTGCCGCCCGTGGCGACACTCGAGCCCACCAACGACGGACTGCCCGCCGCGACCCCGGCATCCACGGTCACGCCGCTCGCGGCGACCGGGTTCCCGGACACGTCCTCCAACTGCACGACCGGCCCCGGCGCCAGCGACCGGCCGACCAGCGCCTGCCCGGGTACCGGCGTGGTGAACGCGAGCGCCGCCGCCGAGCCGGCGCGGAGCACGGTCGGCGCGGCGGCATCCACGGACGGGCCCACGCCCGAGAACCGCAGGCGGTAGCTGCCCACGAGGCCGGTCAACGTCAGGTTGCCGAACGTGGCCACGCCGGCGGAAGCCGTCGCGCTCGCGTTCGTGAGCACGGGGCCGCCGGACCCGGTCAGCGAGGCGGTGATCATCGCGCCGCTCGAGGGCACCGTGTTGCCCCCGGCGTCCACCACGCGGACGGCCGGCTGCGTGGCGAGCGGCTGCGCGTTGTCGGCCGTGACCGACGGCTGGGTGGCGATCGCGAGCCCGGTCGCCGGGCCGACGCCGAGCGTGGTAGCCGCGGCGGCGTCGGCGGTGAGCGCGTTCATCCGGAATCGCAGCTGGTAACTGCCGGTGACGCCCACCAGCGAGAGACCGCTGAAGCTCGCGACGCCGCTCCCGTCCGTGACGGCGAGGCGGTTCAGGATCGTCAGCGAGCCGCTGACCAACTCGGCGGTGACCACGGCGTTGGCCAGGGGCGTGCTGAGGGCGTCCGTGACGCCGACCCGGGGCTGCTGCGGGAGCGCCACCCCGACCTGGCCCGCGAGAGAGGGCTCCTGCACGACCGTGATGATGGCCGCGGAGCCGGCGCTCAAGGTGGTCGCCGCGTCGGCGAAGGCCGCCCCGGCCGTGAACCGCAACGTGTGCGGCCCGACGACGCCGCCCAGTGCCATGGTGGCGAACGTGGCCACGCCGCCAGGGTTCGTGATCGCCGTGCCGCCGACCACCGTCGGGCTCGTGCCGACCGCGGCGACCGTAACCGCGACCGCGGGGACCACGTTCGCCGACGCGTCCCGGACCAGCACGCTCGGCGCCGGCGTCATCGCGATGCCGCTCTCCGAGCTGCCGGGCGGCGCCTGCTGGATCGTCACGGACGCCGGGGCGCCGGCCGACAGCGCGGTGGCCGTGCCGGCGCTCTGGCCGGCCGCGCCGGCCCCGAAGCTCAACGTGTAGGAGCCGACCGAGCCCGTCAGCGTGAGCGCGGTGAATGCGGCCGTGCCGAATCCATCAGTCACGGCGGTCGCCCCCGACAGTGTGACGCCCGGCGTGGTGGCCGCGGTGACCGTGACGCCCGGGACCGCGTTGCCGGCCCCGTCCTCGACCAGGACGACGGGCTGGGTACCGAGCGCGACCCCGTTCACGGCGGTGGCCGCGGGCTCGGTCCCGATGGTCAGGCTCGCCGGCGCGCCCGCCGTGAGCGAGGTCAGGAGCGACGCAGTGACGGTGTGCCCCCCGGCGCTGAACTGGAGCCGGTACAGATCGGCGGGCCCTTCCAGCGTGAGGTCCGTGAACATCGCGTCGCCGTCCACGTCGGTGGTCGTCGTGCCGTTGGTGACGCTCACCCCGCCGCCCGCCACCGTGGCGAAGGCCGCCGTGCCCACGATCGGGTTGCCCGCGGCGTCCGCGACGTGCGCGACCGGGTCGGTGGTGAACGCGATGCCGCTCTGCACGACCGCCGGGGGCTGGACGGTGAGTACGATCGAGGCCGCGGGCCCGGCGGCGAGCGCCAGCGGCGCCGCGTCGAGCGCGGTCAGCGAACCGCTCGAGAACCGCAGGGTGTGGGAGCCCACGAGGCCGGACACCGTCAGCGCCACGAAGCTCGCGACACCCGAGCCGTCGGTCATGGCGCTGCCGAACGCCACGGTCGCCGTCCCGCCCACGGTCGTCGCGGTGATCGTCGCGCTCGCGAGTGACACCGGGTTGCCCGCCACGTCCACGACCCGCACCACCGGTTGGGCCGGGAGCTGCAGGCCGCTCTGCGCGGCGGCCGGCGGTGGCGTCACGAACGCGAGGGTGGCGGCGGGACCGGCGCTCAGCGCCAGCGTCGGCGCGGCCAGCGGACTCGCGCCCGCGGTGGTGAACTGCAGCGTGTACGAGCCCACGAGAGCGCGGACCGCGAGGCCGGCGAACGTCGCGCGCCCGGTGGCGAGGGTGATGGCCGAATCGCTCGTCAGGGTACCGGTGCCGCTCGCGAGACTGGCGCGTATCACGACGCCGGCCTGGGGGATGGCGTTGCCGAAGGCATCGCGGAGCTGAACGCCGGGCTGGACGCTCAGGGGGACGCCGGCCTGACCCGCCGTGGACAGGGGCGGGTTCGGCGGCGTGACGAACGTGAGCTGCGCGATCGGCCCCGGCTGGAGCACCACTCCCGGGTTGGTCGTGACGGAATCGAGCGCCGGAGCCGTGAAGCGGAGCAGGTACAACGGTCCGACCGGGGGGCTCACCGAACCGGTGAGCGTCAGCCCGCTGAATCGCGCTGCGCCGAGGGTGTCGGTCGTCGCCGTCACATTGGTGAGGCCTGCGCCTGGGGAGACGGACGCGAAGGATGCGGTCACCAGCACGCCCGCCATCCGCACCGGGTTGCCGGACGTGTCGGCCACCTGCACGACCGGCTGCGTGGTGAACGCGATGCCGCTTTGCGCGGTCGGGGGCAGGCCGGTGGTGATCGCGAGCCGTCGCGCGGTACCCGCCGTAATGGCGGTGGCGGCCGCGGCGACCGCTGGCTGGAGGCCCGTGGACGTGAACCGGAGCGTGTAGGAGCCGACGAGGCCGGTGAGCTGGAGCGCCGTGAAACGCGCGGCGCCGGTCGCGTCGGTCGCGACTGAGTCGCCGCCAAGCACCGCGGTGCCGCTCACCAGGCTGGCGCGCACCATGACGCCGGCCTGCGGCGCGTTGTTGCCCCACGCGTCCCGGAGCTGCACCAGCGGCTGTGTGGCGAGCGGCATCGTGTTCGCAACGGTCGTGGCCGGTTGCGTCGTAATGGTCAGCGCGAACGGGTCGCCCGCCGTGACCTGAAGGGGCTGCGGCGCGTCGAGATTGCCGAGGTTCGGCGCGGTGAAGCGCAGCGTATAGGCGCCCGCCGTGCCGGCCAGGATCAGCTGGCTGAACGTTGCCTGCCCCGCCCCGGTCGTCGTGGCCACGGCGTTCAGCACCGTGAGCGCGCCCGCCGTGAGGCTCGCGGTCACGGTGACACCGCTCTGCGTGGCCGGGTTGTCCGACTGGTCCAGCAGCTGCACGACGGGTGCCGGCGCGAGCACGGCGCCGCTCTTCGCGCTGGTCGGCGGCGGCGTCGAAAACCCCAGCTTGACCGGCGGGCCCGCGGTCAGCACCAGCGCCGCGGCGTCCACACTCTGGAGGTTCGGCGCGCTGAAGCGGAGCGTGTACGTCCCGACGGTACCGGTCAGCGACAGCGCCGTGAAGGTCGCGACGCCGTTCCCGTCCGTGGTCGCGCTCGCACCGGCCAGCACGGGCGTGCCGGTCGTCGGGGCCGCGGTGACGACGATGCCCGCCACGGGGGCGACGGCGCCGTCCGCCGTCCGCAGCCGCACCGCGGGCTGGGTGCCGAGCGTCGCGCCGTTGGGCGTGGTCGCCGACGGCTGGGTCACCATCGAGAGCGCCGCGGGTACCACCACGGGCGGCAGGCCTGTCGGTGGCTCTCCGCTGCACGCGGCCAGCAGCGCCGCAAGCAGCGCCCGGGTCAGGGTCTTGGTGCGCATGGAGTTAGCAGAAACCTAATGGCAAGAGGCGTGCCCGAGGGCCCCACCAAGCGTCGTAGCCCTTGGGTCGTGGGTCGCGGTTTCGACCTAAGACCTGAGACCTGAGACCCAAGACCGCTGTTCTGTGCTCCGCAATCACGCCCGCTTGTCGATCGGCACGTAGGTGCGGCGCTTCGGCCCGGTATACACCTGCCGCGGCCGCGCGATCTTCTGCTCGGAGTCCTTGATCATCTCTTCCCACTGCGCCAGCCACCCGGGCAGGCGGCCCAGCGCGAACAGCACCGTGAAGAAATCCGTCGGGTAGCCCATGGCCTGGTAGATCAGGCCCGAGTAAAAGTCCACGTTCGGGTACAGCTTGCGCGAGATGAAGTACTCGTCGGCGAGCGCGATGCGCTCGAGCTCCAGCGCGATCTCGAGCTTCGGGTTCATCCCGGTCTCGGCGAACACATCGTCGGCGGTCTTCTTGATGAGCTTGGCGCGCGGATCGTACGACTTGTACACCCGGTGGCCGAATCCCATCAGCCGGCCCTCGCCGCGCTTGACTTTCTCGACGAACGCGGGGATCCGGTCCTTGGTGTCGATCTCGTCGAGCATCCGCAGCACGGCCTCGTTGGCGCCCCCGTGCAGGGGGCCGTACAGCGCCGCGATGCCCGCCGAGACGGCCGAGAACGGGTCCACGCCGGAGCTGCCGACCGCGCGCACCGCGCTGGTCGAGCAGTTCTGCTCGTGGTCGGCGTGCAGGATGAGCAGGATCTCGAGCGCGCGTTGCAGCACCTTGTTGGGCTCGTGTTTGCCGCCGATGCTGAACGTCATGTTGACGAAGTTGCCGATGTAGTCAAGGTCGTTGCGCGGGAACTCGTAGGGGAGGCCGCGCGAGTGGCGGAAGCAGAACGACGCGATGGTCGGGAGCTTGGCCATCAGCCGGACCCGCTGGATGTAGCGGTTGGCCGGGTCGTGGACGTCCTTGGCGTCGGGGTAGAATGTCGAAAGGGCACCCATCACCCCGAGCAGGGTTCCCATCGGGTGCGCGTCGTAGCGGAACCCCTCGAGGAACTTGATGATGTTGGTGTGTACGTAGGTGTGAAACCGGACGTCGCCGATCCACTTCGCGAGCTGGACGCTGTCGGGCAGCTCCCCCTCGTTGAGCAGGTACGCCACCTCGAGGAACGAGCCCTGCTCGGCCACCTGGTCGATGGGGTAGCCCCGGTACTCGAGGATGCCCTTGTCGCCGTCGATGAACGTGATCGCGCTCTTGCACGCCGCCGTGTTCATGAACGCCGGGTCGTAGGTCATCAGCCCGAAATCGTCCGGCCCGGTCTTGAGCTGGCGGAGGTCCATCGCGCGGATGGTGCCCTCCTCGATCGGGATCTCGTACGACTTGCCGGTGCGGTTGTCGGTGACGGACAGGCTGTTCTTCGCCATGCCGGGCCTCGGGGTCGGTGGGTCGGCCGCCGGGGTGGCGGCGTCGAGGCCTCAAATATCGCCGCGCCCGACCTCGCTGACGAGCCCGGTGTGGATGTCGTACACCCAGCCGTGCAGCCGGGGAATCCCCGGACTCTCGTCCCACTGCCGGCGCACCACCGTGAGGTGCGACAGGTGCACCAGCTGCAGCCGCACGTTCTCCTCCACCACGAGCCGGTGATACGGCTCCGGCTCGGGCCGCCGTCCGGCGGCGCTCAGGCGCTCGTCCACCGTCTCCTTGGCGCGCGCCGCGATCATCAGCCAGTCGCCCAGGTACGACGCCGGCAGCCGCGGCTCGCAGGCCGCCCGGATCCCGCCGCAGCCGTAGTGCCCGCACACCACGATATCGGGCACCTGGAGAGCGGTCAGCGCGAACTCCAGCACCGCGGCGATGTTGACGTCGTTGTAAGCGACGATGTTCGCGACGTTGCGGTGCACGAACAACTCGCCCGGGCCGCAGCCCAGGACCTCCTCGGCCGGAACCCGCGAATCGGCGCAGCCGATCCACAGCAGCCGCGGGCGCTGGCCGGCGGCGAGCCGCGCGAAGAAGGTCGCGTCGTTCGCCAGTTGCGCGGCCGCCCAGCGGCGGTTCTTCTCCAGCAGGTCGCTCAGCGGCACCGGCTCAATCTCTCGCCGGGCGCGCCGGCCGCAAGGGAGGAGGCACCGCGCCGATGAACCGGGTGGGGGAGACCGCGGCCGCGTTCCTCGAGTCGGCGCTGCGGATCCGTCCCGGCGAAGGCCGGCGGACCGCCATCCTGTTCGCGCACCTGCTGTGCGCCTCGGCGGTCTTCATCCTCGGCCGCACGGTGCGCGATACGCTGTTTCTCTCGCGGTACCCGATCCGCTACCTGCCGTGGATGTTCGTCCTGTATGGCGTCGTCTCCGCCCTCACGGTGGTGGGGTACGCGCGGTTCGCCGACCGCCTGCCCCGCCACCGCCTCATCGCCGGCTCGGCCGCGGTGGGCATCGCGACCTACCTCGCCACCTGGCTCCTGGTGCGCGCCGGCGCGATCTGGATCTACCCCGCCTTCTACGTCTGGTCGGAAGTCGTGGCCAACCTGTTCATCGTCCAGTTCTGGACCCTGGCCAACGACCTGCACGACGCGCGCGCCGCCAAGCGCCTGTTCGGCACCATCGGCTCGGCACGGGTCCTGGGCGTGGTGCTGGTGGGGCTCGGGGCGGGCGCCGCGGTACGCGCCATCGGCACCGCCCAGCTGCTGTTCGTCCTGATCGCCCTGATGGCCGCTGTCGCGGCCCTGGCGCGGCTGGCGGGCGGCGAGACGCGTCCCGAGCTGGCCGCGCGCGCCGTCGTGCCGCGCCGCCGGGGCCGAGCCCCGCGCATCGGACGGGATCCCTACGTGCGCGCGCTGGCGCTGATGATCCTGCTGATCTTCGTCACGCTCACCATCGGCGACTACCAGTTCAAGCGGATCGCGCGCGACACCTTCCAGGAGGACGACCTGGCGCGGTTCTTCAGCCTGTTCTACGCCGGGACCGGCGTGGCGTCGTTCCTGTTCCAGATCCTGCTCACGCCGCGGATCCTCGCGCGGCTGGGCGTCAGCTGGGGGCTGACGGTGATGCCGACCGTGTTCGGCGTGGCCAGCGCGCTGCTGCTCGCCGTCCCGCGGCTGTGGGTGGCCACCGTGATGAAGTTCGCGGACAACGGGTTCCAGTACACGATCCACGACACCACCCTCCAGGCGCTCTACGTGCCGTTCGCGTCCGAGATCAAGGCGCGGACCCGCGCGTTCCTCGACGCGGTGGTGAAGCCGCTCTCCTACGGCCTCGGCGGCCTGGTGCTGGTGCTGCTCGCCCCGCGCCTCGCGGTCGGCGACCTCGCCCAGGTCACGGTGCCGCTCACCGCGGCGTGGCTGGCCACCATTCCGCTGGTCAAGCGCCGGTATCGCCGTCAGCTCGAGGCCACGCTCAGCGCGCGCGGCGCGCTCGACGCGGACCAGGAGTTCCTGCTGGACTCCGAAGGGCGCGCCGCGCTGGTCCGGACCCTGGAGACCGGCGGCAGCCGGCAGGTTCTGGTGGCGCTCGAGCAGCTGGCCGGGGAGCGCGACCCCGACGTGGCGCGCGCCGTGGAGCGCCTGGCCGCGCACCCCGACCCGGTGGTGCGCGCCGCCGCGCTGATGCGCCTGGCGGCGACCGGCGAGGGCGATCCCGAGCCCGCCCGGGCCGCGCTGGTCGACCCGGTGGGGGACGTGCGCGCGGCCGCCGCCGCCGCCTACGCGGCGACCGCGACCGATGAGGCGGTCGAAGCGCTGGCGCCGCTGCTGACCGATCCGGCGCCCGACGTGCGGGTCGCCGCGCTGGCGGGCCTCCTGAAGCAGGGCGGGGTGGAAGGCGGGATCGTGGGCGGCGCCGAGCTGGGACGCCTGCTGAGCTCGGGCGGGCGTGAGGACCTGGTGACCGCGGCGCGCGCGCTGCGCCATCTGGGGCGCAGCGCCTACCGGCCGCTCCGGCGCCTGCTGGACGACCCGGACCCGGTGGTGCGGCGCGCGGCCGCCAAGGCCGCCCCCGGGGTGGCCGACCCGCGCCTGGTCCCGGTACTCGTGGCCCTGCTCGCCGACCCGGCCTGCCGGCAGCGCGCCGGGCAGGCGTTGGTCACGATCGGCGAGCCGGCGCTGGGACCGCTGGCCGGCCTGCTCGGCAACACGGCGGTCGCGCGCGGCGTGCAGCTCGAGGTGCCGCGCCTGTTGCGCGGGATCATCCAGCCCGCCAGCTACGCCCTGCTCCGCGGGCACGTCCACGTCACCGACAGCCACCTCAGGCTGCGCGTGTTCGCCGCGCTGTCGCACCTGCGGCGCGAGCTGAACCGCGGGCCCGAGCCGCTGCCCGCGGTGCTGGCGCTGGTCCAGACCGAGATGGCCGATGCCGACGCCAACACCGCGGGCTGGACCCGGGCCCGTGCCGAATTCGCGAGCCCGCTGCTGGACGAGGAGTTCGCGCTGCGGCGGCGCCGCGCCGTGCGCCGGGTGCTGCGGATCCTGGAGCTGCGCTACGACCGCGACAGCCTGGGGCTCGTGCGCGCGCACCTCGCCGAGCCGCACCGGCGCGCCAACGCCCTCGAGGTGCTCGATACGCTGCTGGATCCGCCGGTGCGCACCCTCGTGATGCCGTTCGTGGACGACGACCTCAACGCGCGCCGCGGCCTGCCCCCGGCGCCATCGCCGGTCGGCTTCATGCAGTCACAGTGCCGCCACCCGAACCCGTACGTCGCGGCCCTCGCCCTGGACGGACTCGCCCGCCATTCGGCCGGCGCGGTGCGGTTCGAGGCCGAGGCGCTGCTCAACCACCCGGACCCGCTGGTCCGCGAGGCCGCCCGGCGCACCCTCGCGGCCGTCGCCGGCCGATCCCCGGAGGAGCCGATGTACTCCACGATCGAGAAGATCCTGTTCCTCAAGAGCGCGCCCGTGTTCGAGCGCGTGGCCGGCGAAGACCTCGCCCCGCTGGCCCGCGTGGCGGACGTGGAGGTCTACGGCGCGGGCCACCGCATCTTCGCGCGCGGCGACCCCGGCGAAGCGCTGTTCGTCATCACCCGCGGCCGGGTGAGTGTCGGGGACGACGGTCGCACGCTGGCCACCCTGGGCGCCGGCGACACCCTGGGCGAGATGGCGGTGCTCGACGACGAGCCGCGCATCGCCTCGGCGATCGCCGTGGACGAAGTGGAGGTGCTGCGAATCGCGAGCGAGGCGTTCTACGAGATCCTGCACGAGCAGGTCGAGATCGCCGAAGGCGTGATCCGGATGCTGGTCGGCCGGCTGCGCGAAGCGGACGTCAGGCTGATGACGAGACGGACGATGGCGTAGCGAGAACGAGGGGCGAGGGGCGAGGGCCGGACGATCACCCGCCAGGCCCTCTCGCCCCTCGCTCCTCGCCCCTCGTTATCGTCTACCCCACGGCAATTCGGCGCGCAGCGCGGGTGTCATCCGCGCCTCGCGGGCCGCGGCCGCGGCGCGCAGCGCGTTGGTGGTGCAGGGCGTGGGAAACACGCAGACCAGGCGGATCGACCCGACGAACGTGAACGAGGCGCTCGCGTACTGGGGGTTGGTTCCGAACGTGCCGGTGATGCGGTCCAGCCGCACGCTGTCGAGCTGGCCGCTCATGAACGCGGTCTGCTGAGTCCCGCCAAGGAACGGTCCCGTGGTCACGGTCGTCGCCCCGCCGAACGCGAAGTTGGCGGTGACGCTGACGGTATTGCGGCGCACCCACCCCCGGGCTTCCCAGTAGGTGGTGGGCGCGGCCAGCCGAAACTCGCCGCCGCCGGCGCCACTGTTGTGCCCGCCCGCATCGAACGGCGTCGTGTTCACCACCGTCGCCGCCACGGTCGTGCCCGGCGCCGCGGCGAAGACGAACCCCTTCCAGGTGTCGTCGGCGTCGTTCGACCAGAGGAACCCGAGGTAGTCCGTCGTATCCGGCGGCGACTGCGAGTTGTCGATGATCCGCGAATCGACGCCGGCGGTCGTCCAGCCGGCACCGGGCACGCGCAGCGCGCCCGGCGCGCCGCTGGGGCCGGGCGGCGGCGCCGGCAGGGCGGGATTGCGGACCAGCACCACCGCCGAATCGGGGTCGAGGATCAGCGGCGCCTGGTCCGAGATGTCGCCGACGTACGGGAACGTCCAGGTGCGGTTCGCGATGATGCGGGCGATCAGCGAGTCGCGCTCGCCGGGGTTCCACGCGCGCCGCACCGTCACGTATTCGGTGACGACCGTGTCCGCTGTGCCGAGTCCCGACCCGTCGCCCCCGCAGGCCGCCGCCAGTGGTGCCGCGAGCAGCATCGTCCACGCGATTCTCATGGCCTCCCTCCTGCCGCCCGCGGCCCCAGGGCAACGCACGCTGCCGTCACGGATTGCAGAATGCCATTCCGCCGCATCGGCGCAGAATATAGTTTCTGCCGTTCCCGAGTAGTGACCACCCTCACCCCGGACCCCCGAATGACGCGTTTCGCAGCATGGGGCATGGCCGCCGTTCTGGCGGCCCCGCTGGCCGCGCAGGCGCCCCCCCCCGCACGCCCCCAGGAGCCGGCCGACCTGCTCGTGACCGGCGCCCGCATCTACACCGCCGACGCCGTCCGCCCGATGGGCGAGGCGATGGCGGTCCGGGGCGGTCGCATCCTCTATGTAGGCAACCGCCGTGCCGCCGAGCTGTTCCGGGGTCCCGCCACCCGGGTGCTGGACGTGGGCGGGCGGACGGTGATCCCGGGCATGACCGACGCCCACGCCCACCTCACGGGCCTGGGCACGGCGCTCCGGACCGTGGACCTGCGCGGCACCCGTTCCATCGAGGACGTGGTGGCCCGCGTGGTGGAGCGCGCCCGCACCGCCCGGCCCGGTGAGTGGATCACGGGCCGCGCCTGGAACCAGAACGAGTGGGCCGATACGCGCTTCCCGACGCACGAGGCGCTGTCGCAGGCGGTGCCCAACAATCCCGTGTACCTGACGCGCGTGGACGGGCACGCCGGGCTTGCCAACGCCGCGGCGATGCGCGCGGCGAACATCACGGCCGGCACCCAGGACCCCGAGGGCGGGCGGCTGATCCGCGACGCGTCGGGCGGGCCGTCGGGCGTGTTCGTCGACCGGGCCATGGGCCTCGTCACCCGCGCGATCCCGCCGGCGAGCGACGACGAGCTGCGGGCGGCGATCCTCGCGGCGATCGCGGAGAGCAACCGCTGGGGGCTCACCGGCATCCACGACGCCGGCGCGGACGCGCGGGTCATCGGCCTGTACGAGGAGCTGGCACGCGCCGGCCGCTACACCCTGCGCAACTACGTGATGATCCGCGCCGACACTACGGTCCTGGCCCGGTTCTTCCAGCGCGGCCCGCAGCACGCGATCCACGACGGCCGGATCTGGCTCCGCGCCATCAAGATCAGCGCCGACGGCGCGCTGGGCTCGCGCGGGGCCGCACTGCTCGAGGACTACAGCGACGAGCCCGGCAACCGCGGGCTCAACCTGGTGCCGCCCGCCTACATCCGGCGCGTCGCCGTGCTGGCACTGCGCAACGGGTTCCAGCTCAACGTGCACGCCATCGGCGACCGCGCCAACCGCGAGGTGCTCGACACATTCGAGGCGGCGCTGCGCGAAGTCCCGGTGGCCGACCACCGGTTCCGCATCGAGCACGCGCAGATCATCCACCGCCAGGACATTCCGCGATTCGCGCAGCTCGGCGTGATCCCGTCCATGCAGGGCTCGCATCAGTCGAGCGACGCGCCCATGGCGATGAACCGCGTGGGCTGGACGCGGGTCCAGGGCGCCTACGCCTGGCGCTCGCTGCTCAACACCGGCGTGGTGATCCCCAACGGCTCGGACTTCCCGGTCGAGCCCGTGAACCCGCTGATCTCGTTCCACGCGGCGGTCACGCGGCAGGACGGCAACGGCTGGCCCGCCGGCGGCTGGTTTCCGGCCGAGCGGATGACGCGCGTGGAAGCCCTGCTCTCGATGACCCTGTGGCCGGCGTACGCGTCGTTCAGCGACGACATCCTGGGCTCGCTGACGCCCGGCAAGTACGCGGACTTCGTCGTGCTCGATCAGGACATCATGACCTGTGCGCCGGAGCGGATCCTGGAGACGCGGGTGCTCCTGACGGTGCTGGGAGGGCAGGTGGTGTATGAGGCGCGGTAGGAACGGCACCAGCGAACCAGCGGACCAGCGGACCGGCGCACGAATCGGCGTGACTGCCTGCCTCGCTATCGGGCTGCTGTGCGCTGGTCCGCTGGTCCGCCTGTCCGCCCAGTCTCCTGCCCCCCTCCCCAGCCTCCGCGAGCAGGCACGCATCCAGCAGGGCTGGCTCCAATACCGGCTGGACTCGATTCTGCCGCGACTGATGCGCGAGCACGGCGTCCAGACGTGGCTGGTCATCTGCCGCGAGTACAACGAGGATCCGGTCTTCTTCTCCCTCGTCTCGGCCACCACCTTCGCGTGCCGGCGCCGCACGATCTACGTGTTCCACGACCGCGGACCGGGCCGGCCGCTGGAGCGGCTCGCGCTGGGCGGCAGCTCGCAGGGCGGGCTGTACCAGGCGGTGCGTGATACGACGGTGAGCGTCGCCTCGGTGGCGGTGGCGGGCCGCGGCGGGGAGCTCGTGGGCCGGGGCCAGTGGGACCTGCTGCGGCGCATCCTGGACGAGCGTACCCCACGCACCGTGGCGATCGACATTTCGGCGACGCATGCGTTTTCCGACGGCCTCGCGGTCGCCGACTACGAGGAATTGCAGCGCGCCCTTGGCCCCGCGCTGATGGCTCGCGTGGTCAGGGCCGAGCGCCTGCCGCTCGACTACATCACCCTGCGCGCGCCGGGCATGGATCAGTGGTACGCGCGGCTCCAGGCGCACGTGCACGACATCATCGCGCGCGCGTTCTCGCGCGAAGTCATCACTCCGGGAACGACCACGACGGACGACGTGGTGTGGTGGACCCGCGACGAGCTGCAGCGGCGCGGGCTCACCACGTGGTTCCAGACCAGCGTCGACGTCCAGCGCCGCGGCGTCGCCGATCCTTCGACGCTCGGCGCGAGCCCGGTGATCCTGCCCGGCGACGTGCTGCATATCGATTTCGGGATCACGGCGATGGGGCTCAACACCGACACGCAGCACATGGCCTACGTGCCGCGCGAGGGTGAGCGAGACGCGCCGGCGGGGCTCCGGGCCGCGCTGGCCGCGAGCAACCGGCTCCAGGACATCGTGATGGCCGAGACGCGGCCGGGCCGCACCGGCAACGAGGTGCTGCACGCTTCGCTCGCGGCGATGCGCGCGGCCGGCCTCACCGGCACCGTGTACACGCACCCCATCGGCGACCACGGCCACGGCGCGGGCCCCCTCATCGGCCTGTGGGACCGCCAGGAAGGCGTGCCCGGCCGCGGCGACGTGCCCGTGCTCGCGAACATGTGGTTCTCAATCGAGCTGGAGGCGCGCACCGCGGTCCCCGGGTGGGGCGGCCAGGTCGTGAAGTCGTCGCAGGAAGAAGACGCGATCGTCGGCGCGGATGGCGTCACTCGTTGGGCTCTGAGGAGGCAGACCGAGTGGCACATCGTGCGCTGACCTTGCTTGCGGTCGTGTCTCTAGCCGCCTGGCCGCCTAGCCGCCTGGCCGCCCAAGACACCGTCGAGGCGCGCCGAGTCTTCGAGGCGAACATCAACGCCATTCACCGCCGCGACCGTCCGGCGTACCTCGCGCTGTACCTCGACTCGCCCAACTTCGCGCGCAACGGCCCCGGCGGGCTGCAGATGGGTTACGCGCCCATGGCGGCTTCGCGCGACACTACCTGGCCCGACTCGCTGATCGCGACCGACCTCAGGCTCATCCCGATCCGGCCCGGCGTCGTGTACGGCCACTATCGCTATCGCGTCACCCAGCGCGGCATCACGACCAACGGCGTGAGCGAGCGGATCTTCGTGCGCACGCCGCGGGGCTGGCGGATCGCCGTGAGCACGGCGTTCGGCGCCCCGCCCGGCACGGCACCCGCGCCGATCGTGCTCACGGGCGCAACGGTGGTGGACGGCACCGGCCGCCCGCCGATTCCGGACGCGGTGGTCGTGGTGCGCGGCGGACGGATCGCGTGCGTGGGGCCGCGCGGCTCCTGCCCGTTGCCGGCGGACGCCGAACCGGTGCGCGACACCATGGACCTCGCGGGGCGCTGGATCATCCCCGGGCTCGTGGACGCGCACGTGCACTTCGGCCAGACCGGCTGGGTAGATGGACGGCCCGACGCGCTTGACCTGAGGCAGCGCGGCTTTCCTTATGAGCGGACCGTGGCCGACCTCGAGCGGCGGCCGGAGCGGTTCTTCCGGGCCTACACCTGCAGCGGCGTCACGGGCGTGTTCGACGTGGGCGGGTATCCGTGGAGCTGGTCGCTGCGCGAGCGCGCCGAGCGGGACCTGACGGCGCCGCACGTGGCGGCGGCAGGGCCGCTGCTGTCGACGGTGGATCACTACATCAACCTGCCCGACGCGAAGCAGATCCTGCTCGTGTCATCCGACTCGGCCGCGCGCGTGGCCGTGCGCGCGCACGTGGCGCGCGGCACCGACGCCATCAAGGTGTGGTACATCCGGCGAGCCAACGCCGACACCGCGCAGCAGCAGGCAATCATCAACGCCGCGGGCGACGAGGCCCGGCGGAACAACGTGCGGCTCATCGTGCACGCCACCAGCCTGGCCGCCGCGAAGGAGGCGCTCCGCGCCGGCGCCCAGCTGCTGGTGCACTCGGTCGAGGACCAGGCGGTGGACGAGGAGTTCCTCCAGCTGGCCCGGGCCAACAATGCCGTCTACAACCCGACGCTCACCGTGCGGGACGGCTACCGCCAGGTGAACCTGCGGCACTTCGAGCCGCACTATCCCACGAGCTGCGTGGACAGCACCACCCTGGCCCACGCCCGCGCCACCGACACGATCGCCGGTCCGACGCGGACCCCTGAGCAGATCCGGCAGATCAACGAGGTGGGCGAGCGGCGGCTGCGGCTCACGCAGGAGAACCTGCTCGCCGTGCACCGCGCCGGCATCACCGTCGCGATGGGCACCGACGCGGGCAACCCGCTCACGCTGCCGGGCCCGTCGGTCTACTGGGAGATGGAAGCGATGCAGGCCGCGGGACTGACGCCCATGGAGGTGCTCGTCGCGTCCACGCGCAACGGCGCGCGGGCGATGGGCCGCGAGCGCGACTTCGGCACGCTCGAGGCGGGCAAGCACGCCGACCTCGTCGTCCTCGGCGCGGACCCCACCGCGGACATCCGCAACGTGCGCGAGGTGCGGCTGGTGATGCGGGGCGGGGCGATGAGTACGCCGGGGCTGCTGGCGCCGAGGTGACGCCAGCGAAGCCGTGTCGATTCCGACACCTCCCGAACGACTACCTGGCGTCCACGGTCGTTCCACACCAAACCCGAGGAAGCCATGAAATACCTGTGCATGATCTACTCCGAGGAAGCCGTCTTTCCGACCCTCCCCAAGGCCGAAGTGGACAAGGTGATGGCCCAGTACCAGGCGTTCGGCGAGTCGGTCAAGAAGAGCGGCCAGCTGCTGGGGGCCAACCGGCTGCACCCCACCCACACGGCCACCACCATCCGGATCCGGGACGGGAAGCTCTCCACCACCGACGGGCCGTTCGCTGAGACCAAGGAGCAGCTGGGCGGCTACTACCTCATCGAGGCCAAGGACCTCAACGAGGCGATCCAGGTGGGCTCGCGGATTCCCGGGGCCGAGTGGGGCTGCATCGAGGTCCGGCCGATCTGGGAGCGGGGCGCGCCGCCCATCCCGAAGGCCGGCGGGTGAACGGCGAGCCGGCCGGCCGGATCCACGAAACGGTGGACGCCGTCTACCGCGCCGAGTCGCGCCGCGTGCTGGCGACGCTGATCCGCCTCCTCGGTGATTTCGATCTCGCCGAGGAGGCGCTCCACGACGCGTTCGCGGCCGCGCTCGAGCGCTGGCCCGAGGCCGGCGTGCCTGACAAGCCGAGGGCCTGGCTCGTTTCGGCGGGCCGCTTCAAAGCCATCGACGCCATCCGGCGTCGGGCCCGGTTCGATGCGTCGCAGGCCGAGATCGCCGAGCGGTTCGACGGCGTGACGGCCGAGAGCGCCGACACCGACGACGACGGTGTGGAAGACGACCGACTCCGGCTCATCTTCACGTGCTGCCACCCGGCGCTGCCGCCGGACGCGCAGGTGGCGTTGACGCTCCGCGAGGTGTGCGGCCTCACCACGGAAGAGATCGGGCACGCGTTCCTGACGTCCGCGCCGACGGTCGCTCAGCGCATCGTCCGCGCGAAATCGAAGATCCGGGACGCGCGCATCCCCTATCAGGTACCGTCCCTCGCCGACCTGCCGGACCGGCTCGACACGGTGCTGCACGTGATCTACCTCGTGTTCAACGAGGGGTATTCGGCGTCGTCGGGCGAGGCGCTCACCCGGCACGATCTCTCGGCCGAGGCGATCCGCCTGGCCCGGCTGCTGGTCGAGCTGTTGCCGGAGCCGGAGGCGATGGGTCTGCTCGCGCTGATGCTGCTGCACGAATCGCGGCGTACCGCGCGCACCGCGCCCGACGGCGAGCTGGTGCTGCTGGACGACCAGGACCGGTCGACGTGGAACCGGGAGATGATCCGCGAGGGGGCGGCGCTCGTGGAGCGGGCGCTGGCATCGCGCCGGTTCGGACCCTACACGCTCCAAGCAGCCATCGCCGCGGTGCACGCGGAGTCGGCCACGGCCGCCGCGACGGACTGGGACGAGATCGTCGGGCTGTACGACGTCCTGCTGCGAGCCGACCCCTCGCCGGTCATCGAGCTGAACCGCGCCGCGGCGGTCGCGATGCGCGACGGCCCCGAAGCGGGTCTGGCACTCATCGACGCGATCCTGGCGCGCGGCACGTTGGTGGACTACCACTGGGCCCATTCGGCGCGAGCGGATCTATGCCGCCGGCTGGGACGGACGGCCGAGGCACGGGCGTCCTACGAGCGGGCGCTCGGGCTCACGCGGCAGGAGCCGGAGCGGCGGTTTCTGGAGCGGCGGCTGCGTGATCTGGAAGACTGATATATTCGCGGGCGCATGCCCGTCCCGAGTCAGCTCGATCACCTCGTCTTCGCCGCGCCTGACCTCCGCGACGGCGTGGCGCGACTCGAGAGCCTCTTCGGAGCCCGCGCCCTTCCCGGCGGCACCCACCCGGCCTGGGGCACCCGCAACGCGCTGTTCCCGCTCAGCCCGACGACGTACCTCGAGGTCATCGGCCCTGATCCCGAGACCGAGCCGCCTCCACGCCCCGAGATCTTCGGCCTTGCATCGCTGACCGCCCCACGCCTCGTCACCTGGGCCGCGCGCGGGCGCGACCTCGCCGCGCTCATCGATCGCGCGCGCACCCACGGCATCGAGCTGGGGCCCGCGCTGCCCGGCCGCAGGCTCCGCCCCGACGGCACCGCCCTCGCCTGGGAGCTCACGGATCCGCTGCAGCCCCGTGACGACGGCCTCCTGCCCTTCTTCATTGACTGGCTCGGCGCCACGCACCCCGGCGCCATGGCCCCCGCCGCCCTGGAGCTGGTCGACATGAGCGGCGCGCATCCCGATCCGGATCGTGTACGCAACGACCTGTGGGTGCTCGGGCTGGACCTCCCGATCGGCCTGGGGCCCGGGCCGGCGCTGTTCGCCACGCTGGTAACGCCGCGGGGGACGGTCACGCTGACCTGAACCGCGGGCAGTCGAGGGCTGAAGCCGGAGCGAGCCGTTCACGGCTCGACTGCGCGATGGATCCCTGCGCCGTCCACCCCCGGCCACACCCCTGCTATATTCCTCTGCCCCAACACCTTGATGGAGCCGATGCAGGTCAGGCGCAGGACCGTGACGACCGACGTGGGCGGCGTGATGGTGGGCAGCTGCCACCCCGTCGTCGTCCAGTCCATGACCAACACCGACACCGCCGACGTCGACGCGACCGCCGCCCAGGTGGCCGCGCTCGCCGCCGCCGGCTCGGAGCTGGTCCGCGTCACCGTCAACAACGACGACGCTGCCGAAGCCGTGCCCCGCATCGCCGAGCGGCTCGACCGGCTCGGCGTCCACGTCCCGATCATCGGCGACTTCCACTACAACGGCCACCTGTTGCTCGTGAAGTACCCGGCCTGCGCGCGCACCCTGGCCAAGTATCGCATCAACCCCGGCAACGTGGGCGCCAGGCGCCGCGACGAGAACTTCCGCACGATCGTCGAGGTCGCGACCGCCAACGACAAGCCGGTCCGCATCGGCGTCAACTGGGGCTCGCTGGACCAGGACCTCCTCACCGCGATGATGGACGACAATGCCAAACAAGCAGAGCCGCTGGACGCGCGCGATGTGACGATGGACGCCATGGTCGAGAGCGCGCTCCGCTCGGCGCGGCTCGCGGAAGAGACCGGGCTCGCGCACGACCGCATCATCATCTCGGCCAAGGTGAGCGGCGTGCAGGACCTGGTGGACGTGTACCGCAAGCTCGCGCCGCGCTGCGACTACCCCCTGCACCTCGGCCTCACCGAGGCAGGCATGGGGGCCAAGGGGATCATCGCCAGCACGGCGGGCCTTTCGATCCTGCTGCAGGAAGGCATCGGCGACACCATCCGCGTCTCGCTCACGCCGGCGCCCGGCGGCGACCGCACCGAGGAGGTGCTGATCGCGCAGCAGGTGCTCCAGTCGCTCGGCCTGCGCAGCTTCACGCCGCAGGTGACCGCCTGCCCCGGCTGCGGCCGCACCACCAGCACGTTTTTCCAGGAGATGGCGCGCGACATCCAGGGCTACCTCCGCGAGCAGATGCCGGTCTGGAAGTCGTCGCACCCCGGCGTCGAGACGATGAAGGTGGCGGTGATGGGCTGCGTGGTGAACGGGCCCGGCGAGAGCAAGCACGCCAACATCGGCATCTCGCTCCCCGGCACGGCCGAAGAGCCGAAGGCGCCGGTCTACGTCGACGGCCGGCTGCTGACGACCCTCAAGGGCGACGACATCGTACCGCAGTTCCTCGCGATCCTCAACGAGTACGTGGGGAGCCACTACGGCGGCGAGGCGCCGGCTTCGTAGCCCTCACCCGCCACGCATCCTCGATCAGCTCGCGCAGCTGCTTCAGCGACACGCGATCCAGCCGCACCCCGATCCACCGACCACCCCACACATCCCTGAAGGTGTCCGGGTCGGCCGCGACGAGCGCATCCACGTTCTCCGGCGTGGCCATGAGGTTGATGGTGCGGCCGTCGTTGGGGAGCCCGGCGAAGATCTTGTTACGCACCCGCAGGTCGGCGTGCCCCATGTGCGACCCTTCGGCGGTCTCGGGCAACGCGAGGGCGATCTTGCGCACGTCGCTCAGGGTCAGGCGCCGCCGCGGACTCATGCCGCCCTCACCTCCCGCTCGGCGGGAACGGCCGACGCGGTGGCGCGGCCGGCCACCAGGATCGCCGCCACGAGCAGCAGCCCCGCCAGCAGGTACGGAGCGCCGGGGACGCCGAGGCTGCGAAACCGCCCGATCGCTTCGGCGAACACCTGGGTGAACAGCAGCGGCGCGATGACGCCCGCGACCCCCATCAGGCTGGCCAGCGCGCCCTGGAGCCGGCCCTGCTCGTCGGGCCCGACCAGGCGCGTGGCAAGTCCCTGCAGCGAGGGATAGGACAATCCGAACAGCGCGCCGACAGCGATGCCCGAGACGTACACCCAGCCGTTCGGCGCGAACCCGTAGATGGCGAAGCCCACGGCGCCGCAAGCCAGCCCCAGCAGCAGCGCGCGCCGCTCGCCCAGCCGCTTGACGACGCGGCCCACCAGGCCCGCCTGCACGATCATCGAGGCGACACCCACGACGGCGAGCGCGTAGCCGGCCGTCTTCGCGGTCCAGCCGAACCGGTAGTCGCTGTACAGCACGAACATGGTGGGCAGGGCGTCGTGGGCGACGCGATACAGGAACGCCACGGCCGCGAGCGCCAGCAGGGCCCGGTGGGATCGCAGCAGCTCGAGCGCCCCCACCGGGTTGGCGTTGGCCAGCGAGAACTTCGCCCGCTTCTCGGGCGGGAGGGACTCCGGCAGCACGAAGAACCCGTACGCGGCGTTGGCCAGGCTGAGTGCCCCCGCCACCCAGAACGGGAGGCGCAAGCTCAGATCGCCGAACAGGCCGCCGAGGACCGGCCCCAGGATGAACCCGATGCCGAACGCCGCGCCGAGCATGCCGAACTTCCCGGCGCGCTCGTCGGGCGGCACGACGTCGGCGACGTAGGCGAACGCGGTCGCGAAGCTCGAGGCGGTGATGCCGGAGAGCACGCGGCCCACGAACAGCCAGCCGAGGGTGGGCGCAGTGGCCAGCACGACGTAGTCGAGGCCGAGCCCCACGCACGACAGCAGGATCACGAGCCGCCGGCCGAAGCGGTCCGACAGCGCGCCGAGCAGCGGCGCGCACAGGAACTGCATCAGCGCCCAGACCGTGCCGAACAGGCCGTACATGGCGGCGGCGCTCGACGTGTCCCCGCGCTCGAGCTCGATGACGAGCTTGGGCCATACCGGCGCGCTGATCCCCAGCGCCAGCATGTCCATGAGGACGACGAAGAAGATGAAGACGAAGGCGGCGCGGCGCATCAGCCTCCCTCAGACGTCTCGTATCGATTGCCAGGGTATCAGGCGGAGGCCGCCAGGCGGTACACCATCAGATGGTAGGTCTTGTACCGCTCGAACACTTCCTTGCTGCGGTGCCCGCAGAAGTACTTGTAGTTCAGCTTGTTGATCTTCTTGCGCATCAGCTTGAACAGCAGCCAGCTGGAGAACGGGTAGTTGCTCGACAAGTACCGGCTCAGCGTCAGCGCCGCCGGCTTGGCCCGATGCATCAGGAAATCGTTGAGCAGCTCGAGGTTGGGGCTGACGCGCAACGTCAGGTCCTCGTCCTTCACGAGCGCGAACGGCGCCGCGCGCATCGCGTCGTGGAATTCCCGCAGCAGGTGGCCGCCGCCGAAGCTGCGATCGCCGGGCCCGCCGTCGCCGTGGGCGTCGGTCTTGAAGAAATCACAGATGACGAGCAGGCCGCCGGGCTTCAGGATCCGGGCGAGCAGCGGCAGCGACGCGGCCATCGGGATGTACTGGAAGCTCTCGCTGAACAGGGCGACATCGTAACAGGCCGTGCACGGTTCGCACGGCAGGTCCTCGAACCGGCACTCGAAGATCCGCGGCGCGTAGCCGTTGGTCGCGGGCAGCCGCTCGCGCACCAGCGCGCCGAGGCACGCCGATGGGATCACGCCGTCCACCTGGTACCCGCGATCGAGCAGCTGGCGAAGCAGGTGGCCGGTCCCGCAACCAATGTCGAGGACGCGAAGGCCGCCCGCCGGGCTCGGCAGCTGCGCCATCAGCAGGTCGCTGTAGCGCTGCTGGGCGACCGGCATGTTGGCGAGCGTGAGCTCCAGCCCCTCGCCCCACAGGCCGTAGTGCAGGTCTTCGACGCTCGCCAGCTGGCGCGCCAGCACCAGGCCGAGCTCCCTGCTGTCCATCCGCGCCACGCCGCCTCGGGGATCGTCGACGCGGCAGAAGAGACCGTCCGCGGCGCGCCCCGGCAAGAGCGCCGGGGGGAGGGGGGAGGGGGGAGGGGGGAGGGGGGGGCGCAGTGGGGAGGCGACCGCATCGCCCGCGCGGAGGGCGGCAGCCCG
>Ga0187893_10002821_pt1 | contig 37059 bp, 31 predicted proteins | sample MA1701074metaG_FD_139574 | JGI IMG/M metagenome (GOLD analysis project Ga0187893, IMG submission 139574) | White microbial mat communities from a basaltic lava cave in the Kipuka Kanohina Cave System on the Island of Hawaii, USA - MA170107-4 metaG ... | reverse complement strand
TGGGAACAACGTCGGCGGTGCCTCGACGCTCTCGACCTGGACCTTCTCCGAGATTCCCGGCAGCCGCACGATCGTCCCGGAGCCCGCGAGCGGCGGCCTGCTCGGCCTCGGGCTGCTCGGACTCGCACTCGCGATCCGCCGCGCGAAGGCCGCCCGGAGCTAGCGCATCAGCTCGCCCGCGTTCACCATCAGCGACTGGCCGCTGATCATGCGCGCGCGGTCGGAGCAGAGGAAGACCACGGCCTCGGCGACGTCCTCGTCGGCGGGGATCTCGCCGAGGGGCATGTTGGCGGTGATGCCCTTCTTGACCTCGTCGACGCTCTTGCCCGTGCGCTGGGCCTCGCCCTTGACGTAGCCCTCGACCGGCGGGCCCCACATCCAGGTCGGGATCACGGTGTTGACGCGGATCTTCGAGGGGCCGAGCTCCTTGGCCATGTAGTACATCGCGGAGATCAGCGCGCCCTTCGACGAGGCGTAGGCGGCCTGCAGCACCTGCGGCAGGTAGGTCGACTGCGAGCCGATCAGCACGATCGAGCCGCCGCCGCTCTTGCGCATCTCGGCGCCGGTCGCGCGCACGAGCGAGACCGTTCCGAAGACGTTGGTCTCGTAGGTGCGCCGCCATTCGTCGAGCGGCGTGTCGATGCCGCCGAAGACGTTGTCGAGCGCGGCGACCTGGGCCAGGCCGTCGACGCGCCCGAAGCGCTCGCGCGCGCTGCGCACGAGGCGCTCGCACTGGTCGGCCTTCGTGATGTCGGTGGCCACCCAGGCGACGCGCTTGCCGGAGGGGTCGAGCGCCTGCCCGATCTTCTCGAGCGAGGCCTGGGTCCGCGCGCCGAGCACGACGTTCGCGCCGTCGCGCAGCGCGAGCCGCGCGATCTCCTGGCCGAGTCCGCCGCCCACGCCGCTCACGACGATCGTCTTGCCTTCGAGGATCACGCGAAACCTCCGGTCTGTGGACCGCGCGCGATTATACTGGCGCGATCCTGCGAACCGGGAGGAATCCTGCGTGGCGAAGAGTCCCGCTCCCTCGGCCGCGGCGACGGGCGAGGCGCGCCCGCCGGTCGCCCTCGGCAGCATCCTGTTCACGCTCGTCGACCCGCGGCGCGGGCACGAGCGCGCCTACAACCGCTGGTACGAGCGCGACCACTTCTACGCGGGCTGCATGGTCGGCCCCTGGCTCTTCGCGGGCCGCCGCTTCGTCGCGACGCGCGCGCTCAAGGACCTGCGCTTCCCGAGCGAGAGCCCGGTCGCGCGGCCGGTCGACGCGGGCAGCTACCTCGCGATCTACTGGATCCACGCGGAGCACCACGACGAGCACCTCGAGTGGGCCAACCGCCAGGTGCACTGGCTCTACCAGAACGGCCGCGGCTTCGCCGAGCGCGATCACGTGCACACGGTGCTCTTCACCTACCAGGACAGCTCCTACCGCGACGCCGACCCGGTGCCGATCGAGCTCGCGCTCGACCACCCCTACGCGGGCCTCGTCACGGTCTTCCTCGAGCGCGGCGAGGGCGGGAGCCCGCAGCAGCTCCAGGACGGACTCGCGCAGGCCGTCGCCGAGGCGCTGCGCGGCTCGCCGCTCGCCTGCGCCGCGCGCTTCGCGCCGATCCCGCGCGACGGCGACCCGAACCAGCGCGCGCCGATGGACCTGGGCTCGCCGACCGGCGGCCCCGAGCGCGAGCTCCAGCTCTGGTTCGCGCAGTCCGACCCGCGCGAGTGCTGGGACCGCATCGCGCGCTATGCGGACCGCGTGAAGGCCTCGGGCCTCGCGCGCGTGCTGCTCGCGGCGCCCTTCCTGCCGACCGTGCCGGGCACCGAGCAGTACCTCGACGAGCTCTGGTAGGCGCGCTGGCGGCTAGCTCACTCGAAGCGCCAGCCCGAGCCCTCGCGCAGCACGCGGCCGGCGGTCTTGCCCGGGAAGTGCGTGCCGAGCACGAGCGCGGCGCCGCCGCCCACTTCCCTCAGCAGGCGCCGGCGCGAGCGCTCGGCCTCGGCGGCGTCGGTGTCGGCGATCGACGACCACTCGGGCACCGCGAGCTGCAGCGGCGTGTGCACCATGTCGCCCGTGATGAGCGCCACCTCGCCGCGCGATTCGATGCGCACGCTCACGTGCCCGGGCGTGTGCCCGGGCGAGGGCCACAGCCGGACGCTCTCGCTGATCCGGTGCTCGGGATCGACCGCGTCGACGACGCCGCGCGCGAGCAGCGGCGCGACCGAGATCGCGAAGGGGTTGAGCGGGCCGCTATCCGCCTGCCAGTGCGCGATGTCGGCCTTCGCCATCAGGTAGCGCGCGCGCCGGAAGGTCGGCACCTGCTCGCCGTCCTCCTCGACGGTGTTCCAGCCGACGTGGTCGACGTGCAGGTGCGTGCAGACGACGACGTCGACCGCATCGCGGCCGAAGCCCGCGGCGCCGAGGTCGTCGAGGAAGCCCGTGTGCAGGCCGTTGAAGATCTCCATGAAGGGGCCCGGGCCGAAGCGCCTGTCGTTGCCGATGCAGGTGTCGACGACGATGCGCAGGCCGTCGACCTCGATGCAGAACGCGTGCACGCTCATCAAGAGCTCGTCCTGCGGACCCAGGTAGGGCGCGAGCCACGCGCGGTAGGGGTCGAGCTCGCGGCGCTGGATGCGCAGATAGCTCTCGGCCGTGAACTGGTTCAGGTCCGTCTCGCGCACGCGCGTGATGCGCGCGTCTCCGATCTGCCAGTGCATGCGGCGCTCCCTCCGGGCTGCCGGCCCCGGCCGGCGCTGTGGCATCATGCCAGCTCCCCCGTCGGAGGTGCCCCCGATGTACGCGATTTCCGCCGATTCGCACGTGACCGAGCCGGGCGACTGCTACCTGCCGCGCATCGACCCGGTGTTCCGCGAGCGCGCGCCGGTCGCGAAGCTGCACGAGAAGTTCGGCGCGATCATGGTCGTCGACCAGGGCAGGACCTTCGTGCCCTACGGCATGATCGCAGCGGCCGGCCGGCCGGCCGAGAAGATCGGCTTCGAGCAGCACGTGGGCTGGGACGAGCTGCACCCGGGCGGCTGGGATCCGGTCGCGCGGCTGCGCGAGCAGGACCGCGACGGCGTCGCGGCCGAGGTGCTCTACCCCTCGGTCGGCATGCTGCTCTGCAACGACAAGGACGCCGACTACAAGAAGGCCTGCTTCGACGCCTACAACCTCTGGATCGCGGAGTTCCAGGCGACCGCGCCGCAGCGCCTGATCGGCCTCGGCCAGACCGCGCTGCGCAGCGTCGAGGAGGGCATCGCCGACCTCGAGCGGATCCGGGAGCTAGGCCTGCGCGGCGTGATGCTCCCGGGCGTCGCGGCCTGCCACGCCGAGGGCGACTACGACCACCCGCGCTGGGATCCCTTCTGGCGCGCGGCGATCGCGCTCGGCCTCCCGCTCTCCTTCCACATCCTCACGAGCGGCAGCGACGTGCTCGGCGCCTCGGCCTTCCGCGGCCCCAAGATGAACAGCTTCCTCGGCATCATCCGCGGCTGCCAGGACATCATCGGGACCCTGATCTTCGGCGGCGTCTTCGAGCGGCACCCCGCGCTCGAGGTCGTCTGCGTCGAGGCCGACGCGGGCTGGGTGCCGCACTGGATGTACCGCGCCGACCACGCGCAGGAGCGCCACCGCAACTGGCTCACCTCGGCCGCGCTCTCGCGCAAGCCCAGCGACTACTTCCGCGCGAACGTCTACGTGACCTTCCAGGACGACCGCGTCGCGTTCCAGACCGCGCACCTGATGAACCACGCGCACCTGCTCTGGGCCAGCGACCACCCGCACTCGGACGCGACCTTCCCGAACTCGCAGCGGGTGCTGGCCGAGCACACGGCCGCGCTCGCGCCCGAGGTCGCCGAGGACATCGCGTGGCGCAACACCGCGCGGCTCTACCGGCTCAGCCCCTGATCCGGCGCCAGACCATGTCCGTGCGCGCCTCGGGATCCACGAAGGTCGCGGGGTCCTGCTGGTCGACGTGGCCGAGCAGCCCGCGGTAGGTGCCGTAGCCGACCAGGCGCTGCAGCCGCGGCGGAAAGGCCGCGACGCGCTCGCGCGGGAGCGCCAGCAGCTGGCACTCCTCCTGGCGCAGGAAGCCCGCGCAGTAGTTGCAGATGATCGCGATGCGCGCGGCCTGCGTCGCGTTCGCGCCGCCGCCGTGCCAGAGGCTGCCGTGGTAGACGAGCACGCTGCCCGCGCGCATCTCGGTGGCGAGCGTCTCGGGCGCGTCGCCGCGCCGCGGGCCGCGCTCGCGCAGGTGCGAGCCCGGCACCACGCGCGTGCCGCCGTTCTCGCCGCTGAAGTCGGTGAGCGCCCAGATCGCGGTGCAGCCGATCGGCGCGTGCGGCTTCGGCAGCCCGATCGAGCCGTCGTCGCAGTGGATCGGCTGCGCGCTCTCGCCGGGGCCGATCTCGACCGCGGTCAGCGACGAGAGCAGGCACTCGCGGTCGAGCACGCGCTCGACGACCTCGAGCACCGGAGCGAAGAGCGGCACCTGCTCGAAGAGCCGGTCGCGCGCGAGCAGGTTGAACAGGCGCCGCGTGCGCAGGCCGAGGAAGCGGTTGCCGCCGCTGGCGACGCCGAGCGCGTCCATGCAGCGCAGCGCGGTCGCGCGCAGCTCCGCGACGAGCTCGCGCGGCACGGCGCCATGCAGCACGGCGAAGCCGTCCTCGACGACGCGGCGCGCGGCCTCGTCGGCCGCCGCGCCGCCCGCTGCCTGCTCGAATCCCGGGCGCTCCATCGCTGCGCCCCATGGTAGGCTCGCCCGAGCCCCGCGCGCGAGGCGCATCCCGGAGGACCGCATGGCGAAGCTCGAGCCCCTGGTCGACGGCATCGCGTTCGGCGAAGGACCGCGCTGGCGCGGCGATCGCCTCTTCTTCTCGGACATCGCGGACCACCGCGTCAAGAGCGTGAGCGAGGCCGGAGATCTCGCGGTCGAGCTCGAGCTAGGCGCTCGCCGGCCCTCGGGCCTGGGCTGGCTGCCCGACGGGCGCCTGCTCGTCGTCTCGATGCGCGACCGGAAGCTCTTGCGGCGCGAGACGAGCGGCGAGCTCACGGAGCTCGCGGACCTCTCGCAGTGGTGCGGCGGCGACGCCAACGACATGGTCGTCGACGCCGCGGGCCGCGCCTACGTCGGCAACATCGGCTTCGACCTCGAGGACAGCCCGATGCAGATCCAGCCGACGCACATCGTCTGCGTCGAGCCCGACGGCCGCGCGCGCCCGGTCGCCGAGAAGGTGATGTGCCCGAACGGCATGGTGATCGCGCAGGACGGCCGGCGCCTGATCGCGGCGGAGAGCGCGGGCGGCTGCCTCACGGCCTTCGACCTCGAGCCGGACGGCTCGCTCGCGCGGCGCCGCGTCTTCGCCGCGCTGCCGAAGGGCGTCGCGGCCGACGGCATCTGCATCGACGCCGAGGACGCGGTCTGGGTCGCGAGCCCGATGTCGCAGGAGTTCCTGCGCGTGCACGAGGGCGGCCGCGTCTCGGAGCGGATCTCCTGCGCGCCCTCCCACGCGATCGCGTGCATGCTCGGCGGCGCCGGCCGCCGCACGCTCTTCGCGATCACCTGCGGCACGACGCACATCGCCGAGGCCGAGCGCGCGCAGCCGCGCAGCGGGCGCATCCAGCTCGCGCGCGTGGAGGTGCCGGGCGCGGGGCTGCCCTAGCGCGCAGTGCCCTCGCGCGCCTTCCCGCGCAGCCGCACCAGCCCCTCCTGCGCGCAGGACGCGACGAGCACGCCCTCGCGCGTGTAGAAGGTGCCGCGGCCGAGGCCGCGCGCGCGCACGGTGATCGGGCTCTCCTGCACGTGGCAGACCCAGTCGTCGATGCGGAAGGGCCGGTGGAACCACATCGCGTGGTCGAGGCTCGCGGCCTGCAGGCCGCTCTTGAAGGTCACGCCGAGCGGGCGCACCGCGCCGGTCGAGATCGTGAAGTCCGAGGCGTAGGCGAGCACGCACTGGTGGATCGTGGGGTCGTCCGGCAGCGGGCCGCGCGAGCGGATCCAGGTGCGCAGCTGCGGCGGGTGGGAGTCGTTCGACATCAGGTGCAGGCCGCCGACGTTGCGCATCTCGACCGGCAAGAGGAAGCGGCGGTCGTCGCGCTCGACCTGCTCCTCGAAGTGCCGGCGCAGCGCGAGCATCTCGTCCTCGTAGACGAGGCCCGCGGGCTCACCGAGATCCGCTGCGTCGATCTGGCGTTCGGGTCCCTCCTCGTCGAGCTGGAACGAGATCGCCATGCTGAAGATCGCCTCGCCCTTCTGGATCGCGATCACGTTGCGCGTGGTGAAGCTCCTGCCGTCGCGGATGCGGTCGACCTCGAAGAGGATGGGCCGCTTCGGATCGCCCGGGCGCAGGAAGTAGGCGTGCAGCGAGTGCGCGGGCCGGCCCTCCACGGTGCGCAGCGCGGCCACCATCGACTGCGCGAGCACCTGCCCGCCGAAGATGCGGTCGCGGCCGTCCTTCGGAGACACGCCGCGGAACAGGTTCACTTCGATCCGCTCGAGGTCGAGCAGCTCGAGCAGCCGCGCGAGCGCGGGGCTGCGTTCGGAGTGCGAGGAGGCGGCGGTCGACACGGGCGGGCGGAACGTAGCCCGGCCCGCGCAGACGGCACCCGCCGGCGCGCGCGAGAGCGCGCTTGATCCGGGCGCCCGGGCTCGTGCAGGATCGGGCCGCGGCCCCCGGGCCGCGGAGGTCGCTTGCCGAGCTTCTACGACGTCGTGCGCGCGCATGCCGAGGCCACCCCGGAGAAGCTCGCGCTGCTCTCCGAGCAGGACGGCGAGCGCAGCTACGGCGCGCTCGCCGAGCGCTCCGCGCGACTCGCCCACGGCCTCTCGGCGGAGCTCGGCGTCGGGATCGGCGAGCGCGTCTGCCTCTGGATGTGGAACCGGCCCGAGTGGGTCGAGAGCTCGGTCGCGGCGGCGGCGGCCGGCTGCCCGATCGTGCCCGTGAATCCCGAGTGGGCCGACGCCGAGCTCGCCTTCGTGCTCGGCCACTCGCGCGCGCGCGCGATCGTGTGCGAGCCCGAGCGCGCAGAGCGCGCGCTCGCGCTGCGCGCGCGCTGCCCCGAGCTGCGCCACGTGCTCGTCGCTGGCGGCGCTGCGCCCGCGGACGCGATCGACTTCTCGGCGCTCGTCGCCGCCGCGCCCGCGGACGCGGCCGCGCGGCTGCGCGAGATCCCGGACTGGGTGCCGGGCCAGCTGATGTACACCTCGGGCACCACCACGGGGCGCCCGAAGGCCGTCTCGATGCGCCGCGAGCTGATCGTCAACGGCATCGACTACCACGCGATCTTCGGCGTCAGCGCGGCCGACCGCGGCATCTTCGTCACGCCGCTCTTCCACGGCAACGCGAGCGGCGCGCTCTCCTCGGCGCTGATCTACGGCGCCTCGGCGGTGTTCCAGCGGCGCTTCTCGGCGCGGCGCTTCTGGGCCCTCGTCGACCGCACGCGCCCTTCCTATCTCTTCACGCTCGCGCAGATCGTGCACATGCTGATGGGCCTGCCGCCGGGGCCGCACGACCGCAGCCACAGCCTGCGCGTGATCGTCGCGCTCGGCTCGGGCGCCTCGGCGCCCGCGATCGAGGCGCGCTACGGCGTGCCGGTGATCGACTGGTACGGCATGACCGAGGCCGGCTCGGGCACCTTCACGCGCATGCACGAGGAGCGCCGCCCGGGCTCGGCCGGCCGCCCCTTCCCGAACAGCACGATCTGCGCGCTGCGCGAGGACGGCAGCCGAGCGGCGCCCGGCGAGGTCGGCGAGATCTGCTTCGATGCGGGCCAGATCGGCTTCTCGGGCTACGTCGAGGACGCCGAGGCCACTGAGGTCGCGCTGCGCGACGGCTGGTTCCACACCGGCGACCTCGGCTACTTCGATGCCGACGGCTTCTTCTACTTCGTCGACCGGCTGAAGGACGTCGTGCGCCGCGCGGGCGAGAACATCTCGAGCATGGAGGTCGAGGCCGTGCTGCGCGAGCACCCGCTGCTCGCCGACGTCGCGATCGTCGGGCGCCCGGACCCGGTCCTCGGCGAGCGCGTCGTCGCCTTCGCGGTGCCCGCGCAGCCGGGCGGGCCGCTGCCGGAGCCGGCCGAGCTCCTCGTCTTCGCGAAGGGGCGCCTCGCCGACTACAAGCTGCCCGAGCAGCTGATCGCGCTGCCCGAGCTGCCGCGCACGGCGACGGGCAAGATCGAGAAGTTCCGGCTGCGCCGGCAGCTCTCGTAGCGCGCGCCCGGCTCGGGCTCGGCCGCCGACGCCCCGCGGCGCGACGCCGCGGCGTGTTAGCATGCGCGCTCCCCACCGACGCGATCGGAGTGCGCGCATGGATTTCAGCTGGGAGCCCGAATTCCTGACCTTCCGCGACGAGCTCGCCGCCTTCATCCGCGAGTGGCGCACGCCCGAGCTGCTCGACGAGTACCGCAGCAACCACGGCGCGGTCGGCCCCAGGATCCAGGCCTTCCAGGCCGCGATCAACGAGAAGGGCTGGAGCCGCATGTGCTGGCCGGAGGCCTACGGCGGCCTCGGCCGCAACCCGCTCTACCAGTTCATGTTCGTCGAGACGATGGAGTACTGGGGCATGCCCTACGGCAACCTCACCTACACCTCGATCGCGCCCGCGATCATGCAGCACGGCAGCGAGGAGCAGAAGAAGGAGTACCTGCCGGGCATCTTCGCCGGGAAGATCCGCTTCGCGATCGGCTACAGCGAGCCGAACGCGGGCACCGACCTCGCCGCGCTGCGCACGCGCGCCATCCGGGTCGGCGACGAGTGGGTGATCAACGGCCAGAAGATCTGGACCTCGCTCGCCGAGCACGCGACGCACCTCTGGCTCGCCGCGCGCACCGACCCGGACCTGCCGCGGCACCAGGGCATCTCGCTCTTCATCGTGCCGATCGACGCCAAGGGCGTCAGCATCCGCCCGCTGATCGGCTTCTCGGGCACGCGCACCAACGAGACCTTCTACGACGACGTGCGCATCCCCGCAGCGAACCTCGTCGGAAAGCTGAACGGCGGCTGGCAGATCGTGATGCACGCGCTCAACCACGAGCGCGTCGGCCTCTCGCCGGTCAGCAACCTCGCGCGGCTCTACGACGAGCTCGTGGCCCACCTCGCCGAGAAGCGCCCCGACGCGCTGCGCGATCCGGTGATCCGCCGGCGCCTCGCGCAGGCCAAGGTCGAGCTGTTCCGGCAGCGCGCGCTCGCGGTGCAGAACGCATTCACGATCGCGACCGGCGGGATCAAGCCCGCCGAGGCCTCGATGACGAAGATCCACGGCAGCGAGCTGCGCTTCACGCTCTCGAACCTCGCGATGGACCTGCTCGGCCGCTACGGCGCGCTCGCGCGCGACGGCGGTGCGCCCGCGCCCGCGGACGGCCGCTTCGAGAGCACCTGGCGCGCGTCGCCGATCCTGCGCTTCGGCGGCGGCACCAACGAGCTGCAGCGCACGATCATCGCGACCCGCGGCCTCGGCATGCCGCGCTGACCATCGCCCTCAGGGAATCAGCCATGAATCTCGAACTCACAGAGACCCAGAGCCAGATCCGCAACACGCTGCGCGAGCTGATCGAGAAGGAAGTGCCCTTCGCGCGCGTGCGCGAGCTCGAGGCCAGCGGCAGGAGCGACGAGATCCTGTGGCGGCGCCTCGTCGAGCAGGGCTGGCTCGGCACGCCCTTCGCGAGCGAGCTCGGCGGCGGCGACGGCGGACTCGTCGAGGCCGGCCTGCTGGTCGAGGAGGTGATGCGCCGCGCGGCGATCGTCCCGGTCGCCGAGGTGCTCGCGTGCGCGCTCGCGGTCCTGCGCAGCGCGCCCGGCGAGCGCGCGAACGCGCTCGCGCGCGACGTGATCGCGGGCGAAGTGCGGCCCGTGCCCGCGCTGCTCGAGGCGAGCGACCGCTTCGGCGACGTCGAGGCCGTCGTCACGGCCGAGGGCCGGCTCACGGGCGAGAAGCTCTTCGTCGACTACGCGGAGTTCGCGACGCACCACCTCGTGGCCGCGCGCGAGGCGAACGAGATCGGGCTCTTCCTCGTCGCGCGCGGCGCGGGGGTCGAGTGCGAGCCGCTGCGCGCGATCGGGCGCACGCCGCAGTCGCGCGTGCGCTACCAGAGCGCTCCGGCCGAGCGGCTCACGCGCGCGCAGGGACTCTCCGAGCTGGTCCAGATCTCGCGCGCGCTCGCGGCGGTGCAGATCGTCTCCTGCATGCAGCGCTCGCTCGAGATGACCGTCGCCTACACCAGCGTGCGCGAGCAGTTCGGCCAGGCGATCGGCAGCTTCCAGGCCGTGCAGCACCACGCCGCGAACATGGCCACCTGGGTCACGAGCGCGCGCTTCCTCGCCTACGAGGCGCTCTTCGACCTCGAGCAGGGCACGGCGAGCGAGGAGCAGGTCGCGATCGCGAAGGCCGCGGCGTCGGAGAAGGCGCCCGAGGTGCTGATGCTCGGCCACCAGCTCCACGGCGGCCAGGGCTTCATCGAGGAGAACGACCTCTACTTCTTCACGCTGCGCGGCCGCGACCGCTGCCTCGCCTGGGGCGGCCACGAGGAGTGCCTCGAGCTCGTCTCGCGCACGGTCGAGCGCAAGCAGGACTGGCTGCGCGCGAGCGCGTAGCGCGGCTGCCATGCGAATCGCCGTCGGGCGGCAGCCCAAGCGATTCCGGTTGCGTCTCGGACCGCGCCCCCCGTGGCCAGTCGATCAGTTCGAGGCGACGTTGAAGCCGAGCGCCTGGCTGAAGCTGCTCCAACTCACCACGACAAGCGCGTATGCACTGCCCCCGCCCGCAGGCGCGGCGAAGACGATCTCGCCGCTCGGATCGACTACAGCCAGGTCCGGCGCGGACAACGGAGCGAGCTTCTCACACCTGCAGACCTTCGATCCTCCGGAGGGCGCCCTCCTCGCCGATCAACCGACGATCTTCGCAGGGCCGGGAGAGCTCGATACGCAGACCGGGATCCGGAAGGAGGCGCTGTGGCTCACCTACCATACGGCCACCATCATTTTCGTGCCGCCGGCCACCTTCACTCAGGCCTATGGCTTTCCGAAGGTGCATAGTGCCGAGATTCGGGGACGAGGACCCTCCGACGTCGGTCCCTTCGATCAGCAACACACGTTCGACCTCGAGGGCGCGCTTGCGGACATCTCGCTTGGTCCGACAGGAGAAGTGCTCGTCGCCTACTCGAGAGCCGACGGTTCTGGCGCGGTGAATCGCCCGATCGTGATCTGCCACGATCCGGATGGCCGCGGGACCAATGCCGGCTTCAGCCCCTGTTCCCTCACGCCCTTCGACACGGGGGCATTGAACTTCCCGGACATCAGTATCGGTTACGACCGGAGCAGCGCAACGAATGCGCGTGCCTATCTCATCTACACACACAGGTCAGTGGGTTCCAGTGATCCGAATCTCTTCCTCCGCACTTGCGACACGACATCCCACCCGGCCTGTAGCGGAGCGACTAGCTGGTCCGCTTCCGAACTCGTGAACGATGACACCACGACGGCGCGGCAGTCGCTGCCGTGGATGGACGTCGATCCAGCCAGTGGAGTGGTCGGGATCTCGTGGTACGACACGCGAGGAGACCCCGCGAATCTCGCCGCCGAGGTCTACGCGGCTGCTCGCGCGGCGGGAGCTTCTGGCACCTTCTCACCGAACCGACTCGTGAGCACCCTTCCGGAAGCCTCGAATGGGGACTACGGTGACTACACGGGCCTGAGCTTCTTCGGCGGCGTCTTCTTCCCGAGCTGGGCCGACAACTCGCAGAGCTCGTCGAATCTCGATGCCTACGTCGCTCCCGTGAGCGTCCTCGAGGGGAGCGATGGAGATGCAGACGGGATCCCGGATACCATCGACAACTGCGCGACCCAGCCGAACGCGAACCAGTACGACGCGGATCTCGACGGCTACGGAAACCGCTGCGACGCCGACTTCGATCAGACCTACCTCGTCAGCATCGGCGACTTCAATGCGTTCCGGGTCTGCCAGGGATCCAGCGATCCGAGCTGTGCGGAGATGGATCTCGACGGAGATGGGACCGTAGAAGAGGGCGACGATTTCGCGATCTTCTCGGCGCTGTACGGGAAGGCTCCGGGACCGTCGGGATCGAAGTGCAAGAAGCTTCCTCCGCGCGATCGGAGCTGCCTGTGAGGAGCTTGGGGCGAGAGCGGTCCCCGCGGCTGTTGTGGCTACTTGGTATCGTTGCGCTCGCAGTCCAGCCCGCGTCGGCGGCGCTTAAGGGATATGCCATCCGCCGCACGAGCCTCGCGCAACACGAGACCGGAGACCTCATTCCTTTCCTGGGTGTCGGCGATGCGGTGCTCGAGGGCGAAAGTGCCCAAGGGAGCGCGAGGCTCCTACGCCTCGAGGTTGCGACCGACTTCACCGGAACCATCTGTTGCCCGGCAGGGGGATACGTCTTTCAGAGTGTCAACAGCCGCGAAGGCCCGGCGCCTGACGAGGTAGGGCTCGGTGACTTCGCGTCGAGCATCGCATGGGGGACGGTGACGGGTTGGACGACCACTGGGAGCTTCTTCTGCCACGCCGTTCCGGCCTTCTATTGCAATCTTGCCTCGGGCGTCGATCTCAGCACGGTGGACCCGACGCTTCACTCCTCGTTTTACGACCTCGGCACGTGGACTTTCCACGGGACGGGCTTCACCGCAACACCCTTCATCTACAGGAATTTCACTTCCGGCGGCAACGAGCAGTGGATCCTGCGAGGCCGTCAGCGCGATCGCTTCCTCCCCGTGCTTCCATTCGCCGGCGTTGCGGCGCTGGGGGGAAGCTTGTGGGCGCTCGGCACCTACAACTTGCGCCGTTCGAAGCAGGTGCGCTGAGGAGGCGAAACACGATGCAGACGGAATCCCGGATGCCATCGACAACTGCGCGACCCAGCCGAACGCGAGCCAGTACGACGCGGATCTCGACGGCTACGGAAGCCGCTGCGACGCCGACTTCGATCAGACCTACCTCGTCAGCATCGGCGACTTCAATGCGTTCCGGGTCTGCCAGGGATCCAGCGATCCGAGCTGTGCGGAGATGGATCTGGACGGAGATGAGGCCGGCGAAGAGGTCGACTCGGAGCCTTCCCGTACAGCGCGGAGGGGATCGCGAAGGCCGCGGCCTCGGAGAAGGCGCCCGAGGTGCTGATGCTCGGCCACCAGCTCCACGGCGGCCAGGGCTTCATCGAGGAGAACGACCTCTACTTCTTCACGCTGCGCGGGCGCGACCGCTGCCTCGCCTGGGGCGGCCACGACGAGTGCCTCGAGCTCGTCTCGCGCACGGTCGAGCGCAAGCAGGACTGGCTGCGCGCGAGCGCGTAGCGCGCGGCTGGAAGCTGAATCGGGGCGGTCTCAGACTGCCCCAGCACGGCCTCGTGGGCGGCAGCGCGTCGAGCTCCGCGGCCAGTGCCTCGAGAGCTGCGGCGCCATCGGAGACCTCGTGCGCGAGGATCTCGGCAGCCAGCTCCAGATCGCCGCGGAGCTCGACCGCTCGAACCAGCTGGTGTCGCGCTTCGTGTACGGGACGAAGCCGAACGCGCCGGATGCGGGGATCTGCGCAGGCACGGCCCAATGGATCCTCGGCGACCCACTGTGCTCCATGTGCCTCGTCGCTACGCTCCGAACGTGGACCTCGAGCGCCTGACAGCGGAGCTTCGCGAACAGCTGGACGCCGCGTCCAGGCCTGCAATCGCAGCCTACCTCTTCGGCAGCGAGGCGCGCGGCAGTGCCGGAGCGGCGAGCGACGTCGATCTCGCGATCCTGTTCGAGCGCGAGCCCGAGCCTACGCTCGCGGGTCAGCCCTTCGAGCTCGAAGCCCGGCTCGAGGCCCGCCTCGGGCGCCGGGTGCAGATCGTCGCACTCAATCGCGCTCCCGCCGATCTGGTCCACCGCGTCCTGCGCGACGGCCGCCTGTTGATCGAGAACGATCGCTCCGCGCGCATCCGCTTCGAGGTGCGCGCGCGCAACGAGTTCTTCGATCTCGAGCCGCTGCGGCGGAGCTACCGGCGTCTCGGCCGCGAGGGCTGAGCCCTCACCCTCCCGGCTGCGCCTCGCTCCGCGCGGGACCCGTCTCGACCGGCAGCCCGTCCCGTTTCCACGCCGTCATGTGCCCTTCGAGGAAGCGCAGCGGACCGACTCCCGCGAGCCAGAGCTGCGCGCGCGCGAGGCCCGCGCGCGGGCCGTGCTCGCAGTAGAGCACCGCGGGCCGGTCTTCCGAGCTCGGGATCCGCTCGCGCTCCGCGAGCACCGCGTAGAAGGGGATGTGGACGGCGCCCGGGACGTGGGAGGTCGTGTACTCCCCGCTCGAGCGCAGGTCGATGATCGGCGGCGGATCGCCCGCCGCGATGCGCGCGGCGAGATCCTGGCGGCCCACGTGTTCGGCGCAGCCGACGAGCGCGGCCGCGGCGATTGCGGCGCACGCGCGCAGCGCCCGCACGCGCCGTGCTGTTGCCCGTCTCATGACATCCTCCACCGCGCGGGCGCGGCCGGCGCGCATCCCCCGAGCGCGCGGGCCGCGGCCCGCTCCGAGGATGGCGCGGCGCGCGCCGCGGCGCCCGGCCCGGCACCCGGTCGCTCCGGCCGCAGTTGAAATCCGCCTCCGCATCGGGGAGCCTCGCGCGCGCACCCGCCCCGAGGACGCCCCGTGTCGCTGCTCGGCCTCGCACTCGCCGTCCTGATCGGCGTGACGCTCGGCTTCTTCGGAGGCGGCGGCTCGATCCTGACCGTGCCGCTGCTCGTCTACGTGTTCGGCATCGACGCGAAGCCCGCGATCGCGGGCTCGCTGCTCGTGGTGTGTGCGGCGAGCCTCTCGGGCGCCCTCCTGCACTGGCGCGCGGGCAACGTCGAGCTGCGGCGCGGGCTCTTCTTCGCGGCGGCCGCGGTGCCGGGCGCCTATCTCGGCGGGCGCGCGGGCGCCTTCGTCGACGGCTCGCTGCTCCTGATGCTCTTCGCGGCGATGATGCTGCTCACGGCCACGGTGATGTGGCGCGGGCGGCGCGGGCCGATCCACCCCTCGGAGGGCGAGCCCTCGGCGCGCAGGCTGCTCGCGCAGGGCTTCGGCGTCGGCGTCGTCACCGGCAGCGTAGGAGCCGGCGGAGGCTTCCTGATCGTCCCGGCGCTCACGCTCTGGGGCGGCCTGCCGATGCCGGCCGCCGTCGGCACCTCGCTCATGATCATCGTGCTGAACAGCCTCGCAGGCTTCTCGGGCTATGCGAGCCACATCGACATCGACGTTCCGCTCGTCGCGGCCGTCGCCGCGGCCGCGGTCGCGGGCTCCCTCGCCGGCTCGCGCCTCGCGTACCGCATCGATCCGTCGTCGCTGCGCAAGGCCTTCGCGGGCTTCGTCGCGCTGATGGCGCTCCTGATCGTGCAGCGCGAAGCGGACGCCTTCCTCGCGACGGGGCGCGACGCGCTGCCCGTGACCGCGCCGCAGATCGCCTTCGCGCTCGTGATGCTCGGCATCGGGATCAGCGTCGGCCGCGTGACGCGGCGCACCGGCACGGATCCCTTCGCCGACGGCTTCTTCACGCAGGGCGCCGGGATCTGAGCGCGCGCGGTTCTGTGGGCGCGCCTAGCGCGGCGGGCCGAAGCGGGCGCGGAAGTCCGGCAGCGCGAGCGTGAAGTCGTCCTCACCGAGGAACTCGGCGTCGCCGAGCTGCGGATCCTCGTGGGCCTTGTACCAGGCCGCATAGCCCGGGAGCTCGGTCGAGAACGCGCCGTAGTGCGCGGAGTAGCTCCTGACCTCGATCCTCGGGACCGGGGCGGCCGTGTCGAAGCTCATCAGCCGGAACCAGCCGTCGCCGATCGCGACCGGCGCATTGCCGCGCTCGCGCACGGGCGGCACTCCCGCGTCGAGCGCGCTCTGCCCGCGGTCCTGGAAGTCCGCGAGGATCTGGTGCACCTCGTGGCCGCGCGCGTTCGCGTCCACGCGGCGCGCCTGGCCGTGCTGGTGGCCGCAGAGCACGAGGAAGATCTGGTCGTGGCGGCTCAGGAACTCCCGCCACATGTCCTCGGCGCCGTTGTGCGCGGGATCCGCGGCCGCGAGGTCGATGATCGAGACGGCCTTGCGCTCGCCCTTCGCGCTCAGGAAGTCGTGCGTGGAGACGATCGTCGGCAGGCCCGGGTGCTCGGCGATCACTTGCGACGCCCACTCGAGCACCGCGTCCACGGGCGACATCTCGAAGGAGAAGTGCAGGAAGGTGTAGCCGCCCGCCGTGAACGTCTGCGCGCTGCTCGTGCCGCCCGCGTAGCTCGCGACGTACCAGGGCTTGCCGCGGAAGAAGGGAGTGTCGGCGCCGAAGACCTGCCGGAAGTTCTCGAGGCCGCCGACGTGCAGCAGGCCGAGCGTCGCGCGCGTCATGTCGATCTTTCTGGGATCCGAGACGGGCCGATAGCGCGCGTCGCTCCACATCGCGTCGTAGTCGTGGTTGCCGGGGGCGACGCCGAAGGGGACCCCGGTCGCAGCCACGAGCTCCCAGCCGGCCTTCACGGCCGGCATCTCGACCGAGCGCGTCTCGGCGCGCGGCCCGATCTCGCCCGCGAGGAAGGGGTTCTCGAGCAGCTCGAAGCCGCGCGCGGCGTGCTCGGGGTCGATCGCGAGCGACTGGTGCTGCCAGTTGTCGCCGACGCTCGTGACGAAGGCGATCTCGCCGCCGCGCGGCTGCGTGTGGTCGGCGACCCAGCGCAGCTGCTGCAGGAACATCTCGCGCGCGTCGAAGGGGAAGCCGTTCGCCTTCTGGTGCTTGTAGTCGACCATGTTCTGGGTGTCGGGGATCATCGCGATCGAGAAGCGCCCGCCGGCGGCGGCGGCGCCGTCGCGCTCGCCGCCGCCCGCGGCGCAGCCGATCAGCGCGGCGAGCGCCGCGACGAGCGCGACCGCGCACCGGATCCGGAATCCCTGCATCGCTCCTCCTCGGCGCGCTCGGCCGCGAGCGCTCTTCGGCTCGCGATTCTACTCGCAGGCGCCGCGCGGCGTCTGCAGCCGCGCGGCGCGTCCCGGCAGCCGCAGCGCGCCCGCGAGGGCCAGCAGCGCGAAGCCGCCCATCGCCGCGAAGGCGAGGCCGAAGCCCGCGCCGGGCTCGAGCGCCGCGACCGACGCGCCCGCGAGCCCGGCTCCGGCCGCGACGCCGAGCGCGTGCGCGAGCTGCATCGCCGAGGACGCGAATCCCTCGGCTCCGGGCTCCGCCTCCTCGAGCACGGTCAGGCTGATCGTCGCGTGCGCGAGGCCCATGCCGAGGCCCGCGACCGCCCACGCGAGCCACGCGACCGCGAGCGGCGTGGCGGCGTGGAGCAGGCTCGCGATCCCCGCGACCGCGAGCGCGATCAGCGCGGCGCCGCAGGCGACTAGCGCGCGGCGGCTGCGCGTGCGCGCGAAGCGCGCCTGCAGCCAGGCGCCCGCGGTCCACGCGAGCGACGCGCTCGTGAGCGCCGCGCCCGCGAGCGCCGCGCTCTGCGCGCGCAGCTCGACGAGCAGGAGCGGTACGAGCGCCTCCGCGCCGAAGAAGGCCGCGCTCACGACGCCCATCGACGCGACTGCCGCGGGCAGCCCCGCGGCGAGGCGCAGCGTGCCGCGCGGCAGCAGCCGCGTGAGGCCCGGCAGCGCGAGGCCCGCGCCCGCGGCGGCGCACGCGAGTGCAGCGGGCAGCGGGCGCAGCTCGAGCGCGAGCAGCAGCAGCGCCGCACCCGCGGCGAGCGCGGCCGACGCGCGCATGCGGCGCTCGCCCGAGCCGATCTGCGGCTCCGCGCGCGCGAGCCCGCGCAGCGACGGCAGCGCGAGCGCGCCCGCGAGCGGCAGCAGCGGAATCAGGCCGAAGAAGACCGCGCGCCAGCCCACGTGGTCCGTGACGACTCCCGCGAGACCGGGCCCGACGAGCGCGGGCAGCACCCAGGCCGAGGACAGCGTCGCGAGCATGCGCGGCTGCGCCTCGGCGGGATAGGCGCGGCCGACGCAGGCGTACACCACCGCCGAGAGCGCGCCGCCGCCGAGCCCCTGCAGCACGCGGCCCGCGAGCAGCGCCGCGAGTCCGGGCGCGGCGCCCGCGACCGCGAGCCCGAGCGCGAAGAGCGCGAGCCCCGCGACGAACGACGCGAGCGGCCCGCGCCGGTCCGCGTGCTGCCCCGCGGCCGTGATCCCGAGGATCGTCGCGAGCATGAAGCTGCTGAAGGCCCAGCCGTAGGCATCGCGCCCGCCGAGCTCGCGCGCGATCATCGGCATCGCGGTCGGCACCGCGAGCGCCTCGAAGGCGACCGCGACGACCGTGAGCACGAGGCCGGCGGAGAGCGCCGCGCGGCCCGATTCTGTGAGGCGCGTTTCGATCGCGATTCCGCCTGGCGTGGTCGCCGCGGACGATACCGCTCCGGGCGCGGGAGCCATGCGGCGCGCGCAGCGGCCGGGGCGCGCGCGCTCACGCGGCCTCGCGCAGCGCCCCCTGCACCGCGCGGAACGCGAGCGGCGAGACCAGCAGCTCGACGTGGCCGAGGCCGGGCAGCTCGCGGCGCGCGAGATTCGCCGCGGGAGCGGGCCGCGCGAAGCGCGTCGGCACGAGCGCGTCGCCGCTCGAGTCGAGCGCGATCAGCTCCGAGCCCGCGGGCACGGGCAGCGCCGCGAGCTCGCGCAAGAGCGGCGAGCCCGGGATCATCTGCCAGACCGCGCGCGAGAACGCGCCGAAGAGGAGCGCGCCGACGAGCGCCGCGGGCGTGCCGTTGTGCGGCGTGCCGAGCGTCACGACGCGGCGGATGCGCTGGCCGCGGTCGAGCGCCTTCAGCAGGTAGGTCGCGACGAGGCCGCCGAGCGAGTGGCCGACGACGTCGACGTGGGCGAAGTCGCTCGCGCGCGCGAGGCGCAGGAGCGCGAGCTGCACGCGGCGCGCGGTCTGGCGCACGTCGCCGAGGTGCAGCGGGATCCGGCAGCCGAGCGGCAGGCGCACGACCGGGCGGCCGAGCTCGCGCGCGAGGTGGCGCGCGATCGGCGCGAGCACGCGGCTCGACGCGCCGAAGCCCTGCAGCAGCACGACCGGGGCCTGGCCGCGCAGCTCGGGGAGTCTCGGCTGATCGCCGCGTGCGATGGCCTCTGCGACGTCGGGAAGCAGTCTCGCGATCGCCCTCGCGCTCCGCATCGCCAGGTCCCTCCACTGCAGCAGATGCCGCGGTGGAGGGACGCGTCACGCGCGGCCTAGCGCGCGGGACCCGCCGCGAGCAGCGGCAGGCGGTAGAGCGCGCTGCGCGCGGTCAGGTAGAGCGAGTGGCCGTCGTCGCCCCACTCGAGGTTCGCGGCGAGCTGCGGGCCGCGGACCGTGCCGAGGTGCCGGCCCTCGGGCGAGAGGATCCAGAGGCCGCCGGGGCCCGAGACGTAGAGATTGCCGCCGCGGTCGACCTCGATTCCGTCGAGCGCCTCGTCGCCGGGCGCCTGCGTCATGTCGAAGAAGACCTCGCCCGGCGCGAGGCCGCCGTCGGCGCTCACGGCGTGGCGCATCACGATCTTGCGCGCGGGATCCCAGTTCGTCACGTAGAGCCAGCGCTCGTCGGGCGAGAGGGCGAGGCCGTTCGGGCCGATCAGCTCGCGCGAGACGAGCCGGAGCGCGCCGTCCTTCCACGCGAAGACGCCCGAGAAGTCGAGCTCCTTGCGCGGATCGCCGTAGACCTTCGGCAGCCCGAAGGGCGGATCCGAGAAGTAGAGCGTGCCGTCGCGGCGCCAGACGAGATCGTTCGGGCTGTTCAGGCGCCTGCCCTCGAAGCGGTCCGCGAGCACTTCGACCGCGCCGTCGGCCGCGAGGCGCGAGATCCGGCGGCGGCCGTGCTCGGCGAGCGTGAGGCGGCCCTGCGGGTCGAGCTGGAGCCCGTTCGAGCCGGGCTGCTTGTACTCGGCGATGTCCGCGCCGTCGTAGCCGCTCCGGTCGCGGAAGAGCGCGAGCGCGCCGCCGCCGGCCGGGTCGTAGCGGTAGATCCGGTTCGCGTTGGGATCGCTGAAGAGCAGGTGGCCGGCCGCGGCCGCGCCCTTCGCAGCGGCCGCTTCGCGCACCCAGACCGGCCCCTCGATGAACTGGAAGCCCTCCGCGAGCTTGAAGAGCTTCGGGTTCGCGGGGACGATCGCGTCGAGCGCGGGATCGCGGCGCTCGACGCGGACGTTCACCTCCGACGCCGGGATCGCGTGGGGGCCCCGCTGCGCGGCCGGAGTCGGGTGGAACTCGAGCCGCGCGCTGCGCATCCAGATGAAGTTCGCGGGCGGATCCGAGAGCGGGCCGTTGATGCCGAAGACCGCGAGCTGGATCTCCTGGCCGGGCCTCGCGTCGCGCGCGATCGCGACGCGGTTCGGCGCGTTCCAGCCCGCCGCGACCTGTCCGCCGCGCTGGCCGAGCGCGCGCGCGAGCTCGCCGTCGACCCAGATCTCGGCGTAGTCGTCGAGCACGGTCTCGAAGACGAGCGTCGCGCCGGTGGGATCGAAGTCGCCGACGCGCTCCGGGACGCGCACGCGGATCCGGTACCAGTTGAAGCTGAGGCGCCCCGTGCCGCGGCGCGCCGCGAGGCTCTCGGGCTCGATCGCGCTCCAGGCCGAGTCGTCGAAGTCGCGCCAGCCCGCGTCGGGCGCGATGCCCTGCGTGCGGATCGGCGCGCCCGTCGGCTGGCCCTGCGCGTCGGGCGCGCGGTGCTCGATCTGCGTGATCCGGGCATCGGCATAGCGCCAGGTTCCGCCGACCGCGTCGACGCCCGCGCGCGTGGCGAGGTCGAGCACGGCCGCGGGCGCGCCCTCGGGCACGGGCGGCAGCGCGGGAGGCGGCGCGGCCGCGGCGCGCACCGAGCTCGCGACGAAGAGGAAGGCCAGCGCGTAGAGCGAGGCGACGGCGAGGATCGGGCCGCGCATCAGAGCGCCCCGCCGGCGTCGCCGACCTTGACCACGTAGTAGACGAAGGCGCCGTCGACCCGCTCGAACCAGTGCGGCGTTCCCTGCGGCACCACGATCACCTGGCCCGCCGCGAGCTCGCGCGCGTCGCCGCCCTCGATCGCGGGGCCGCGCAGCTCGCCGGGCGCGACCTCGCGCGCGCCGGCGATGCGGCCGCCCGTCACGAAGCGCGCGCGGCCCTCGAGCACGTAGATCAGGTCCGTGTCGCGCTCGTGGATCTCGGCCAGGCCGGCCGCGTCGCGGCGGCTCGCGTGGATCTTGTAGGCGCCCGTCTCGACCAGCGGCGCGCCCTTCGCGAACGCGGCGCGCACCTGCTCCGCGGAGAGCTGCGTGACGGGCCCGCCGGCGGCGGAGGTCCGGCGCAGCTCGAAGGCCGCGACGGCCGCCTTCGCGATCTCGTCGTCCTGCTGCGCGCTGTTCGCGCCCGAGACGCCGATCGCGCCGGCCACCTCGCCCTCGATCACGATCGGGATCCCGCCCTGGAGCGGCGTCATCTCGCCGACCGCGACGAGCGCGGTGCGGCCTCCGTTCACCGAGCTCTCGAAGTCGCGCGTGGCCCTGCGGAAGGTCGCCGCGGTGCGCGCCTTCTTCTCTGCGACCGCGGCCGCGGCCGGGAAGGTGCCGTCGAGGCGCACGAGCGCGAGCAGGTGGCCGCCGTCGTCGACGACCGCGATCGCGCCGCCGGCCCTGCCGCTGCGCGCGGCGTCGCCGCCGGCCGCTGCGAGGAAGCTCGCGTCGGCCTGCGAGAGCACCGGCCTGCTGCCGGCCCGGGCCGGCTGCGCGAGCGCGGCCTGGCCGCCGAGCGCGAGCGCGGCCGCGAGCCAGCGCCAGCTCCGCGCGTTCTGCCGTTGGTTCCGCATCGCCGCCCTCCCTTCGGCGGGCGCCCGGCCGGTGCGGCCGCGGCGAGCCCGCCGCGCGCTCGGATTCCGCCGCGCCGGCGCGCGTAACGCGGGCCCGGCCGGCGGCGCCGCGCGCAACACGGACCCGGTCGGCAGCGCCGCGCAGCGCATCGCGTGACCCGGCGGCCGCGGCGCGCATCGGATCCGCGCTTCCGCCACCCGCACCCGGCGCGCCGCGAGCCAGGAGCCGCGCGCGCCGCAGGAGGTCTCGATGCAGGCCCTCGCCGTCTTCCCGAAGTCCCGCGAGCTGCGCGTCGTCGACGAGCGCGCGCCGCGAATCGAGAGCCCGACCCAGGCGCGCCTGCGCGTGCTCGACGTCGGCGTCTGCGGCACCGACCGCGAGATCTGCGCCTTCGAGTACGGCACGCCGCCCGCGGGCCAGGACCACCTCGTGATCGGGCACGAGTGCCTGGCCCAGGTGGTCGAGGTAGGCAGCGCGGTCACGGCGGTGGCCCCCGGCGATCTCGTGGTGCCGATGGTGCGGCGGCCCTGCTCCCACGCCCACTGCACGGCCTGCCGCGCGGGCCGCCAGGACTTCTGCTTCACCGGCGACTTCCGCGAGCGCGGCATCGGCCACGCGCACGGCTTCATGACCGAGGAGATCGTCGAGGAGGAGCAGTACCTGGTGCCGCTGCCGCGCGCGCTGCGCGACTTCGGCGTGCTCGTCGAGCCGCTCACGATCGCCGAGAAGGCGCTGATCCAGCTCTGGCACCTGCAGGAGCGGCTGCCCTGGGGCTGCCCGCACAAGCCCGGGCGCAACCACGGCCACTGCCGGCGCGCGCTCGTGCTCGGCGCGGGGCCGGTCGGCCTGCTCGGCGCGATGGCGCTGCGCGCGCACGACTTCGAGACGATCGTCTACTCGCGCGAGACCGCGCCGAACCCGCGCGCCGCGCTGCTGGTCGAGTCGATCGGCGCGAGCTACGCGTCGTCCGAGCAGATCCCGCCCGCGGAGATCGCGGCGCGGCTCGGCAGCATCGACCTCGTCTACGAGGCCTCGGGAGCGTCGGCCCTGTCCTTCGACGTGATGCAGTCGCTCGGCGCGAACAGCGTGTTCATCTTCACCGGCGTGCCGGGCCGCAGGGCGCCCGTCGCGATCGACACCGATCTCTTCATGCGCAACCTCGTGCTGCGCAACCAGATCGTGTTCGGCACCGTGAACGCGGGCCGCAACGCCTTCGAGGCCGCGGTGCGCGACCTCACGGGCTTCGCCGAGCGCTGGCCGCAGGCGACCGCGCAGCTGATCAGCGGCCGGCACCCGCTCGCGAAGGGGCCCGAGCTCCTGCTCGGCCGGCCCGGCGGGATCAAGCACGTGCTCGCGATCGGCGAGGCCGTCTGAATGCCGCGCGCAGCGGAGCAGGAGCGCGAGTGGCTCGAGGCCGACGGCCTGGGCGGCTTCGCGTCCGGCACCGCGTCGGGCCTGCGCACGCGGCGCTACCACGGCCTGCTGCTCGTCGCGCGCAAGCCGCCGACCGAGCGCATGCTGCTGGTGCACGGCTGCGACGTCTGGCTCGAGGGGCCCGCGGGCCGGGTCGCGCTCTCCTCGCAGGCCTATCTCCCCGACGCGGTCGCGCCCGACGGCGGCGAGCGCATCGAGTCCTTCGCGGCGGATCCCTGGCCGCGCTGGAGCTACCGGCTCCCGGACGGCGGCCTGGTGCGGCACGAGCTCTTCGCGCTGCACGGCGCGGCGCTCGTCGCGCTGCGCTGGAGCCTCGCCGACGCCGCGCGCGCGCGCGGGGCCGCGCGCCTCGTGGTGCGCCCCTTCCTCTCGGGGCGCGACTACCACGCGCTGCACCGCGAGAACCCGGCCTTCCGCTTCGAGCCCACGGCGCAGGGCGACGAGCGCCAGGTGTTCCAGCCCTACCCCGACGTGCCCGCCGTGCACGCGCTCGCGAACGGCCGCTACCGCCACGAGCCGCTCTGGTACCGCGGCTTCCGCTACGACGCCGAGCGCGAGCGCGGCTTCGAGCACAGCGAGGACCTCGCCGCGCCCGGCGTCTTCGAGTTCGACCTCGGCCGCGGCGACGCGCTGCTGCTGCTCGCGGCCGGCGGCCACGAGGACCGCCTCGGCGCGCGCACGACGCCTGCCGCGCGCGTCTTCGCGGCGCTCGAGCAGAGCGAGCGCAGCCGGCGCGCGGCCTTCGCGTCGCCGGCGCTGCGCGCCGCGGACGCCTATCTCGTGCGGCGCGGGAGCGGCCACACGATCGTCGCGGGCTACCCCTGGTTCACCGACTGGGGCCGCGACACCTTCATCGCGCTGCGCGGGCTCTGCCTCGCGACCGGCCGCCTCGACGTCGCGCGCGAGATCCTGCTCGAGTGGTCCGGCGCGGTCTCCGAGGGCATGCTGCCGAACCGCTTCCCCGACGCGGGCGAGGCGCCGGAGCTCAACGCCGTGGACGCCTCGCTCTGGTTCGTCGTCGCGGTGCACGAGCTCCTCGAGGCGCTCGCGCGCGCGGGCCGGCCGGCCCCGGAGGCCGAGCGCGCGCGCCTGGTCGCGGCCTGCGGCGCGATCCTGGGCGGCTATTCGCGCGGCACGCGCTACGGCATCCGCGCGGACTCCGACGGCCTGCTCGCGGCCGGCGAGCCCGGCGTGCAGCTCACCTGGATGGACGCGAAGATCGGCGACCACGTCGTGACGCCGCGCAGCGGCAAGCCGGTCGAGGTCCAGGCGCTCTGGATCAACGCGCTCGCGCTCGCCTCGGCCTGGGATCCGCGCTGGAAGGAGCCCGCCGAGCGCGCGGCGGCGGCCTTCGAGCCGCGCTTCTGGCACGAGCCGGGCGGCTACCTCTGCGACGTCGTCGACGCCGAGCACCGGCCCGGCGCGATCGACGCGAGCTTCCGCCCGAACCAGATCTTCGCGGTCGGGGGCCTGCCGCGCATGCTGCTCGCGGGCGAGCGCGCGCGGCGCGTCGTCGACGCGGTCGAGCAGCGCCTGCTGACGCCGCTCGGCCTGCGCTCGCTCGCGCCCGAGGACCCCGCCTACGTCCCGCGCTATGCCGGCGGGCCCGCCGAGCGCGACCGCAGCTACCACCAGGGCACGGTCTGGCCCTGGCTGATCGGACCCTTCGCCGAGGCCTGGCTGCGCGTGCGCGGCAACACGCCGGCCGCGCGCGCCCTGGCGCGCGCGCGCTTCCTGCCGCCGCTCGAGGCCCATCTCTCCGAGGCCGGGCTCTTCCACGTCTCCGAGATCGCGGACGCCGAGGCGCCGCACCGCCCGGCCGGCTGCCCCTTCCAGGCCTGGTCGCAGGGCGAGCTCCTGCGCCTGCAGCTCGGGCTGCTCGCCGAGCCGTGAGCGGCGCGCCGACGAGCCTGCTGCTGCCGGCCGCGCTGCTCGCCGCGGCGGCGGCGCTGCACTACGCGATCGGCCGGATCGGCAAGCGCCTGCCGCGCTGGCTCGCGCGCCGGCGCAGCCTCGCGGCCGGGCCCGAGGTGCCGGGCGCGCGCGCGGCGCTGCTCGCGGCGCTCGCGGGCCAGATCGCGCTCTGGATCGGCGCGCTCGCGGGCGTCTCGCAGCTCTCGCCGCCGCTCGGCCGCGCGCTCGCGTTCGCGCGCGCGTCGCTGCACATGGCGCTCGCCTCGCCGCTCGCGACGATCGGCGAGCGCAGCTACTCCGCGCTCGACCTCCTGATGCTGCCGCTCGCGCTGCTCGCGGTCTGGCTGGTCGTGAGCGCGCTCGTCTGGCTCGCGCGGCGCCACGTGCTCGCGGCGGCCGGACTCGAGGAGGGCGTCCAGGAGATGTTCTGCGGGCTGCTGCGCTATGCGCTCGTGCTGCCCGCGCTCGTCGTCGTGCTCGCGGCCTGGGGCGTCGACCTGCGCGCGCTCGCGATCCTGCTGAGCGTGCTCGGCGTCGGCATCGGCTTCGGGCTGCAGAACATCGCGAACAACCTCGTCTCGGGCCTCTTGATCAACCTCGGCCGCGCGCTGCGCCCGGGCGACTTCGTGAACGTCGGCGCGCACGCGGGCACGGTGCTGCGCGTCGGCGCGCGCAGCACGAACATCCGCACGCTCGACCAGGTCACCGTGATCGTGCCCAACTCGCAGCTGCTCGAGGGCGAGGTCGTGAACTGGAGCCACGGCGACCCGACCTCGCGCATCCACGTGCCGGTCGGCGTCGCCTACGCGAGCGAGCCCGCGCGCGTGCGGCGCGCGCTGCTCGAGGCCGCCGCGCGCCACCCCGCGGTGCTGCGCGAGCCGCGGCCCGAGGTGCGCCTCGTCGGCTTCGGCGAGAGCTCGCTCGACTTCCAGCTGCTGGTCTGGACGCGCGACCCGCGCGACCAGGACCGGCTGCGCAGCGACCTGAACTTCCGGATCGCCGAGCAGCTCCGGAGCCACGGCATCGCGATCCCCTTCCCGCAGCAGGACCTGCACCTGCACTCGGCGAGCCTCGAGCGCGCGCTCGAGAGCTGGCGCCGCAGCCTCGGCCCGGCGGCCGCGCTGCCCGAGGGCGAGGCGGAGCCTGCCCGGGATCTGGGCAGCGCGGCCGCCGACCCGGGCCGCGGGCGCGGCGCCGACCCGCTCGACGAGTGGGGCGAGGCCGAGCTCGCCGCGCTCGAGCAGCGCATGCGCGCGAGCGGCGGCGTCGCGGTCGGCGACCACCGCCACCTCTTCCGGGTCTACCGCGGCTGCTTCGTCGGCAGGTCCGCGGTCGACTGGATGAGCGAGCGCGAGGGCCTCTCGCGCACCGAGGCCGTCGCCGTGGGCCAGCGCCTCGTCGAGCGGGGGGCGATCCGCCACGTGCTCGACGAGCACGGCTTCCGCGACGGCCATTTCTTCTACCGCTTCGCCGGGCCCGGAGCGCCCGGCCCCGGGCCTGCGCCGGCCGCCCGCTGAGCCCGCGCACCGCGCGTACCCGCCCGCGCGACTTCGGCATCGAAGCTGCATCCAATCTGGAACCCGCGGATTCCTCGGGAATCACCGCCCGGGTGTGGCTGGTCCGCAGCGCTCGGAAGGGCCCATGAATGTGCTGATGCTGGGATGGGAGCTCCCGCCCTACTTCGCCGGCGGCGTCGGCGTGGTGGCGCGCGCGCTGATCGACTCCCTCGCCGAGCGCGGCAACCGGGTGACCTATCTGATGCCGCGCGCGCCAGAGAGCGGGCCCGGCGAGCGCGCCCAGGTGATCGGCGCGGACGCGATCGGCGAGCGAATCGAGCTGCCGGAGGCGACGCGCCTCAGCCCCTACTGGCAGTCCGCGGCGCCCCACTCCCAGTCGCTGCTGCTGCGCGGCGCAAAGCCACACGCCGCGCTCTACGGGCCCGACCTCGTCGCGGAGGTGCAGCGCTTCGCGCGCGCGGCGCTGCGCGCGGTCGAGGCGCGCGGGCTGCGCTTCGACGTGATCCACGCGCACGACTGGACCACCTTCCCGGCCGCGCTCGCGATCGGCCGCGCGAGCGGGCGCCCGGTCGTGGTGCACGTGCACATCACCGAGTTCGACAAGAGCGGCGGCGAGCACGCGGACCCCGACGTCTACGCGATCGAGCGCGCGGGCATGCACGGCGCCGACCGCGTCGTCGCGGTCTCGCACTTCACCGCGCGGCGCTGCCGCGAGCAGTACGGCGTGCCCGCGGAGAAGCTCGTCGTGGTCCACAACGCGATCTCCGGCGAGCCCGGCGCGTCGCTGCCGCTCCCGTCGCGCGGGCCGCTCGTGCTCTACCTCGGCCGCATGACCCTGCAGAAGGGCCCCGACTACTTCCTCGAGGCCGCCGCGCGCGTGCTCGAGCAGCGCCCCGACGCGACCTTCGTGATGGCCGGCAGCGGCGACATGCTGCCCGAGCTCGTCGAGCGCGCGGCCGCGATGGGGATCGGGCGCCAGGTGCTCTTCACGGGCTTCCTGAAACACGAGGAGGCGCTCGAGCTGCACCAGCGCGCGTCGCTCTTCGTGATGCCCTCGGTCTCCGAGCCCTTCGGGATCGTGCCGCTCGAGGCGCTGCAGCGCGGCGTGCCGGTGATCGTGTCGCGCCAGTCGGGCGTCTCGGAGGTGCTCGCGCACGCGCTCAAGGTCGACTTCTGGGACGTCGAGCGCCTCGCGGCCCGGATCCTCTCGGCGCTCGCCTTCCCGGCGCTCTCGAAGACCCTCGTCGCGAACGGCCAGGAAGACCTGAAGAAGCTCAGCTGGGCGCGTGTCGCCGAGCGCCTGCTCGGCATCTATTCCGAGCTCGTGCACTGAAGGAGAACCCGATGCTCGACGTGTGCTTCTACTTCGAGGTCCACCAGCCGCACCGGATCCGGCCCTACGGCGTCTTCGACCTCGGCAAGAGCCACGACTACTTCGACCGCGCCAAGAACCGCGAGATCCTGAGGCGCGTCGCGGCGAAGTGCTACCGCCCGATGAACGAGCTCCTGCTCGAGCTCGTGCGCCGGCACGACGGCCGCTTCCGCTGCGCCTTCTCGCTGACCGGCACGCTGATCGAGCAGCTCGCCGAGGACGCGCCCGACGTGCTCGAGCTCTTCCGCGAGCTCGCGGACACCGGCTGCGTCGAGTTCCTCGCCGAGACCTGCTTCCACAGCCTCTCCGCGGTCTTCGACCGCGACGAGTTCGACCGCCAGGTCGCGATGCACCGGCGCCTCGTCGAGCAGCAGCTCGGCCAGACGCCGCGCGTCTTCCGCAACACCGAGCTAATCATGAACAACGACCTCGCGCGCCACCTCGAGGCGCGCGGCTTCGCGGGCGCCGTCGCCGAGGGCGCCGACCGCGTGCTCGGCTGGCGCTCCCCGAACTTCCTCTACACCGCCGCGGGCGCGCCCGCGCTGCCGCTCCTGCTCAAGAACTACCGCCTCTCGGACGACATCGCGTTCCGCTTCGGCAACCAGCAGTGGGAGTCGTGGCCGCTCGACGCGGACAAGTTCGCGGGCTGGGTCGACGCGATCCACGGCAACGGCGAGACGCTGAACCTGTTCATGGACTACGAGACCTTCGGCGAGCACCAGTGGGAGCACACCGGCATCTTCGAGTTCATGCGCGCGCTGCCGGGCCGCCTGCTCCAGCACCCCGACCTGCGCTTCGCGACGCCCTCGCAGGTGATCGAGCGCCTGCGCCCCGTCGGCGAGGTCGACATGCCCGAGTTCGTCTCCTGGGCCGACATGGAGCGCGACCTGACCGCCTGGCTCGGCAACGACATGCAGCGCGCCGCCGCCGAGGCGCTGCACGGCCTGCTGCGCGCCGCGCGCCGCCAGGGCGCCGCCGACGCCGTGCGCGACCTCGAGCGCCTCTCGACGAGCGACCACTTCTACTACATGTGCACCAAGTGGTTCGCCGACGGCGACGTGCACAAGTACTTCAACCCCCACGAGTCGCCCTACGAGGCCTACATCGCCTACATGACCGCGCTCAACGACCTCGCCGCGCGCCTCGACCCCGCGCAGAGCGACGCCCCCGCGCTGCGCCTCTCGGAGGCCCCCCACCTCTCCGCAGCGGCCTAGCACCCGGCCCGCCCTCCGCGCGCCGATCCCCCAACCCCCCCGCAAACCTGCCGGCCCCTGGGGTCGGGGCGACCGGGTCCTCGCGGAGGCGAGCACGCAATGCCCGGCACCGCTCCACCTGCGCAGAGACCGACCCGTCCCGGCCCCCCCGACCTGCGAGCCGCGCGTGGTTGCGGCGCAGCCGGAGCGAGGACCCGGTCGCCCCGACCCCTCGCAACGAGCTCGCCCCTCCCTGCAAACTGCTCGCGCCTCGAGAATCAGCAGACTTCGATCCTCTGAGTCGGAAGCCGGACCTCAGACGATGCCGAGTCGCCTCAGCGCAGACTGCGCCGCCCAGTACCCGCACTGCCCGTGCACCCCACCCCCCGGCGGCGTCGCCGCCGAGCACAGGAAGATCCTCGGATTCGGCGTCGAGTACGGATCGAGGCGCGCCACCGGCCGCGTGAAGAGCTGGAACAGATCCGCGACGCCCCCGGTGATCGCGCCGCCGACGTAGTTCGGATTCGAAGCGTGGAAGTAGCGCGTGTCCATCGCGTGCCGCGCGAGGATCCGATCCCGGAACCCCGGCGCAAAGCGCTCGATCTGCGCCTCGATCGCCTCCGTCCGATCCAGCGTCGAGCCGTGCGGCACGTGGCAGTACGCATAGCCCGTGCGCTTCCCCGCCGGCGCGCGCGTCTCGTCGAAATCGCTCTGCTGGCAGACGATCAGGTAGGGCCGCTCCGGGTGCTGCCCGCGGTACATCGCGCGCTCCGACGCGCAGATCTCCTCGAGCGTGCCGCCGACGTGCACCGTCGACGCCTCGAGACAGCGCGGATCGCGCCACGGAATCGGCCCGTCGAGCGCCCAGTCGAGCTTGAAGGCGCCCGGCCCGTAGCGGTAGCGCTCGAGCCGGCGGCGATATCCGCTCGGCAGCGCGTCGCCCGCGATCGCCGCGAGCTGATCCGGCGACGTATCGAAGAGGATCACGCGCGCCTCCGGAACCTCTCCCAGGCTCCGCACCCGCCGCCCGGTCTCGATCCTCCCTCCCAGGCTCTTCAGACAGGATCCCAGCGCCCGGGCGATCGCGCGCGAGCCCCCCTGCGCGACGGGCCAGTCCTCCGCGTGCGCCGTCAGCGAGAAGAGCAGCCCCAGCGCCGCGGTCAGCGGCTGTGTCAGCGGCAGCACCGAGTGCGCAGCACAGCCCGCGAACAGCGCGCGCGCGCGCTCGCCGCGGAAGAGCAGCCGCGCGAGCCGGTTCGCCGAGAAGAGCGCGCGGATCCCGAAGCGCAGCATCTGGATCGGATCGCCCGGGATCCGCAGCGGCGCGAGCACGTCCGCGAGCAGCCGCTCGGGCGCCTCGAGAAAGGGCGACACCATGCGCCGCCACGCGGCCGCGTCGGCGCCGAGCTGCGCGCAGGTGCGCTCGAGCGAGCGGTAGAGCAGCACCGCCTCGCCCTCGGGCATCGGGTGCGCGACCGACGCGGGCGGCCGGATCCAGACGAGGCCGTGCTCCTCGAGCGGCAGCTCGCGGAAGAAGGGCGACAGGATCCCCATCGGGTGCACCGCGGAGCAGAGATCGTGCGTGAAGCCCGGCAGCGTGAGCTCGCCGCTGCGCGCGCCGCCGCCGATCTCGTCCGCGGCCTCGAGCACGAGCACCGACGCGCCCGCGCGCGCGAGCGCGATCGCAGCCGCGAGCCCGTTCGGGCCCGAGCCGACCACGACCGCGTCGAGGCCCTCCTCCGCCACCCCGCGACCGCGCTCAGCCGGGCGCGCGCTCGGGGCTGCCGCGCAGGAAGGCCTCCGCGTACACCCCGGTCGGCCAGGGCTGGCAGGCGCGCATCGGCGCCATCTGCGTCTCGCCCTCCTCGAGCACGCCGTCCTTGGCGTCGACGACCTTCCACGCCATCGCGGGCCCGAAGAGCGGCTGCGACTCGACCATCACCACGCGCAGCTCGCCCGACTCGAAGCCGCACTGCGCCTGCACCGCCTCGAGCAGCTGGCCGCCGTTCAGGTGGCCGTCGCCGAAGTTCCAGCCGAGCACCATGCCCGCGACGATCTCGCCGTCCATCCACTCGTAGTTCTCGATGCGGTCGACCGCGCGCGGCAGCGCGTCGTAGAGCACCTTGCCCTGCAGGTGCAGCATGCGGTTCGCGGTGCTCATCGCCATCGCGGCGTCGACGGCCTCCGGGCTCGGCACGATCCGCGCGAGCTGCTCGCGCATCGTGCCCGAGGCCTTGACGAGCCTGGCGAGCTTCTTCGCGGAGTCGCCGCGGAAGAGCCAGATGTTGTAGGCCCAGTTGCCCGCGTAGTAGCGCATCGCCATCAGGAAGGAGACGCGCGAGGGAACGAAGTTCCCGTAGAGCGGGATGCCGACGAGGCTGACGAAGAGGAAGGCCGCGAGCAGCGGCAGCGAGGCGACCGCGAGCGGGCTCGCCTCGGGGTGGAAGCCGAACAGGAACCAGCCGCCGTAGATCATCAGGATGTTCCACTCGATCGGCATGCCGGCGGGATTGTTGACCGCGATGAAGCCGTGGAAGCCCGTCATCACGACGAGCGTCGCGAGCGTCAGGACCTCGTTTCCGCTCGAGAGCAGCACGATCCCGATCAGGTACTCGGTCGCGGTGCCCATGTGCGCCATGAACGCGGCGAGGCGCGAGGGGCGCAGGTCGTCCGGGTAGGCGACGAAGAGCCGCTTCTTGACCCACGCCGGGAAGAAGGGCCCGTTGTTCATCATCACCATGATCACGGAGGGGAAGTGGTGGTTCAGCTTCGAGGTCGCGGCCCAGAACCAGATGCAGGCCCAGACGAGCTTGCAGGCGGAGATCCAGACGTCGTCCGCGTGCGCGGCCGCGATGCAGACGAGCGCGACGAAGTAGTGCTCGGCGCGCGCGCAGAGGAAGAGCGTCTTGTCCGCGAGGCCGAGCACCGGCAAGAGCACGCAGAGCGGCAGCAGCAGCGCGGGCGTCACCTCGGGAGCGACGAGCGCGCGCAGCAAGGTCAGCTGCACCGCCGCGTAGAGCGCGACGTCGAGCCAGCCGCGCGTGATCCCGCCGAGCAGCGGCCAGCGCGGGACGCAGGAGAGCTTCGTCGTGCCGGGGCGCAGGAAGTGCAGGAAGCCGCCGAAGGGCGGCCAGAAGCGGCCGTTCATCGGCCCCATCGAGCAGCCGATGCCGAGCAGCTCGTAGAACATCGACCACGCGACCGCCTTGCGGAAGGCGTCGCGCGAGAAGGCCCACTCGCCGACCGACGCGAAGCCGGGGTGGTCGCGGTTGAAGAGGCAGAAGAGCGCCCAGCCGCCGATGAAGACGAAGAAGTACTTGGCCCAGTAGAGCGCGAGGATCCCGCGCGAGTTCGGCTGGATCTGCGACGCCCAGGTGCGCGCGATCAGCCGCGCGCGCTCCGGGAAGGGCTTCGCGAGCAGCTCGCGCACGGGGTAGGGGGGAAGATCGGACTCGGCGATCGCCATCGCGGTGGTCTCCCGGCTCGCTCCGCGCTCCGGGCGAAAGGCCCGGCGCGCGCGCCATGCTACGGGCAAGCGCGGCGGAAGGGAAAGCCCGGACGCGGGCCCCGCTCAGGGCGTGTGTCTCACGCCGAGGTCGTAGCTGCCCTCCGCGTGGCCGCGCACCAGCACGAAGGCCTGCGCGGCAGCAAGGGGCACGTCGAGCGCGCAGCTCTCGTCGGCGCCCGGGAGATAGGGGCGGCAGGCGTGGCTCGCCGAGGTCGGGCGCTCGCCGAAGCGCACGTAGAGGTCGGGATCGCCCGGGCTCGCGCCGCGGCCCGTGATCTGCGCCTCGAAGCGCGTCCCGGGCTTCACCGCGAAGGGCCCGTAGAACCTCTCCTGGTTCGGCACGACGCGCTGCGACGGGTAGCTCCGCGCGCGCTCGCCCAGGTCGGGCTCGATCGGCTCGGGCGGGTCGGGGCAGAGCTGCGGGTCCACCGCGAAGCCCGGCGCGGCGCCGTAGACGCAGGCCGCGCCGTTGCGGTCGCGCGCGGTGAGCGCGAGCGACCAGTCGCCGCCGCCGTTGCACTGCGGGTAGTGCATCACCGAGAGCGCGTCGTAGCTCGTGAGCGGGCGCCACTCGTCGTCCTCGAAGCAGCTGCCCGCCTCGGGCCGCGTCTGCTCGTGCCGGAAGCCGAGCGCGTGGCCGAGCGAGTGGCGCAGGACGCCGGCGAGCTGGAGCCGGCTCGGCGGCGGATCGAGCGCGAAGGACGCGTCGTCGATCAGGAGGTTGCGCGCGCTGCGCGGCTCGTTCGGGGAGAACGCGCGCGCGAGGTAGCCGGCGTTGCTCACGGGCCGCACGTCGAAGACCACCGCGGCGTTCGCGGCGCTGCAGCCCGCGTCCTGCGAGGGCGCGTGCGCGAAGTCGAGGACGGCGACCTGCTCCCACGCGCGCGCGGCCTCCTCCAGCGCGGCGACGACCGCGGCGTGCCGCGCGCTGAAGGCGTGGCTCACGCAGTAGGTGAGGCTGCGCCGCTGCGCGCGGTTCCAGAGCGCGGCCTGCACGCCCGGGCGCGCGCTGACGAGGCTCCCGCGCAGCGTCTCGGAGGAGTCGCTCGCGATCCGCTGCTCGAAGAACTCGCGCAGCTGCTTCGCGTCGGCGATCGCGGTGTCGCCGTCGACGATGTACTTGCCGCCCGGGTCGCGCAGCACCGAGGCCTGGAACTCCTCGAAGGTCTGCGCCGCCGCCGCGCGGCGCCGCTCCTGCGCGACGCGCGCCGCGATCGCGTAGGCCTGCTCGAGCCCCTCGCCCTCGCCCGCGAGGGGCTCGCCGTCGGCGGGCCGGAGCGGGGAGGTCTGCGCGGGCAGCCACGGCTCGCGCGGCGTCCGGCACGCGGCGAGCGCGGCTGCGCCCGCGAGCAGCGCCCCGAGCGCGAGTGCAGTGCGGAGCGGAGGCATCGGCGATCTCCTCAGGTGGGTCCCTGCGCGCGCGGCCTCGGGAGCGGTCCCTCGGCGCCGTGCACCGCGTTCGAGAACATCAGCTGCACGGGGGTGCGGCGGCGCGGGCTGCCCGCGTAGACCTGCTTGAACACGTCGCCGAGCGAGTTCGCCGCGAAGATCGGCTGGTCGCCGCACTCGAAGCCGCTGCGCGACATCCAGCCGAGGTAGTCGTCGTTCCCGCGCTGGATCGCGTCGTTCACGTCCGGGTCGGTGCGGAACTCGTTGAGCTCGTGGTAGAGCGTGCCGACGACGTTCTTCCAGGGCCGGTCGAAGGCCGCGATCCCGTTCTCGCGCCCGCCCGGCAGCCGCTCGGAGTAGACGTTCGCCGAGTAGTAGAGCGTGACGCGGCGCCCCGCGCGCCGGATGTGCAGCGAGCCGTGGTAGCCGCCGAGCCCGCGCAGCGACGAATCGCCGTCGAGCAGGAGCACGCTCTTCGGCGGCAGGATCAGGTTGAAGAGCGTCGTCGCGAGGTCCCGCCGGCGCAGCCGGCCCGCGTCGTAGAGCGCGACGAGCTTCTGCTGGATCGCGGGCTCGTCGAGGCGCGCGGGCCGCGGGTCCGAGAGCACGAGCGACTCGCGCGGATCGCAGTCGAGCCGCGCGCCCGGGAAGTACTGCGCCATCACGTGGTTCAGCCGCTTCTCGCGCATCGCGCGCGCGATCGCGGCGTCGATAAGCTCGATGTCGGCCGGGTCCCAGTCGCGGAGCGAGCCCAGGTAGAGGTTCTGGAACTCCATCTGCGGCACGACCCTGCCGCCCATGTAGAGCAGGTCGTCGAGCGGCGCGGGGTCGATCCCCGGCGCGATCGCCCTCGGCAGCCGCAGCCGGCCGCTCGGCAGCGCGCTCCTGCCGCGGTAGCGCCGGTCGACCGGCGAGCCCGCGCGCGCCTGGATCCGCATCGGCCGGCCGTAGCCGTAGCCCCTCGCGACTGCGGCCACGCCTAGCCCGCCGCGCGCTTCGCGGTCACCTCGCCCTTCGCCTCGATGAAGTCGCCGAGCACCTGGTAGAGGTACTCGCAGTCCTCGCGCGTCATCGTCGGGTGGCAGGGCAGCATGATCCCGTACTGCATGATCTGGTCGCAGGCCGCGAGCCCCAGGGACTCGATCCGGTACTCGCAGCGCGCGAGCATCGGGTGCCGCGTGATGTTGCCCGAGAAGATCACGCGGCTCGTGATGCCCGAGTCCTCGAGCTGCAGCTGCAGCTTGCGCCGGCTCCAGCCCGTCTCGGGGCGCAGCTGCAGCGGGTAGCAGAGCCAGGTCGTCTCGGTCTCCGGCACGATCGTCGGCAGGATGAACTTGTCCTCGTGGCGCGACAGGAACTCCGTGTGCCAGCGGAAGCGCTCCTCGCGCAGCCGCCAGAGCTCGCCGATCTTGTCCATCTGCGCGACGCCGAAGGCCGCGCCGCACTCGTTCGGGATGAAGCCGTAGGCGTTCTCCTCGAAGATGAAGAGCGCGTCGTACTCGACGCCGTCGAGCGTCTCGAGGAAGCGCCCGTCCGAGCTCAGAGCGCGCGTCCCGTGCATCCACTTCTCCGACGAGCGCCCCCACGCGCGCAGCGCGAGCGCGCGGTCGAGGTACTTCTCGTCGTCGAAGAACACCATCCCGCCGTTGCCGAGCGCCGTGATGATGTGGAAGATCGAGAAGCTCGTGATCGAGACGTCCGCGCGCGTCGCCGTGTGCCGCCCGCGCAGCTTGCCGCCGAGCGTGTCCGCGCTGTCGTGGATCACGAAGAGCCCGCGCCGGTCGGCGATCTTGCGCACGACGTCCCAGTCGCAGATTCCGCCGACGAGGTCCGGGATCAGGATCGCGCGCGTCGCCGGCCCGATCGCGGACTCGATCCGGTCCACCCGGATCTGGTAGTCGTCGAGCCCGACGTCGACGAAGACCGGCGTGCAGCCCACGTGGTAGATCGCCGCCACGTCCGACGAGAAGGTCAGCGCCGGTGTGATCACCTCCGAGCCGAGCGGCAGATTCGCGAGCCGCATCGCGATCATCAGCGCCGACGACCCCGAGTTGACCATCACCCCGTGCGCCTTCCCCATGTACGCCGCGACGCGCGCCTCGAACTCGTGCACCTTCGGCCCCGGCACGAGGCCGTCCGGGATCCGCATCTGGTGCATCACCGCGTCGATCTCGTCCTGGTCGAACATCGCGCCGCCGTAGCGGACGGTGCGGGGCTGGATGCGCATCGGGGCTCCCTCCGGGCGGTGGTATGCCGGGGGCATTCTACGCTGGCGGAGTGGGGGGGAGGCTGGCGAAGTGGCTGGCCTGATGCTGCGCAGCCCCGGGGACTCCTGTTGAGTTCCTCGGTCAGATCGGTGGATCAGCGCTGAGGTGAGCGAGGTGGCAGCGGCGCGCGCTGGAGCTGGATCCGCCCCCGGAGTCGGGCGGTCGGCGCGGGCTCTCGGGGCCCTGCAGTGGGCAGGCGGGCGCAGCAACGTCCCTCGAGGCCCGATATCTCCGTGAGCAAGCTCGCGGGCGAGCGCCCAAGAAACCCGCGTCTCGCCTCACCATGCATCGACGCGTCCGCGAACCGAGAGCTGCGAGCGCAAACCGCAGCCTATCGCTCAATTTCGCCTATTCAGGCCCGCGCCTGATTCTCGGCTCGATCATTCCTCCGTCGCGTTAGACTCAGCTCAGCTCAACCTCTTCGCACGACTCCCGGCCCGAGCGCAGTGCGTTGAGTCAACGGCAGGAAGCAGCGGCACCAGGCTAGTAACTGCTAGGTCTCTGGACGGACCAGTTGAACGGGAGTAAGAATGCCTGAGAAGACTTACACGACAGATGACGTGTACGGGATCGCTCGCGATCTTCCCCTCAACTACGTCGTACGGCCTGCGGTGGATGAGCGCTTATTGACTCACGCGTAAATAATGGAACGACCCGTTACACCCCCGGAAGGTCGGAAGCACGCAGGCACGCGCGCAGGTGCGATTGGGATCCGCGAAGGCGCTTGAGATGCGAGCGGAGATGT
>Ga0187893_10002820_pt1 | contig 37065 bp, 42 predicted proteins | sample MA1701074metaG_FD_139574 | JGI IMG/M metagenome (GOLD analysis project Ga0187893, IMG submission 139574) | White microbial mat communities from a basaltic lava cave in the Kipuka Kanohina Cave System on the Island of Hawaii, USA - MA170107-4 metaG ... | reverse complement strand
TATCCGGGAGTACATGGATAATCACAACCAGCACCCCAGGGTATTCGTCTGGACCGCGTCCATTCAGAGCATCTTGGCCAAAGTGGCCAAATGTAAAGAAGCGTTGGGTACACTACACTAGCTGGGTCGAACTACCCGGCCATCAACAGTGGTGATGTGCGTATGCTCGAAGCGCCTTGTCCGCCGACCGTCGAAGAGCAAACGGCAATTGCCGCAGTCCTCTCCGACATGGACGCCGAGATCGCCGCGCTGGAAGCTCGCCGCGACAAGACCCGCGCCATAAAGCAGGGGATGATGCAGCAGCTCCTCACCGGTCGGGTGCGGCTGGTGAAGCCGTCGCTTGCTGAGTCTGGCGCATGAGCACCGTCGGCCAGCGCGAGATCGAGACCCAGAAGCGCGTCGTCGCATTCTTCCGGGACGCACTCGAGTACGCCTACCTCGGCCACTGGAAGGACCGCGAGCGGAACTCCCATATCGAGGAGGCGCTCCTCACTGACTGGCTCAGGCGCCAGAGAAGCAGCGACAAGATCATCACCAAGACGCTGTTCGAGCTGGGTAAGGCCGCAGCACTTGGCGGTAGCAAGACCCTCTACGACGGGAACCGCGAGGTGTACGGCCTGCTGCGCTACGGGGTGAAGGTCAAGCCCGAGAGTGGCGAGCAGACCGTCACGGTCTGGCTGATCGACTGGGAGAATCCTCAGAACAACGATTTCGCTGTCGCCGAGGAGGTGACGGTCTACGGCGTCTACACGAAGCGGCCCGACCTCGTCCTTTACGTGAACGGCATCGCCCTGGGCGTGCTGGAGCTCAAGCGCTCCACCGTGGCCGTGAGCGAGGGCATCCGCCAGAGCCTGGACAGCCAGAAGAAAGAGTTCATTCGCCCCTTCTACACCACGGTGCAGCTCGTGATGGCGGGCAACGACACCGAGGGGCTGCGCTACGGCGTGATCGAGACGCCGGAGAAGTACTGGCTGCGCTGGAAGGAGGCCGAGGCGCACGCGGCGGCCGGGGAAAACCCGCTGCTGCGGGAGCTAAGCCAGCTCTGCGGCAAGGCGCGGCTGCTCGAGATCGTCCACGACTTCATGGTCTTCGACGCGGGCATCAAGAAGACGTGCCGCCACAACCAGTACTTCGGCGTCCGCGCGGCCCAGGCGCGGGTGCGAGTGCGCGAGGGCGGCATCCTCTGGCACACCCAGGGCAGTGGCAAGAGCCTGATCATGGTGTGGCTCGCCAAGTGGATCCGCGAGCATGTGCGGGATGCGCGGGTGCTGATCATTACCGACCGCACCGAGCTGGACGAGCAGATCGAGAAGGTCTTCAAGGGGGTCGGCGAGGACATCTACCGCACTCGGAGCGGCGCGGACTTGGTGCAGAAACTGAACGCGAGCGACGAGTGGCTGATCTGCTCGCTCGTCCACAAGTTCGGCGCGTCGGAGGAAGGCGACATCGATGCCTATCTCGCGGACATCCAGAGCCACCTGCCGAAGGGTTTCCGCGCCAAGGGCGAGATCTTCGTCTTTGTGGACGAGTGCCACCGCACGCAGTCCGGGAAGCTCCACGACGCCATGAAGGCGCTGCTGCCGGGCGCGATGCTGATTGGCTTCACTGGCACGCCGCTGCTCAAGAGCGACAAGCGGCGCTCCATCGAGACCTTCGGGCCCTACATCCACACCTACAAGTACGACGAGGCGGTCCGGGACGGCGCGGTGCTGGACCTGCGCTACGAGGCGCGCGACATCGACCAGAGCATCACCTCTCCGGCGAAGGTGGACCAGTGGTTTGAGCTGAAGACCCAGGGGTTGACCGATGTGGCGAAGGCCCAACTCAAGCAGCTCTGGGGAACGATGCAGAAGGTGCTCTCAGCCCGCGACCGGCTGGAGAAGATCGTCGCCGACATCCTACTTGACATGGCGACTCGGGACCGGCTGAAGAGCGGGCACGGCAACGCCCTGCTCGTTTCCGGCAGCATCTACTCGGCGTGCCGATTCTTCGAGATGTTCCAGCAGACCGACCTCGCCGGGAAGTGCGCCATCGTCACCTCCTACCGGCCGCAACCCTCCGACATCAAGGGAGAGGAGACCGGCGAGGGGCTCACGGAGCGGCTCCTACAGTACGATATCTACCGCAAGATGCTCGCGGCGCACTTCAACGAGCCGGCGGAGACGGCCATGTGCAAGGTGGAGCAGTTCGAGAAAGAGGCGAAGAAGCGCTTCATCGACGAGCCTGGGCAGATGAAGCTCCTGATCGTGGTGGACAAGCTGCTGACCGGGTTCGACGCGCCGCCGGCCACCTACCTTTACATCGACAAGCATATGCAGGACCACGGCCTGTTCCAAGCAATTTGCCGGGTGAACCGGCTGGACGGCGAAGACAAGGAGTACGGCTACATCATCGACTACAAGGACCTGTTCCGGTCGCTTGAGCAGTCCATCAAGGACTACACGGGCGAGGCCTTCGCCGGCTATGACAAGGAGGATGTCGAAGGCCTGCTGAAAGACCGGCTCCAGCAGGGGCGGGAGCGGTTGGAGGAAGCGCGCGAAGCGGTCAAGGCACTGTGCGAATCAGTCGAGCCGCCGCGCAATACGGTCGCCTACCTGCGCTATTTCTGCGCCGCGGAGAGTGGCAATGCCGAGCAGCTTCGAGAGAACGAGCCGAAGCGGGTGGCGCTCTACAAGCTGGCGGCGGCGTACCTGCGCGCCTATGCGAACCTCGCCAACGAGATGCACGAGGCGGGCTATTCCGACGCCGAAGTGGCGGAGTTCCAGCGCGAGGTGGACCACTACGAGAAGGTGCGCGAGGAGGTGAAGCTCGCGAGCGGCGACTACGTGGACATGAAGATGTTTGAGCCAGCCATGCGCCACCTGCTCGATACCTACATCCGCGCCGAGGAGAGCGAGAAGGTCTCGGCCTTCGACGATCTGAGCCTGGTGCAAATGATCGTCGAGCGCGGCGAGGCCGGTGTGGGCGCGCTGCCCAAGGGGCTGCGCGAGAACCGCGAGGCGATGGCCGAGACCATCGAGAACAACGTCCGCCGGCTCATCATCGACGAGATGGCCGTCAACCCCAGGTACTACGAGAGGATGTCGCAACTGCTGGACGCGCTGATTCTCCAGCGCAAGCAGGAGGCGCTGGGCTACAAGGCGTACCTGACGCGGATCGTGGAGCTGACCCGGAAGGTGAGCAAACCGGAGAGCCAGTCGTCCTATCCTGCTGCGATCACCACGGCGGCGCTCCGGGCGCTATACGACAACCTGGAGGATGCCGCATCTTCAGTGGTTCGAGAGCCACCTGTCCGCTACGGCGATGGCGGCGCGGCCTCTGGGCGTGAGGAGCGGGCGCTTGCCCTGGATCGCGCCATCCGCCAGGTGAAGAAGGCGGATTGGCGCGGCAACCGCTTCAAGGAGCGCGAAGTGCGCAACGCCATCAAGGACGTGCTCGGCGCCGACGACGCGCTCGTGGACCAGATCTTCGAGATCGCGAAGGCCCAGCGTGAGTACTAGCCGCCAAAGAATCGACGTGAGCGGCATTCCCGTCGAGGTCGTCCGCAAGGACATCAAGAACCTCCATGTGGGTGTGTATCCCCCTAGCGGGCGGGTGCGCGTGGCGGCGCCGGTGCGCCTAGATGACGACGCGGTGCGGCTCGCCGTGATCTCGCGCCTCGGATGGATCCGTCGCAAGCAAAGGGCGTTCGAAGAACAGGGGCGGCAGTCGCAGCGGGAAATGGTCACGGGCGAGAGTCACTACTTCCAGGGGCGCCGCTACTTGCTCGACGTGGTCGAGGAGGACGGGTCCCCATCCGTCCGGCTGGCCGGCCACACGACGATGCAGGTACGGGTTCGTCCGGGGAGCGACCGGCAAGCGCGCGAGCTCGTCCTTCAGCGATGGTACAGACGGCAGCTTCGTGAGCAAATCCCATCCTTGCTCGCCAAGTGGGAGCCCGAAGTCGGCGTGACCGTCGCCGCGGTGTGCATCAAGAAGCTGAAGACCCTCTGGGGAAGTTGCAATGCAGCGTCTCGCCGAGTCTGGCTCAACCTGGAGCTGGCCAAGAAGCCGGCCTCGTGTCTCGAGTACATCCTGGTGCATGAGATGGTTCACTTGCTGGAACGCTGTCATAGTGATCGGTTTAGGGAGCACATGGATCGGTTCATGCCGCAGTGGCGTACACACCGGGAGGAGTTAAATCGGGCGCCTCTAGCACATGAGGATTGGCAGTATTAAGTTATCTGTTGCACTCATGGGTGAGGATTGGGGTCCAAAACCAGTGAAGTCACTTCGGCAGGATCTATGGAAGGCCCCTGAGGCCGTGGGGGCCGCGCTCGGCGTGGGTATCGTGATTTTCGGCATCCTGCTTGGGTTTCTCATCCGGGACCTTGGGGTCTCAGGAAGCACGTGCTTTGCTGACAGGATAGAACAGTACGTGCTGTGCCAGCTGAGCGTTCAGCAGGCGCAAGCACGGCTCCCGTGGGAGATATGCGGTCTCTTAATTAGCGGAGGTGTCCTCGGGGCTGGGCTTGTGGCATGGCGACGCCATAAGCAAAGGATGAGAGCGCCTCGTGAATTCGATTTCGGCCTCAACGACGCTCTAGTGACGTCCCCCTCGGGTCCGTCTACTATATGTTCCCCCTCGGGAATCAATAGAAATACACAGGAACTCCTTTGTTTTTAGAGGGTTCCGTACACTCGCCAAGAAACTGAGTCAGGGGTAAGACCGGGGCAACCCCAGCACTAACTCGGGCCCTAGGTCACCGCCTCGCCGAACTTCCGGGCGATCCAAGAACGGTAGTTTCCACAACGCGATCAGTACGCGGGTAGCGTAGGTACTCGGTTTTTTAGTTCTAAGCTCCACTTCTGCTACCGGGAAAGCGTGAGTGATAAGAGGCCTGACAATAGGACGTCTGCCGTTCCCGCAATTCGGTCGGTATATTATTCAGTCACTCCATCTCACATGTCACTTTGCCTGAGGCGCTCCGCCCTGTAGTCTTCCTTGTCAATCTACGTCCAGCGCCGGTTTGGGGCGCTAGAGACCGAGAGCGGAGGATCCTCTGTGATCCCTTGTTGAGTTACTCTTTGGGCCGTGTGAAACGCCAATTACTCTAGGTAGGGAGCCGATCAAGCGTGGCACAAACGCGCGGCTTCCTGCGTCCCCAGCAACTTCTCGCATGCTTATTCCGTCATTGCGCTACCGCGGCTATTGCGTAATTGCAGTCACGCTCCCGACCCGATAGACGCTGGCTGCGGTGTTAGTGCGTTGATCGATGATCGCAACCACCTCCTCTCCCCGCCTCCGCGTCAGATCCGGCGGCACCTTGATCGTCAACTTTGTCCCCTGCCGCTCGTGGAGCACGATGGTGTCCGGGGTCACGGCGTCAACCGTGCCCAGCACCAAGGTCGCGACTCGCTCGGACTTTCCGTCGCGGTTCCAGTACACCGCGCCGCCATCTCGCCACAGGTGGGCGACCACATCGCCCTTGAGACCGTTGGCACGGGCGCGGTACACCGCCCGATCGGGGTCCCGCAGTGCCGTGGCCAGAACCACCGATCCCCCGTCGTACTCGATTAGCGGGAAGGTGCCGGCCGAACGGCGAACGTTGAGCGACTCGGCCACCACCTGGGTTAGATGGTCGCTGACTAAACTCAAGCCTAACTGCGTTTGCCGCGCCCGCTGTCCGAGATCCCACCAAGTATATCTCGCCGCCACGACCGCGAGCACGAGCCCGGCGACCGCCACCGCACGACGTGACGCGAGAACCCCCGCCCATCGGAATCTCGGCACCAGCCATGCGACCAGCACCGCGACCGCGAGCGCGGCTGTAAGTGCGGTCAAAGCCGGCTGCAGAGAGATGGCGGCCACGGCCCTAGCGACCTCTGGCGCTTCGGGAAACGGCAGCGCGAGCCGATAGACCAGGGAGACCCCGGAAACGGCGACGAGAACTGACAGTGTGGCGGCCAGGAATCCCAGCGCGGGGCCGAATTCAAGGGTGAAGCCAGATGTCGGCTTCCAAATCCGCCTCGAGCGCCAGCGCCGCCACCACGGGACAAGTGGCTGCCGCACCGCAACCGGCTCGGCGGCGGTCGCACGACTAATCGCTTCCGCCATCTCGCGAACTTCCTCGACGATACTCTCGGCCCTTGCCGCGTCCGGCATTGCAGCTTGGACCAAGACCGAACAGGCCGCGCACGTATTCGTGTGCGCCATGCGCTCGGGCTTAAGGCTCCCGAGGAAATATTGCTCGACCTCATACGGCTGGTAGCACTCGGGGCCGGGATACCTAGACTGCCTCAGCCGAGCGCGGTCTTCGAAGAGGACCTCGTCGATACTTTTGCCGGAACGCGCCGCGCGGCGAGCCGCTGCCTGCTCCGGCCGCGGTTCATCGACGTCCTCGGCAGGCAGGCTGGCGAGGGCGTTCAGGAGCGACGCGAGTTCCTCAGGCTCGGGAATTCTATTGTCTTGCCGATCTGACATATCGCACCTCCCGAGGGCCGGATTCTACCCTCACATATATAATAACCCGCCCGGGACTCAGATTTTACAACTTGGCTCGCGACGGGGTCGATTCCTTTAAAAACAATGACTTGCGAAGTCGCTGCCGAAGGCGATGGAGCCGCACTGCTGCGTTCCCGTAGGTCAGCCCAATGGCTTTGGCGATCTCGGGTAGGTTGTGACCATTCAGGACGAGTTGGAGCAACTCCCGATCGCCTGGTGCGAGGTCGGCGACGACGCGTTCCAGAAGATTCTTCGCAGCTAGCTCTTCCTCGACATGACCGAACCATTGGACGTCCATGCTGTCCGCCTCCGCTTCGGAGGCGGAGAATTCGGCCGCGCGACGGCTGATGGCTCGACGCACGTAGGTCCGGGCGACGTTGTCGGCCACGCGCCACACGTACCGTCGGAACGCGTCCACATGACGAAGCCGCTCGAACGGACAGGAGCGGACTAGGCGAATAAACACCTCCTGGCTCGCGTCCTCAGCCAGCGTCAGGGTGCCGCCCAGCCGCCGATACACCACGGCGAATACGAACGGCCATGTCCGTCGGTAGAGCGCTCGCCAGGCCTCCTCGTCGGTTTTCGACGACGCGAGCCGCGCGAGTAGCGTATCGAGCGGGACCGGTGCTTCGGTCATCAGGCTGCCACGTCTAGGGCGAGCTCAACGGCGCGAACGATCGCGGTCGGCGGATGTAGCGCACGAATGACCTCCTCATCCCGCTCACCGGGCTTGTCCGCCTCCATCGCCGCGTCAAATACTGCGAAATAAACCAGCCCAATCGCTTCCTCGACAATCTCTCTCATATTCTGGTCTGGCCGTCTCACCAGCGCGCTCCAGCGACCGTCGCGCAGGTATTCCTCGACATACCGCCTGACGGAAGTCGCCAGGGTTTGGCGCTTTGTCCACGTCCAGACGCTTCGGTACAGCGCGCGCTCCACTTTCTTGAGTTCGTCCCAGCGCCGCTCCTTCCGCAGGTATGCCGCCGCGCGGCAAAGCCGCAAGTACGAACGAAACTCCCTCGGCGTGTAGCCCCAAAGGTAGGGAAGCCAGAGGTTTGCAGCGTGCCCCGTACCAAGAGAGTACGTGCTGTGTCCAAACTCCTCAAGCGGCACATTGTGGACGGGAACCGTGTCGGCTGGGCCGACGCATTCTTTACAAAGATCCCACACCGTCGTCGCGTCGTGGACGACGCCGTCGGTCGAGACGAAGCCTTTGAGACCGGCATTGCCCATGTCGCGGGCGACACACTTGACAAGGCCAGCGAGCTTGACGACCAAGTCGCGCTTGCCAGTCTCATTCCGGACGGTGAACGGCATGGGCTTATCGGCGAGCACCTTGTCCCAGTTGTAGTGCCGAGGCAAGATGCTTCCGACGAGCACAATGCGCTCGAACATCACCTCCGGGAACTTCCGCAGCGCGCTACCTATGAGGTATGTCCCGAAGCTGTGCGCGACGACGTGTGGCTCCGCAGGATCACCGGCAGCGGCAGCAATCAGCTTCGGCTTGACTTTGTCAAGGCACGCCCGCCGCTGCCGATAGGCAACCCACAAACCAAGAGCCAGCGACGCGACCGACGCGACGAGGACAGCGAGCGCGAGCACCCAGCGGCGCTGAAGCGCAATGAGTACCGCCAGCCCGAGGCCGGCGACGAAGAGCGGCGCGAACCAGAGCGAGAAGACCGCCTTGATGGGGCCCTTGAGGCCTTCGTACCCGTCGTACTCGATGGGGACATGCCTAAAGTGCGGCTCAAAAACCCGGCCGGCCATCCGCTGCCATGCCCGGTCCGGGTTGACGCCATGGATGGTGAGAACCGTCTGCCTAATGCGGTACATCTCAGGAACGCGCGCGGGAGGCGTTCGCATCGAATCGCCTTATAGCCGGCTATCCCAGCTGCGAACCTGTGCAGAAAACCTAGAACTCACTTTAGAGCCGTCGGAGCGGCAGCATGGAGCACGCGAGATGATTGAAGCCCCCATACGTGACCAGTAAGCGGTCATGGCGCACCACGACCCGGTGGAAAAGCACTTAGCCAGGCGAAGGTGCGCTCGACGATCCAGCCCCGGCGGTACGGGCGAAGACGGCGACTGTCTTGATCGGTCGCCTGGTGGCTGTGGTGGTGGGCCGCGATGATCGGCTCAATGCGGCGCTCCTAGAGCTACTGCCGGAGGACGTTGCCGTCATAGCCACGGTCGGCATTGAGTCGCTCCGGCTTGCCACGAATTGGCTAGCTCTCGAGCGTCTCGTCCACCATGGTTATCTCCACCGGGGGGCACCGCGTACGGGTATACTCTCAGCGTAGTACCCTGGCCATCGATCAGTACCATCCGCTTTATCCCCTTCCCGTGCTTCATTGGCCTGAATTTGGCGCCTCTTTATTCGCGAGGGAGAGGCTACCACCGGCGAGCATTGAACTTGTTGTGAAAGGCCCGCCACAAGCCGAGGAACACACTTGTGTCTTCCCGCGCGCGGAGCCGCGGCCAACAGATGATAAGAATTTGCTCTCTTAGGGAGATTCCCATCACTCCAGTGAAGCGCCCTTTGCTACATTAAGAGTACGCTCACCATAGCCATCGATCGCCCAATCTGTCAACAACGAAAGTCGCGGAGGCGGCGTGCGAAGACCCTCGTGGATAATAGGGGGAGTGAAACGGGATGTCGGCTTGAAAACCGGCCCCTGAACTAACAAAAAAAGGATGAGAGCGAGCAGCCAGTGTGGTACGTGACACCCCAATACATCTAGAGCACAGCGTTTCGTGGAGGGGCATGGGCAACAGATGGCCAGTGCAACGTGTAAGAAAGACCCCTCTCAACAATCTCCGCCTATTCCATAACGCAATTATCCGTATCGGTACGCCACATCGGGAGAAGAGGAGGAAAGCCACTTGGGAGACCTTTTTTGCCGCGCTGGGCTCTGCCGCCCACCCAGTGTAGATTACACCCCACAATGTGCGGTCGCGAGAGCCGAACGGCTAATCGCCATTATGTCGTACTGAAGGCTGCCTTCACTAAGAAGTGACGTTGGTCGATAGGGTCCTTAGGATCCCCTGAATGAAAAGCTTGATGATGGCTCAACTGTCCTCGGAGGGGCCACCATCAAAGCCAGCCGCCCTGCCAAACTCGTTGTCATCGCTGCTGCCAGCCATTGGCGCACCGAGCTTCACCTCTTGGCTCTTCCCCAATCTGAGCCTACCCACTGGCTCGCGGACGGTCGCGCTGCTTCGTCACCTGATCGAGGGAACAAGGTCTCTGCTTGAAAAAGCAAAGGTGAGCTTGGCGAAGTCGAAAAGAAGCCCCCCTTTCCCCCCGCCCATAGGTCACCGGCGAAGGGCGGTTAGGCGCCCGTCGATTACACGGGGAATTCTCAATTAATAGTGCGGCCCTCTGTGGCCTCGAGGGATCGGCGTCACCTCGAGAGGCTTGTGGGTCGCCCCCGCGCACCTGTCGAAGCGTCAGATGATTCCTTTGTCTCGAACGAGTCCCGTAGCCGTGCCAGAACTGAGTCAGCCGCCAGATTCGCTATCAGCTCCAGAAACTCCTGGAGGCCACGGTCCATCCTGGGCTGGCTCTTTGGAGAGTCCGCGCCATCGTGGTGAGGCCCAGCCGGCCGATTGCGGAGCCGTGCCGGGGCAGCCGCTCTCATCTTCATATCCTTAGCCCCCGCGCGCCGGTTCGGTTTCCCTCCGGACCTCACTGCCCCCCTCCGATTGGGGCTACTCTCTCCCCACGATTTGGGCGCTGAGAAGACGGGCGGCTAGAACTTCCAGTCGGTTGCCTACGGCAGGCACTCCTATGACATCTCGCATTTCCGAGTGCGTCCATATCGAAGCGCGAGGCACCCCAGCACTCAAGAGGCTTCGTAGCGAGCATGGATGACACGCTAAGTACACCAACCCGCCAGTCAACCTTGACCTCAGGATCACAGTGTCTCTCGAATGAGGTTTCTCATCCGGGCAGGACGACGGCATATTCAGACTTCCGGGTTGATGCCCCGGAGAGGACAAGGACGATATCTCCCGAGTGTCTTTTGCAGGCTCCCAATAGAGCAGGGCATCAAGAAGGGTCATTCCACCGACTCCATCGAGATTTTCTCCTAACTACGCCCCCATCGCCCCCTTCGGCCCCTGAAAGGGGGGAGGAGGGGGAGGAGGGGGCGATTCTCCGGGAAAGTATTCGCGCCCGCTAATCCATAAGCCCCCAACAATCACTGGGGCCGCGATTGAGACTAGCCCGGTACGCCTGCTGCCGTTTCTTCCCACACCGCGCCCCCGTCGTCCCCAGTGCCCCCAGTAGTGGGGGTGATCGTGAGCAGCCGGGTGTTGTTGTGGCCGGTGGCCTCCTGAATCCGAACGGCAAGCTCGATCTCGATCACACGGCGCAGGTTTGACAGCCGTCGTCCGAACCCTTGGGGGCTCCTGGGAAAGAGAAGATTCTGGTCTTCGGCAACGGTTCGGCACCGTCGGAAGAGCTCACCGACCGCCATCGCCTGGATCGCCCCGCCCTCCTGCTGGAGCACGATGCTCAGCGCGGCGATGAGGCCGTCGCCCTCCGATGCGAACTGGGCCTGGGCACGCTCGAGCCTCGCGAGGAGTTGCACCCATTCGTCAGCCTGACCGACCATGGCGGAGACCCGCCACCCGAAGGACGCGAAGTCGGCCATTCGGAACCGCATCGCAGGGGGCTGAGCGGTATCGAGCGCATCGGCGATCTGGCCGACCCTGGTGAGGAGTGCCCCCATGACCGCCCCCCGGCGGGCCTCTAGCTCGGCGAAGAGAGGCTCCTCCGGCAGGTAGGTCGCTGGGCGTTCGAAGTGAAGCGGCAGGAGTCGCTCGGCGACGTCAGGCCGGTTGAAGTGGACATCCCGGCTCGAAAGCATCAGGATCGCCGTTGGCGAGTAGGACACCTCGTCATTCGTGGTGTAGAGGCGCCGCATCCGGTATCGCTCTCCGGTCGCGTAGCGCGCCAGGGCGTCCTCCAGCCATGGGACACGGCTGTCTGCGTTGTCCAGCCCATATAGGACACGGTTCGTGATGGCCGCGACGAACGCGTCCTCTCGGTCCCGGTGAATCCCACTGACGTCGAACTCCGGGCCGAGCAACAGGCGTCCGATCAGGCGCTGGGCTGTGGTTTTGCCCGAGCCCTGCGGCCCTAGACAGGCCGGAATCATTCGGGTCCGGCGGAGCCGGGGGAAGAACTGCTGGAACATCCACATCTGGAGCAACGCCCGCTGATCGCAGCGTGAGAGCGGGTGATCTGCCAGACAGAACCGCCCCAAGAACCATTCAAGGATATGACCGTCGTCTCCGAATACTGGCTCGAAAGGCGTCGCTTCCGGTTCGGTCATGAACAAAATGCCGTGGTCTCCATTGTGACCCGACTGCCAGGACCCGCTGCGCTCGCGAAACCAGATCCCCCCCGCGCCGTTGGAGACCGCCACCAGGCCCGTCGTCGGGTCGTATGAGGCCAGCGCGTGCACCCTCGCCAGTGGAGCCTCCTGGCTCGTGTGTGCCCTGAGCCGGTCGAGGACGAATCGATGGTAGATCTCGCTGCTGGTCAACCCGGTCCGGTGAGTGAGCAGGTGATGGAACACGCGCTGATCGAGATCATAGAGCCGCCGGTCCGAGTGGTAGAAAAAGAGCAGCCGGCCGTCCATTGTGCGGTACAACTGGCCGCAAGCCCCGAGCTCCTCTTCGATTAGGGCTGCCACCATTCGCCGCTTGTCAAACGGTTCGAGCCTCCTGTCCAGGATCACCGACCGGATCGCTTGGGGTAGTGAGTTGGTCATATCAACGGGGGGTGGGCTGGTTGAGTAATCCGTATGTGAGCGGAGGCCAAGCCACCGGATGAGCCTTCGGATGACGGTGTCAGACAGGAAAGTCGCCAGCGTCGGCCTGCCAGTGACCGGTCTGCCGGCGGCGACCGCCTGAGCGGTGCTGCGCACGTCGCTCGCGCGGTTGGGAGCTTCCTCATCGCCAGCCGTTTGTGCAGCGATCTCCACCAACTGAACGGCGGCCTCCGCGTCCAATCCGCCCCGGATCAGAAAGCCCCCGAGAGCGAGGGCGCAGTCGTGGCGGCTGCCCTCGCCAGGCCAGTGACGCGCCAACAGGGCACACGCAGCGACCCGACTCACAGCGGCGAGCAGGGTGGACCGCTCAACTAGCGCAGGCTCTCCTCTTTCCTCCCATCTGAGCGGTTCACCTGAGGGATGGACGCTCGGTGGGACGACGGTTTGGCAGCCAGTGTTCCTCACCTCCACCAGGCACGTCCCGTCAACATCCTTGAAGCGTGTCGTTTTCAGTTCTTCGGCCACTTGGTAGAACCAGTGCGCACCAGGCTTGCTCGTCCTGCCATGCCTGAGGTTTGTCGGGGGCAGGAAGGCTGGCCCGCATCGGAGAGCCTCATCAGCATCGAGGTCAACGTCCGTTAAACCCTGCGACGGCTCCCCGAGGAGCAATCCAACCCCAGCCTCTCGCCCGAAGTAGTGAGAAAGATCGCGTTCCTGAAGGCGCAGACGCTGCCACCCGCGCAGGGTGGGAGCCTTCTTGCGAGGGGGGAGCGGGACGGGCATCCACCCAGCGCGTAGGTAGGTCCTCGCCGCCGCCAGGACCGGATGCTCCGTGTGCTCGGCTGATGGTCTCGATCGGCGCGTCGTGCTGCCGCCAGGGTCCCAGCCCCGACTGCGGCGAGATGAACCTCCTGCCACGCGTTGAGAACGTGGTCGTGACGCTCTTCTGCTCAACCTTTTCTCCCTGGTTCTTGTCGAGCTCGTCACCGCGGGCACCGTGCAGCGACGATCCTGGAAACGCCTCACCGAACGCTCAAGAGGGGCCGCATCCGCTCTCCGTTCAGACCCCCAGCGCTATCACAATTCTAGGGGGCAACTGATGCGCGGATATACCCGAAAAAATCGGGGGATTTCCAAACAGGCTAAGGTGTAGGTCAGAAAGAGGGAAAGCTCAGGAGATGGAGGGGGAACCTTTTGAGAGGGACTTCTCTTGGACGAAGACGATCTTCCAGATACGCTCGGTAAGGCTGCCGAGCGCCCGCCGGCGCTGGGTGGCATCGTCGAACCGAGGGGTCGTCGGGCAGGCGCGGTTCAGCAGACGTGTCACCGCGCGACAGATCGGTTGGCGTTTGAACTCTGCACGCGGGCGACCAGCCCGACGGGGGTACCACTCGCGAAAGATTGGGTCCTGCCGAAAAGTAACCAGGGCATAGTAGACGTAGTCCAGAAACGGCCGTGCATTTTCTATCCGCTCATCGATGAAACCCACCCGTTCGGTGTCTCTCCAGTAAAAGGCAAGAGCCTGGGTAACCGCCTGAAGCAATTCGTCAACGACGGAATCCGCTTCGCGGGCCAGCCCGAGCACCTCTCTGCCTGTGTAGGTTGACTTGGCTCGCCCTGCGATCGCCGCTTGCAGTCTCTGGCCAGCCCTGTCAAGCTTCACCGTCGAGTTGCGCGGTTCGAGGTATTCCAGGAGCCCCACAAGTCCCTGCTCCACCGCCCCATATCTTTTCAGGACCGCGTACTCCTCCGAGAGGCCAAGGTGTTCGAAGCGCTCTTCGATTGTCGGGTTGAACACGTACCGCTTTAACTCCAGTATACGCTTCAGCTCTTGCATGGATGACGCTGTTCTTCTAATCTGTCTGCGTCCTGCCGGATCCCGCTCTCCTTTGTCACGTTTCTTACTATCGGATGAGATCTTCCTGGGTTTAAACTTGGTGACTTTTTGGTTGGCAACCTCTGGGAAATCCTTGTATGCAGGAAACCACGTCGGACCTGCGTTCAATTCGCACGATGGGCAGCGGAGAGGAAGGATTGGAAGCCGGCGTATATCGGAAGGTACGTGCTTCTCAGGTATCCCACTTTGCCAGTTCGGCTTCCACGTACTCATGCGGATGCGGTCTCCCACCTCTCAATTTAACGAAATTTGTCTAACCGTCATTATGATTCCGCTGACACCCTCGAAGCTGTACGGTGGATCGATCATGCTGCCACCTTCCCTGAAAAGGCGATTACGAGATCGAGGTGCTGCAACGAGCCTATATATACGGGTGGCGTCCCCAGCGGGATTCGAACCCGCGTTTCGGCCTTGAAAGGGCCGCGTCCTGGGCCGGACTAGACGATGGGGACGTTGATTGGAAGGCCCGCTCTTTATAACACAGTTCCGCTTGGGGCGAAAGAGACGACCATGCGAGGGAGCGCGGGAGCGGGGAGTGTCGAGGTCCTGTTCGCAGTGCGCCCGATGTCCGGCGTGGCTGCTCAGCAGATGTAGGATTGGACGGGAACGCGTGTTCGCGGGTGAGGATCCTGGAGCCCGGCGCGGTAGCGGCGGCGTTCCAGCAGGAGCTTCGTGGTTTCTTGCAGCACTGTCACTGTCGGGACCGCCACGATCATCCCGATCAGCCCGAATGAATGGCCACCGACGATGACGGACGCAAGGAGCAAGATCGGGTGCAGGTGGACGGCCATGCCGACGATGGTCGGCTGGAGCACGACGTCATCGAGAATCTTGATGAAGAGGTAGAGGATGAGGACTTTGCCGAGGGGGGCGAGGCTCTGGAACTGGATCAGCGCGACCAGCGTGGCGACTCCGGCGCCGAGGATCGGGCCGAGATATGGAACGACGTTCGCCAGGCCGGAGAAGGCTCCAAGCAACAGCGGATAGTTGACGCCAAGGACCCACAGGCCCAACGCTGCCGCCGTGCCTATGATCATCCCGTCGATGGCGAGCCCACGAATATACCGGCCGATGGTGCGTTCGATTTCGCATGAGACCGCCACGGACGTTTCGATGTGAGCGGGCGGCAGCCGATTCATGAGAAACTGAATCATCTTCCGGGCGTCGCGCAGCAGGAAAAACGAGAGAAAGGGAATCAGCACCCCCGCGATCGCGATCGTCGCCAGGTGGCCGACGAGGTTGGGAAGGTCGGCGCTCTGTTGCTCGATGAAGGCGTTCAGGCGCTCATAGCGAACCTCGCGATCGGGAAACAGGCGCTGCGCGACCGGGTATTCCGAGCCGATCTCCTTCTGGACGGCATCGAGCGCCGCGTCGAGCCGCTCCGTGAGGGAGGGCAAGCCTGCATACAGGGTATTGAACTCGGAGCGGAGCCGAGGGAGGAGGACGTACGACGTCGCGACCAGGCCGACGATGAGCGCGATGAAGAGGGCTGTGACGGCGATGTCTCGCCTGATCGCCGCGCTTTCGGCGATCCTCACCAGTGGGGTGAGGAGATAGGCCAGGCCCGCCGCCAGCAGGAGAAGCAGAACCAATTCTCGGGAGAGATGGAGGAGGAGTCCCAGGCCGATGATCGCCATCCCCCAGACGATGGATGCGGGGGGCGTGAATCGCGTCTGGGCGGTCGGCGTGGAATCCAGTGACGTGTCCCTCGGTCTCTCCGGGATCATCAGCGCGACCTGTCGGAGGATTTCTGCGCGGTCTCCCCGGGGAGTGGAGCGTCTGCAAGCGTCGCGGGAGGGCTCGCCCGGCGGGCATGCGCCGCGCGGACGTATCCGGCGAGGGCCTTCAGCAGGTTGCCCATGACCCGGATGGCGATAGTGCTGTGCCCCTCGATCAGGTCGTCGAAGTGGCTCTTGTAGAGGATGAGCAGGGCCGAGGGCTCGTCCGCACGGGCAGTGGCCGAGCGGGGAAGATCGTCGATGAGCGCAAGTTCCCCGAAGTAGGCGCCGGGCGTCAAGGTCGCGACCGGATCCTCCCCTTCCTTTCCGGTGTGGAGGATCGATACCCTCCCATGCAGGACGATGAAGAGGGCCTTGGCGGGCTCCCCCTCGAGGAAGATCGTTTCGCCGGGTTGGTAGGCCTTTTCAAACAGCTTCACCAGCAGCTTGCCAAGCTGCCGCCTGCTCAGTCCTGAGAAGAGCGAGACCTTCTCGAGGAGATGCAGGCGGTCAAGCTGTTCCTGATCTGTCGCCCACGCCCGCCAGTTCAGTCTGGCCATTGAATACGGTTCTCCGCGCCTACCTTCAAACTTCCCCGCTCCGCTGTCAAGGGATTTCTACGGCCAACGCCCCTGTGGGCGGATTTCTGGCGGCGGTTTGCCCCGGCGCGGTCGGCGGGGCGCGAGTAGGAGATCATGGCAGCCGCTTGCGCGAGACGACTACCTCCATCCGGCCATGCTCGTTGATGAAGAAATTCAGAACACCACTGACGATGCTCAAAAGCAGGGCCCCGAACACCGCCGACCAAAACCCGTGCACCTCGAACCCTCGGATCATCGTGGAGACGAGTTTCAGAAGAAATGCGTTGATGATGGGGATAAACAGTCCCAGTGTCAGGATGATGAGCGGGAGGGTCAGGATCACGATCAGTGGGCGTAGCACGGCGTTGGCTAGTCCGAGGAAAAACGCCGCAGCCAGTGCGGGGAGCACCCCCTGAACCTCGATGCCAGGGACCACCGCAGAGACGAGGAGCAGGGCGAGCGCATTGAAACAGAGACGGATCAGGAATCCCATCGGCGGCCCTCCACATCTACCCGAACGCGCCCTGGAGATACCGCTCCCGGGCGTCGAGGCGCATCCGCTTGCCGCTGGAGGTCTTGCTGAGGCTTCCCGGCGCGACCAGCACGACGTGATCCAACACGGTCCCGGCGGGGGGTCGGTAGACCTCGTCGATGCGCGAGCGGATCTCCCGCACCAGACGGTCTCGGAGCGGCTCCTGCTGCGTCGGATCCCTGAGCTCGGCGACTGCAACGACCCGTTGGGTACCGGTTCTCGTGTCGGTGACGCCGAAGACCACGCTTCGACCGGGTCGGATGCCGTCCACCCCCTCGATGATCTCCTCCAGGTGCGCCGGCGGGTAGTTTCGCCCGCCCTTGATGACCGTCTCCTTGAGCCGCCCAGTAATGTACAGTTCGCCGTCGGGGTCGATCATCCCCTCGTCGCCGGTGTGCAGCCATCGTCGCCCGCCCCGCTCTCCGATCGCTCGCGCAGTCGCCTCCGGGTCGCTGAAGTAGCCATCCATCATGCTGGGGCCGGCGACGATCACCTCGCCGCGATGGCCCTCGGGGAGCTCGTTCCCCTCCGGGTCGATGATCCGGACTTCCATCCTGTTGAGAGGCCTGCCCACGGACACCCATTCCTCTCCGCGCTGGCGGGAGACCCGGTACGGCGACGCGAGATCGCCGAATGACACCGCGAGGGTCATCTCAGCCAAGCCATACACCGGAGTGAGCGCCTCCCGTCGCAGGCCGAATCGACCGAACGCTCGCTCGAAAGCATCGAGTGCCTGGGCGGTCACCGGTTCGGATCCGTTCATCAGGATTCGAAGGCTGGAGAGGTCCAGCCGCTCTCCCGAGCCGTGGGCGGGGTGGCGTTCGAACCGGCGCGGAGCGATCGCGCACATCCTCGCCAGTCGGGCGATCGAGGAGTTGTTGGCCACCGAGATGGTGGCCCTGAACTCGTGGATCGCCCACAACCAGCGCGACGGGTCGCGCGTGAAGTCGGTGGGCGACATGAGGTACGAGGGGATCCCGAGGGCGAAGGTCCCGAGCGTCGTGCCGATCAGTCCCATGTCGTGGTAGAGCGGCAGCCAGGAGACGATCCGTTCCTGCGGCACCGGCTGCACTGCCTCGCCGAAGGCCAGGATGTTCGCCAGGACCGCCGCGTGGCTAAGGACGACCCCCTTTTGAACGCCCGTTGACCCCGACGTGAACTGCAGGAGGGCCGGTTCGGCGCCGTCGAGCTTCGGGGGTCGAAACGGCGCATCGTCGCGATCCAGATCCGAGGCGGCCAGAAAGGCGGGGGCCTCGGGGAGAAAGCTGGCCGCGGTGCGGCAGACCGGCCCGAAGGCACGGTCGGCGATCACCACCCTTGGCCGGGAGATCTCGCAGATGTTCACCTGCTGATCCACGTAGCGCGTGAGCCGTTGCAAGCCCTCCAGGACCGGGAACAACGATCGCGCCGGGCCTCTCCCCTGCCGCCATCGGCCCGCCCAAGGGCCGTGCAGGGCCGATGCGACCGCCCATCGTCCCGGAGCGTAGGTCCCCGTGACGCGGGACAGGTCCAGGAGGCGGAGCAGCCATGGAGGCAGGAGGAACGGTGGATAGGTCGGGACGGCGACGGCGCCGGCCAGCCAGGTGCCGAACAGCGCGTGGAGGATCGGCCGGCCGGTCGGGAGCATGATCAGCACGCGGTCGCCGGGTCTGACCCCGACGGCCTGGAGCAGCCCTCCGACACGCTCCGCGTCCCGTTCCAGCGCGCTAAAACGGACCGGCTCCCCGGGACCCAGATCCCGAAGCAGGTGGGCCCAGACGTCGTCCGATCTGTGTTCCGCCTGGTACCGTACGATATCGCCGATCGTTTCCGACGCGGTGACCGCCGCCAGATGGGACACCACCGCGGGACTGCGAGCAGACGGCGAAATCATCGCTGCACCGACCTCATGCGCCAGTGGGGAGCCGACATTCCGTAAGTCCAGTCTCACATCCTATCGCGTACCGGCCTGAAGAGCAAGGATCAGCCTCCAGAACCCCATCCCGCGCGACCGTCGGGACAGCAGCCGAGGACCATCCCGAACTCTCGCAGGTCGTGCGGGGGGAACTCCGGACTGGCCGCGAGCGTCTTGTAGACGGTTCCGGGATCGTTCGAGGCTTGTTCGATCAGCTTGCCGACGGCGGCGAAGGTTCGATGGACCTGCTTGTCTATGAGCGGCCCGAGCACGGGCGTGGCGATGCGCGCCAGGAGGCCGAGAATCGGGTTGTCGATCTTCACGTGGCCCCGGACATCGGTGATCACTTGGCCGTGACGGAGCCGCCCGTCGCGATACTCGTACGCGACGATCAACACCATGCGGCCATGGATGGTGGGGAGCAGACGCTTTACAAACGTCCCCCTGGCGAGATAGATTCGCTTCCCCCGCTCGACGTGGATCAGCTCGAACGTCCCGGTCGCGCCGCGGGCATCATCCCCCCAGTAGAGCCCCTCGCGCCGTTTTACGACGCGATATCCGACGATCTTGAGCACCCGGCCGGCTCCGGCGACGACGTCAGGGTGATCGATCAGGTAGTCGAAGATCGGCTGGCGACTGTTGACGGTGACGCCGACGGTGTCCCTGGAGAACATCGCGTGATCGGTCACCTCGCGCAGGCGTCGCTGGGACGCGAGGTCGAGTGCCTCCCACGGTATGTCCAGCCTGTCAGGGGGCAAGGCAGCCGCCGCAGCGATCAGCGTCATCAGGCCGAGCACCGTGAGTCCGGCGCGCACCACGCGATTCATTGGCATCCGTTCGACCTCGGATTGTGGCGAGCTTTCGGGTTGACTTGGCTTGGATAGCATATTATCCTGACCGTGGCAAGAGCCTGCGTAATGAACACGACCACACACCTGCAGACGGAGCCCCAAAGCTGTCCCTCCTGCAAAGGAAACGAGATGGTCTCATGCCCGGAATGCGCCGGGGGCGGCGGGATCTGGGAGTCCGGTGGCGGAATCGCCGCATGCGAACGATGCGGGGGTGACGGGACGGTCCCATGTCACGAGTGCGAGGGGACCGGCATCCTTGGGACCGCCGGCTGACGCGGTGCCGGCCGTGACCCCTCCGACCCTCGGGCACATCGATCCGCTCCTCGAACAGCTGGCGCTTGTGCGGGACATGCTCGGGCGACTCGAAACCAAGCTTCGAGAGAACGAACCCGATCGCGTCCCGAAGGAGGACGATCAGACGCTCCGCAGTGCCCTGCAGCACATCGGAGACGATCGCCTGACCCGTCTCAGCCTGGCCTATTCCCTGTGCGTCAGAGGGCTGACCGCGCCACTGCCGTCCGGCGGGTGGAAGCGGGAGCTGGCCGAGGAGGTCGGCGACGCCCGTCGCGCCGCCATCGCGCGCCTCGACGCGCTCGAGCGTCTGGCGCGTTTTCAGGTGGGCCGTGTGTGGCTGCGACTGCGAGCGGCGCTGTGGCGAGCCGCTCACCGGTCGCGGCATCGGGAGCGCCCGTCCTCTCCCGAAGAGGGCGGTCGTGTTCATCGGGCAGCCTGACCATGCGGTGAGGCGAGCGCCTGGCCTGTTCTGGAGGAGTGCACGGCCATCGAGCGTCGGGTCGCCAGTCAGACGGCCGAGAAGAGGTGGCTGAAGAGCACCGTCGTCTCGTGGATCTCCGTCCTTGCTCTGGGCCTCGTCGTGGTCGTCGCGTTGATGTCGAGCCTCTCGCCGCCTCGCCGTCCCCAGGCCCTCGGCGATGCCAACCTCAGCATCAGCAGTGATCCGGACCCGGCGCGACTCGGGCGGAACCGGTTGCACGTTCGGCTGAGCGGAGCCGATGGCAAACCGATCGATAGCGGCCGGGTCGAGCTGAGATACGGCCTCGAATCGGAAGCCACGCTGCGGGAGATCGCGATGCGGCCGGCAGCAGCGGGCCTGTACGATGCCGAGGTCGAGTTCGACAGGCCGGGCCCGTGGCAGGTGTCCGTTGCGCTCAAGCGGGAGGGCGTGCCCGATTCCAACGCCACGTTCCTCTATAACATCGGTCTATCGCCCGGCGCCGGCAAGGTCTTGGCCGGGACGGTTCGGATCGCTCCGGATCTCGCAGGGAAGATCGGCCGCGGGGACGTCCTCTACGTCATTGCCAGGAGAGGGCCCGGTCCGCCCCTCGCGGTGAAGCGGATCGCGGACCCTGCATTCCCTGTGTCGTTCCGCCTGAGCCGAGAGGACATGGTCATGGCGAGTGGCCCATTCGAGGGCGAGGTCTCGGTTGTCGCCAGGGTGAAGAAGGGCGGGTCGGCCGGCCCCGCGCAGTCAGGCGACCTCGAAGGGTCGTTCCCCGGACTTCGGGTGAGGATCGGAGAGGCACCGATCGAGATTCTGATCGACCGAGAGATCTGACCGATGAATGCCAAGAGCGTCAAGGGGCTGACAAGGACGTATTCTGGAGCGCAGCAGGGCGACAGCCGTCCCGACTGTCGCTGCGTGCGCTGTGGTTATCCTGTTCCCGAGCTGGTGATGGGGTGCAAGGATCCGTGTCGCAACTGCCGGTTCCTCTACCCTGGGGGCGACTGCTCGGACTGAGGACCGATGTCGGAGAGGGCGAAAGACCGGTTCCGGTCGATCATCCCGGCAGGGATGACTCTGCGCGGGAAGATCGAAGGCGCCGACGAGTTGACCGTGGCGGGGGTCGTGGACGGCGAAGTCCATCTTCGCGGGACGCTGCATCTGTTGGAGCAGGGCCGGGTCCGGGGACGGGTCGCGGTCTGGCAGGCGCTGATTGCCGGGCGAGCGGAGGGGATCCTGATGGCCTCCGATCGGGCCGAGATCCTGGCCACCGCGCAGATCGAGGGCGAGGTCCGGGCCAGGCGACTGACGATCGCAGAGGGGGCCCTGGTCAATGGCCGGATGATCTCGGGTCCGCCGACGGCGCAACCGTCGAGTCTTGAGATGCTCGAGGAGACGGTCCGGTGGGAGGAGGCACGCCAGCTTTCGCGCGGCGAGGGCGACGGGGCGGCCAGCTAGAGGTCCGGGGCGCCGGCGACGCGGGCGCCGTAGACCGGACCGGCACCAGGGGGGATTCGTCAGGCCGGCAGCATGCTAGGGAAACTCATCCGATGGTTCATCGTCTTTCCCATCCTCGGCCTGGTGCTCTACTTCGGATATCCCTATCTCCTGCGAGCGATTGGGCGTTATCTGGTCACCGAGGATCCGCTCAAGCACGCCGACGCGATCGCAGTCCTGTCTGGAGACGGCGGCGTCGCGCGGACCCTCGAGGCAGTGAGGCTCTACCAGGATGGGTACGCTCCGAAGATCATCCTGACCCATCAGTCCCTGCCCAAGGGGTATGAGGCGCTGGCGCGGTTCGGGATCTCGGTCCCAGAGGAGCGGGATATCCAGTGGCTGGTCCTGAAGAGGATGCGAGTACCACGGGCCGCCGTCCTGCAGATCCAGGAGCGGAGCGACAGCACCGACGCGGAAATGCGGGCGCTGGGTCGCTTTATGGATCACCAGGGCGTGCGCTCCATCATCCTCGTCACGAGCAAGTCCCACTCGACGCGCGCCAGAAAGATATTGAGTCGGGCCTCCGGCGGCCGCTTCGTGATCATCAGTCGGCCCAGTCGCTACGACACGTTCGATCCGGATGGGTGGTGGCGGTCTCGTCGCGATGCGAAGGAGGTGTTCCAGGAATACCCGAAGCTCGTGAACTACTGGGTGCAGGGCGCGGTATCCGGCCTCACGGGCTGGATGAAAGGCCGGGAACGCGAACCCGCGAAGACCGTGGCCGCGCGTGACCACTCTGCGGGTCTCGGTCATCGCGAGGACGCGGCGCCGTCGAAGCGATTGCGCCTCGCCGAAGGCAGATGCGGCGCGTCCTTCGGGTGCTCGCGATGGCAGGTGAGGAGCAGTTCGCTGGGCATAATGATGGAACGGGGGTGAACCCCCTCGTGGTGAGTGCGCGGCAGATTAAGTTGTTCGTGTGCATGTGCAGGTGATTCGGAGCAGCCGCGGAGGATGCCAGCCCGCCGCTGAATGGAGGTGCGCGCGATGACAGAGAGGAAAGGGATGTTTGATTCGCTTCGGGGGGTGTTGGGAACAAGCGACCCTCAGCCGGCGCGTCAGTCCCCGACGATCGAGGTGCCGATGATCCCGTTTGTAGTCGGGGAGAAGATCAGGATTCACGGGGAGTTGACCGGCGAAGGAGATCTTCAGCTCATGGGGGCGTTCCGAGGGACCATCGATCTCGCCGGAACGATCGTCATCGGGGAATCCGCGCAAGTCGAGGCCGACATCGCCGCGACCAACATCGTTGTCGGGGGTCACGTGAAGGGCAATCTGGCCGCGTCGGGCCGCGTCGATCTGCTTCCGACGGGAAGCGTGACAGGCAACGTGAGGACCGGCAGCATCGCCGCCGCCGAGGGTGCCTCCCTGAAGGGTGAGATCGAGATCAACCGTCAACTCAGGCCAGACCTCGACTGAGCGCTCCGCGAGCCCCGTGCTCGCAAGACCGGATGAGCGACCGTGAGGTGTGAATGCTGAAGACCATCCTGCTTGTCCTGCTGCAAACAGTCGTGATGACCGCCGGCGATCTGTTGCTGGCCAAGGGGATGAAGCAGGTCGGCGACATTGCCGTCCTCGATCCGACCTTCCTCTTCATGAAGTTGGGCCTCACTGCCCGGAACGGCTGGGTGTGGATCGGCATCGCGTGCCTTGCGATCTCGCTGCTCCTCTGGCTTGCCGTGCTCTCCCGCGCCCCTCTGAGCCTGGCCGTGCCGATGACGGCAGTCGCCTACGTCCTCAATGCATTCGCCGCGAAGTACATCCTGATGGAAACGGTGTCCCCCCTGCGATGGACGGCCACCGGTGTCATCGCCCTCGGCATCCTGCTCTTGGTCAGAAGCTAACGCGTCCTTGACACGGAGGTCGTCATGAAACGGACGGTGGGCATGCTCGGCGTGGCCCTGTCGGTCGGAATCGCCCTGGGCGCCGTCGGCGCGCAGGTTCTCAGGGCGCAATATCAGACGACGACCCGCACGGTCCTGCTCACAACAGACCTGGCGGGGATCGAAGGGAAGGAAGGAATCATCATGGTCGCCGTGATCGCCCCGGGAACGGAGACGGGCAAGCATATTCATCCCGGCCACGAGTTCGCGTATGTCCTGGAAGGCTCGGGGACTTTGGAGGTGGAGGGGAAGCCGCCCACGGCGCTGAATCCGGGTACGGCGATCTATCAACCGCCCGGGCAGGTCCACAACGGCCGGAACACCAGCGCCACGGACCCGCTGAAAATCTTCGTATTCCATATCTCCGAGAAGGGCAAGCCCGACACCATCCCGGTAAAGTAGCAAGAGACCTAGCCCGTCATAGCGAGGCCTCGCCGTGTCGGGGCCGAAGCAATCCTCTAGTTGGGGCGGTTGTGCAAGGAGGAACGATGATGCGAGCCACATGGCGTCGGGCCATCACGCGGCTCTTAATGAGCGTTGCGCTCGGCGGCGCCCTGGTTACCGTCTCCTCGGCTCAGGTCTCGCGATGCCCCGACTACCTGATCAAGGAAGGGCAGATCGTCGAGATCGGCGAGACGGAGATCACGATCCACGAATGGGCGGGTCGCTACACCTATCGGCTGGGCTCAACGGAGCGGTGGAGGATGGAGGCGGACCAGATCGGCCCGGGCGACAAGGTCCAGTTCATGACCTGTGACAACGACAGGATTGCCAAGGCCTTCAAGAAGCTCTAGTCGATGCTTCGTAGAGCGGCACCATAAAACGGCTCGCGTTACTTCTGAGCGTGACCTTGGCCGTGGGAATCGCTGTCGGCTGGCTCACCGCGGCCGGCGTAAGCGGATATAGGGAGCCGGTGAAGCGCACCGTGCTCCTCAGAACCGACCTGGCGGGGATGGAGGCGCAGGAGGGGGTCATGTGGCTCGTCGAGATCGCGCCGGGGGCGGCAACCGGGAAGCACTACCATCCGGGGCACGAGTTCGTCTTCGTGCTGGAAGGCGCCGGCCAGACGGAGATGAAAGGCAAACTGCCGGCGACCATGCAGGCCGGGCAAGCGGCCTATCTGTCGCCTGGGCAGGTGCACAAGACGACGAACACCAGCACGACGGCGCCGGCCAGGGCCCTGGTCATGTACGTTGGAGCGAAAGGCCAGCCTCTCGTCGTGCCCCTGCAGTAGCCGAAGCCCCGCCTCGACACGAAGGAGTAAATCTCCCCCGATTCCATCTGAGAGCTGAGCGAGGGTGGCACGGCGAACGACTGGTAGTATTTCTACTCCGCGTCGATCGAGTCCTACCCGTAGTGCCTGGCGCTGCGGCGCAGTGAAGCACCAGTGGCCGACCGGAAGCTTGCTCGACCGCGACGATATAGAACCGGAAGTCCATCGACATATGTGAATGGTGACCCGCCCTCGGCGCCACAATTGTGCAAAGTTGCGAACAGAGCACTGAGGCGAAAAAGGTGTGACCAGGGGTCCGTCCCTGCAGGTTATAGTGTGCGTTAGAATCGCGAACCGCATCCCCTGCCGGTCCACGGTGGCCTCGATCCGCAATTGTTTACAGAGGGCGTGGGAATTTCGATTGACAGAAAACTGGGGCGCCCATAAGATTTGACGGCCAGTGACCGAAATGAACGATCGGTGTTTCTTAAGAGGGGGCGGATGAGATGACCTGGCTGAAAAGGCACCCTGAAGTTGTCTATACGGATTTAGAGGAGGGAGCGGTTCTCCTTCATTTAGAAACCAGATTCTATTACAGCGTGAATGAGGCTGGGCAAGCGATATGGCGGCTGCTCGACTCGACTGGCAGTTCTGAAAAGTTGATTCAGGGGTTGATGGCAGAGTACGAGGTTGAGGAAAAGCGGGCAACGGATAGCGTTTCCAGGTTCCTTCAAGAGCTGGAAAGCGAGCAACTGGTGGTTCGTGGGGGGGAAGACAGCCGTGAAAGATCGTCGGAGGGCACAATGATGCCTGCGAATAAAAGGCCCTTCACCGAACCTGAGCTGATTAAACATGATGAGCCGCTCCACGAGGTCGTCATGAATCCCTTTGACCCGCAATTGCCCTTGGCGGAATAGCGGGTCGCTACCAAAATGGGCCCTGCATGTATCATACGACCCGGCTTCTTATCGCGCAGATTTCCCCCCGGATTAGATTCCCAGTAGCGACATGTTAAAGGGCGATACACCCGACGATCCAGAAGGGGAATGGATCGTCTGCGGCCAATTGCAGGGTGTCCCCGTTGAAATCCTTGTCACTCACCCTGAGCTCCGAAGCTGCGCCGAGGAATTCGTCAGACCAATGGTGAGAGGAGACGGTAGCCCTCCCTTCGATGCCCTGAAGTTCTTCCTCACTCTGCTCGAAGGCGAACAGCATCACCTGCCACCGCTCGGGTCAAAGGCTCTCGTGCAGTATGTGAACGTTGCATGTTTTCGGAAGGACCGTTGGCTCTTCTTCCACACGAAGGATGGATCCTTCGTGAAAGCTGATTTCGAAGCTGGCAAGGCATGGGGCCATCTCTCGAAGGGGCTGCTGGAAGGACAGCGCTACATCCTTAACGACTTGCTAACGGCGCCGCTTATGGAGATGCTGAAGTGTCGGGGACTCTTCGGCCTTCATGCCGCCGCGCTGGTGAAGGATGGCGAGGGGTATCTCTTCCCAGGGGGCGCCGGGAGCGGAAAGACAACCATTGCCTTGAGCCTGGTCACGCAAAGGCTTCTGTATCTGGCGGACGACAAACTCCTGGTAACGGCAGGGCGCAATGGGCTGGTCGCGCTGGCTTTTGTCCGCCACTTCAATATCGATCCCGACATCAGCCGTCACTTCCCTGAACTCCGCTTCCTGGAGGACCTCGACCCCTTGCCTGGTACGGTCAAGCGTCCCTTCGATATCTCGAAGATCTATCCGGAGACATTCGTTCCATCTTGCTTGCCGAAGTTGCTCGTTCACCTCCAAAGGACATCGGAACCCAACAGCCGGATACTTCGTCTCTCTGCTACGGAGTCCTTCACTCGACTCGTTCACCAGACGATCCTCTCCCTCCACAAAGAGACCGCCAAGAAGCAACTCGAGCTGCTTGCCACTCTCGTTCACAGCACCGAGGGCTATCTGCTCTATAATGGCAGAGACATTTACGGGGAACCCGAGCGTATCTTGGAGCTCCTCCGTTTTGCGAAGCAAGATGGCTCGTAGCTTCAGAATGATGGGACGGGAAAGGGACAACCCCTTCGTCTCCATCATCGTCCCTGTCCTGAACGGCGAGCGGACGATCAAGAAGTGTATGGCCTCGCTCCTCGGAACGGATTATCCTGCTGAGCTCCGCGAAGTCCTGGTGGTGGATAACGGCTCGACCGACCGGACGGCCGACATCGTCAAGTCGTATCCGGTGTCGTATCTCCGAGAGGAACGTCGGGGGGCACCGAGAGCGAGGAATAGGGGTATCGAGGCCAGCAAAGGTGAAATCCTGGTCTTCACGGATGCCGACTGCATTGTGAGCAGGGAATGGCTTCGCGCGTTGGTTCAGCCCTTCGGAGCGCAAGATGTGGGAGGGGTGGCCGGAGAGATCGTCTCCTTCCCTCCCAGCACGGCAGCGGAGCGGTACGCCGCCAGGATGCGGCATCTTTCACCCCAACTCTATCTCTCCCGTCCTCTCCTGCCGTTTGCCGTGTTCGCCAATCTATCCTTCCGCCGAGAGGTGTTCGATCAGGTAGGTCTCCTGGACGGTGAATTGTTTCAGGGGGACTCGACGGACTTCTGCACGAGGTTCTTGAGGGGAACGAGCTTAAAGCTCGCCTACGCACCGAAGGCGGTGGTCTTCCACCGGCATCGCGAGACGGCGTGGGAGCTGTTTCAACAGCAGTGGAGCTACGGCAGAGGCCATGCTCTCCTCTACATCAAGTACCGGCAAGAGATCCCTTGGGGCTGGGGACAGAGCGCTGTAGTCTACAGGGACTTGGGGAAGGCGCTCGTTGCAATGGCACACGGTGCGGTGAAGTATCGCTTGCAGGGATGTAACGCGGACGAACTCCGTTTCCGTTATTTCGAGTTTCTTAAGAAGCTGGCTGAGAGGTTAGGGTTTCTCCGGGAGACACTTGTTCGGGGTTACCCGTATTTCTAGGAGCCAGTAAATGTTGACCGGTTCTGCCTCGCCCCTCGTGTCTGTAATTGTCACCGCCCTGGATGCTCGGACGCTTATCAAAGAGTGCCTTATCGCTCTGCTTCGGACGGATTATCCTCGAGAGCGACGCGAGATCCTGGTTGTCGATAATGGGTCAAAAGACGGCACGACCGAGATCATCAAACAACTCCCGGTTCGATATCTGTGGGAAGGCCGGCGCGGAGTATCCTATGCCAGGAATCGGGGGATTGAAGCGAGCAAGGGTGACATCCTGGCCTTCACGGACCCTGACTGTCTGGCAAGTGGGACGTGGCTCCGTGAGCTGGCGCGGGGGTTTGAAGGCGAAGGGGTAGGGGGAGTCGCAGGGGAAATTGTCCCGTACCCGGGGAAAACGCCGGCGGAACGATACGCTGCCCGAAGGCGCTCCCACAGCCAGGTGCGTTCTATGAACCACCCCCTTCGCCCCTTCGCGATGACCCCCAACGTCGCCTATCGAAGGGAGGTGTTCCAGCAGATTGGCCTCTTCGATACGCGATTCGCCGGAGGCGGGTGGGAGGACGCCGATCTCTGTTGGCGATTCTTCAGCGGGACGCGTTTCAAATTGGGGTATGCCCCCCATGCCGTGGTGTTCCATCGTTATCGTACCACCGTCAGGGAATACTTCATCCAACATGTGAGGTACGGTGATGGGCTCGCCCGCATTTACGCCAAGTATCGCGGGGATCTTGCACCGGGTTGGCAACAAAGCCTCCACGGCTATTGGAATCTCGGTAATCTTACGTGGATTCTAGCCAAGGAAGTGCTCAGCGGCGTCAACCCTGGTGATCTTCATACGGCCTGGTTCGACCTCATCCGCCAGGTCGGACAGCGGATTGGCTTCGTCGGAGGTGCTATCCTTGGTGGTCGATTGGCGCCGGATCGGCTCGCGGCTGAATACACGGCATTGAAAATGGAGACATTCGAAGCTGCGCGCAGCATCACGGCGAGAAGTCGGCCGGACTTGTCGCAAGGGGAGGTAAAGTGAATATCCTTTTCCGAAATGGGGCCATGGTCCCACCTGGTGAACCAGACTCGCTGGCGGATGCCATGCTATCTTTGCGTAGGATTTCAGATCGGCGTAACGCGATGGGCAAAAAAGGGCGGGCCTTGGTGAAGGCCCGGCATAATTTTTCTGTGATCGCTGATCGGTATCCGGACGTCTATCAGGCAGTGCTCCAGGACGGCATACGGCATTGCCGGAGCGCGAGCCAGTCGAATGGGCGGCGCGGAAATGGTAGAGGTGGAGCCGCATGACAGGCAAGACGCTGCCCTTCGTCTCCGTCATCATCCCGGTCCTGAACGGGGAGCGGACCATCCGCGACTGTCTGGTGTCGCTCCTGAGGATGGACTACCCTCCGGACCGGAGGGAGCTTGTAGTGGTGGATAACGGCTCGACGGATCGGACGGCGGAGATCATCAAGTGCTATCCGGTTGCGTATGTGTGGGAAGGGAAACGGGGTGTCTCGTACGCCCGAAATCGCGGGATCAGGGCCAGCCAAGCCGAGATCTTGGCCTTCACCGATGCCGACTGCATGGTAACCACGCGATGGCTCGGGGAGCTGACCGAGGGGTTTGATAGTGATGACGTCGGGGTGGTCGTGGGCGAGGTGGTGGCATATCCGCCGAAGACGCGGGCACAGCGCCACACGGCCATGAGGAGACCTCTTTGGCAAACCTCTGCTCTAAGCCACCCAGCCACTCCGTGGTTCACTTCAGCAAATGCCGCGTTTCGCCGCGAGGTGTTCACTAAGCTCGGCCTTTTTGATCACCGGTTCGCGGGAGCTGGTGCTGAAGACATCGACTTTAGTTGGCGATTCCTTCAAGACAGGCATTTCGAGTTGAGGTACCGTCCGAAGGCAACGGTGCTCCACCGCCACCGTGCTAGCACCAGAGAGCTCTTCCAGCAACGTAAGGTGTATGGGCAGGGACAGGCCATTCTCTGCCGCAAATATCCAAAAGAACTTTCATGGGGCTGGTCCCAGGAACTGAGGGCTTATAAAGATCTCCTCCTGACGGCTCTCGCCTTAGTCCAAGCAGCCATGCAAACCCGGCTCAGGGGCCTGGGAGCACCGGAGGGAAATTTCCTGTACGTGGAGCTGGTCCGCAAGTTAGGCGAGCGAATTGGGTTCATCTACGGGACTGTCCAACGCAGTACTTGACGTGGCAAGCCTCCTGCCTTCGGTTTCCGTCATCATCCCGGTCCTGAACGGGGAGCGGACCATCCGCGACTGTCTCGTGTCGTTATTGAAGATGGAGTATCCTCCAGAGCGACGGGAGATTCTGGTCGTGGATAACGGCTCGACGGACCGCACGGCGGAGATCATCAAGGGCCATCCCGTTCGCTATCTATGTGAGAAGCGTCAGGGAGCGGGGGCCGCCCGGAATACAGGGATCGAGGCGAGTAGTGGAGAGATCCTGGCCTTCACCGATGCTGACTGCGTGGTAAGCACTGGGTGGGCGAGCGAGCTGGTCCGCGGGTTCGAGGATGGAGGGGTTGGCGGCGTTGAAGGTGAGATCGTGGACTACCCGCCCGTCACCCCGGCTGAACAGTTTGTTGCAAGCCGGAGGAGCTTCTCCTACCAGTCGCGGCTCGCGAGTCCCTTCTACCCTTATGTGCTGACCGCCAACGTGGCCTTTCGCCGCCAGGTCTTCGAGCGGATCGGTCTTTTCGACCCTCGCTTTCCCGCGGCTGGAGGGGAAGACATCGACTTTTCCTGGAGGTTTTTCCAGGGGGCTGCGATGAGCCTTCGGTGCAACCCCAAGGCGATCGTCTTTCACCGACATCGCACCACTGCGGGAGGGTTCTTCCGGCAGCAGATACGGAACGGTCGCGGAATCGCCATCCTTCGGGCAAAATATTCAGCGAGGCTCCCCTGGACCTGGCGACAAGAGCTTCAGGCGTGGGGTGCTGTCGCCAGGTTCGCCGGGGCGGCCGCTCGAGCCGCGATCGGAGACGGAGTTCGCCATCGGACGAAGGTAGATGCCAATGACCTCTATTTCACATTCCTCGGAAAGCTCGGCATCAGGATAGGCTTCCTGTGGGGAACGCTGCCGGGTCGCAAGGTATGAACAACAGGCTGCCTGAGCTTGGCCCTGACGAGCGGCGCTTGATCCTCAACTGTGCCAGACTCAAACTGGACGGCCCGTTGCTTGATCAAACCGAGGAAATCCTCCGGAGGCCGCTGGCGTGGAATGCGGTCCTTCTTTACTCGGAGCTTCATAGCGTTGCCCCATTGCTGCACCACCACTTAAAACGCTTCTACGATTCAGATGTGATTCCAACAGAGGCAAGAAGGACACTGCTCAAGATCGCTCATCGGGTTAGCTATCAAAACCGACAGTTCTCCAAAGCCTTCCAGGATTTGCACCAAGTCTTTGCCGAGGTCGGCCTCCCTGTTCTCGTGCTGAAAGGGCTCTCCCTGGTCGAGTTGGTCTACAAGGGTCTGGGTTTGCGCACACTGATCGATCTCAATCTCCTGATACCGAGGGAGCAGTTGGCGACGGCGACGAACGCGCTCGTGCGAACGGGATACACCTTCTCGACAGGGTATGCCGCACAACGACTCAGCCGATGGTTGTCTTCTGAACTTCATCTGGTGAAGCTAGGGGATTTCAAGGTCCAACTCCTGCTCCAATGGAACCTGATAAATCGGCCCAGGGTGCACGCCATCAGCCTCCGTCGTTTTTGGGATGACGCCACACCGGCCCGGATCTCCGAACGGGATGCGCTCATCCCCTCCCCAGTTGATCTCGTCCTTTACCTCTGCCTCCAACCGGACAAGCATGGGTATCTCAATTCGTGTGCGGTCCATCTGGATGATCCCGCCGCGTTTGTTTTCGCCGAGTGGACGGACAATCGCCTCATCCGGTTTACCGATATCCATGAAGTGATCAGGCATTATCATGGTGTGCTGCCCTGGGAGGTGCTGGTGGAGCGGGCGAAGGCAGGCGGCATTGAGGAATCGATCTGTGCCAGTCTCCACTGGGTCACGAGGATATTCGGTCCATCGGTGGAACCCTCGATCTTGCAGGCGCTTCGCCCTCCAAAGCCTCGCCGGTTGCGATGGTGGCTCTACGGAGTGCTTGCTCAGGACGACACGGACCGCACAGCAGGTATGGCCGTCAAAGCCGTGATCAGGGCGTGGTGGTTGAGGAAGAGCAAGGGCTTACAGCTGCGGCTGGTCAGGCTGTTAGATCTTTTCGAATTCGTTTTCCCTCGTCTGGATGAAATCGCGCTTCGTCACCGGCTTCACTCAAGGAAAGTGGCATCGATATATCGCGCGCTCCATATCACCCAATCGCTGCTTCTGTGCGCACTTAGCGTGCCGTTCTGGACTTATCATCTTCTTATCAGACGAAGGCCGTCGCCTGCCCTTCGCCAAGGGACCTCGCTCCAACGCGCCAGTCGCTCGTGAAAATCGTATATCTGGTTCAAAACCCTGGGATCGCCAGCCGAACGCCTGACGGCTCGAAGTCCGCGGTCATCGCGGCTCGACCGGATGGAAGCTACGCTGACGACGACCTGGAGAAACTGACCGACGCGGATATTCTAGTAGTGGGGATAGAGCCGGTCACGGACGGACTTCTCGCGAGAGCGAGACAGCTCAGGCTCATTCAGCGCCTGGGGGTTGGATACGATAACATCGATCTGGACGCTGCGACTCGGCGCGGGATTCCTGTCTGCACTATGCCCGACTTTAACGCCGCAAGCGTGGCGGAGCACACCATCATGCTAATCCTGGCACTGCTTCGCAGGGTCTTCGAATCAACCCTCCTCATGAAAGGAGGACGATGGCCGCTTTCAAGCGTCGTCGCGAAAGGAATATTCGATCTCCGAGGCAAGACGCTGGGCATCATTGGGCTCGGGGCTATTGGTCAAGCGGTGGCGAGGAGGGTCAAAGCCTTCGAGGTGAGTATTTGTTACAACGACAGATTTCCGCGTGCACCGGCTATCGAAGAAGAGCTGGGGGCTTCCTTTGTTTCGCTGGATAGTCTGCTGCGGCGATCCGACATTGTGACCTGCCACATTCCTCATACCGTAGAAACCCATCGCATAATCCAACGCGCCGAGCTTCAGAAAATGAGGAGGACAGCCATCCTCATTAATACCGCCCGTGGGGCGATCGTGGATCAAGAGGCACTCGCAGAAGCCCTTCACCAAGGCATGATTGCTGGGGCGGGGCTCGACGTATTTGCTGAGGAGCCATTAGACCCCGGACATCCCCTTCGCCGCTGCCCGAATGTCCTCCTCACCCCGCACACGGCGGGTCAAACTCGGGAGGCGATGGAGCGGATGGTGGAAACGATGCTGCACAATGTCCAGCGCGTGATGACGGGGGAAGAACCTCGCTTTCGGGTGAATCCGCAAGAATGTTCTAGTCGCCTGGGAACAGGCAGTGATCTGGATGCTCCAGAAACGAATTAGCGCTGGACATCGAGCGTGACGTTACGCCCAGGGGGGGTCCGCACTCCTCGCTCCGCTACGGAGCTCACTTTCAGGAATCCTCCCCCCGCGCTGGAAACCTTCCCGCGTTCCATCGATTTGGCTTTCCTCCAGCGATTGGCTCGCCACCACCGGCTCGGCCCGCTGGTGTGCTGTGGCATCCGACGATGCCACGTCACAAGGATCCCAACACGGGGTGCGCTCCCGGGGAGGCAGAGACGGCGCCAGAGAGCGACCGGGCGCGCCCTGTACAATCGGGAAACCCTCGTGGCGATCGCGGCGGTCTTCGAGGAACGTCGAGTCCTGTTCATCCTGTTGAAGGTGAGGCGCTCTCAAAGGCTCTGTACCGTGAGGAAGGATTAGGTCGATATATTGAATTCGACCTCCTGGGCCGGCCAGAGTCTTACGAGACGGATAGATCGATTCTGCTCGATCTCGGGTACCGACTCTGGCGACCGACCGAGGAAAGTGAGAAGCGCCCGCTCTTTCGAGAGATCGAGATTGAGAACGCGGATCATGGGAACGGGAAGCAGACCCACACGTTCAGCGGTGAGTTGAGGTACGGGGCACTGATGCGGGGGGCCCTATATGCGAATGGTGACCCGTCGGGGACTCGAACCCCGGACTCCCTGCTTAAAAGGCAGGAGCTCTACCACTGAGCTAACGGGTCAACGTTGCAGGTGGGAGGGGGCTGGAAAGGCTCGGTGGGGAGAGCTTAACGTAGGGGAAGCCCAAGGTCAACTTCAAAAGGCCGGGGATCGCTTAGCGAGCCAGCCCCCATTGGCGCATCGCCGGCGTGGCCCGAAGGATCGTCTGGTCCCGGCGCGGTCCCGTGGAGATCAGGCCGACCTCGACGCCGGTCAGCGCTTCGAGCCGTTCGACGTAGGCGCGGCAGCGGGCCGGGAGACGATCGTACGAAGTCGTGCCGACGATGCTCTCGTTCCACCCCGGCACCTCCTCGTAGATCGGCTCGCACTCCTTCAGTAATCCTGTCTCGTTCGGGAAGTCCTGGTACCCTTCGCCCTTCCTGCGATAGCCGGTGCAGATCCTGATCCGCTCGCAGGCGTCGAGGACATCCAGCTTCATGAGGGCCAGGGCCGAGAGGCCGTTGACGCGGGCGCTGTAACGGACGGCGACCGCATCGAACCAGCCGCAGCGTCTCGGCCGGCCGGTCGTCGCGCCGAACTCCTGTCCCCGCTCCCGCAGCGCCTCTCCCATCGCGTCGGTCAGTTCGGTCGGGAATGGGCCCTCGCCAACGCGGGTGGTGTACGCCTTGGTCACGCCGAGAATGCCGTTGATGGCGGTCGGACTCACCCCCGTTCCCGTGCAGGCGCCGCCCGCCGTGGCGCTGGAGGAGGTCACGAAAGGGTAGGTCCCGAGGTCGATGTCCAGGAGTGTTCCCTGCGCACCCTCGAAGAGGATGCTCCTGCCGGCGTTGATCAGATCGTTGATCACGAGTGAGCAGTCGGTCAGGAAGCCGCGGGCGCGCTCGAACTGCTCGAGCTGTTCCGCTGCGACCTTTTCCGCGTCGAGCTCCCGCAGCTCCTGGTGGTGCGGGAACTGGGCCTGCTTCTCTTCGAGGTTGGCGCGGAGTCGCTCTCTGAACAGGGTCGGATCGGTCAGGTCGCCGATGCGGATCCCGGTTCTTGCCATCTTGTCCACGTAGGCCGGACCGATCCCCCTCCTGGTGGTCCCGATGCGGCGCCCCCCACGGAGCCGCTCCAGCTCGGCGTCGAGCAACTTGTGGTAGGGGAGAACCAGGTGCGCGTTCTTGCTGATGAAGAGGTTCTCGTCGATCTTGACCTGGAGCCTGACGAGCTGGTCGATCTCCTGGAGCAGGGCGGGGAGATCGATGACCACCCCGTTGCCCAGGATGCAGATCTTGCCCTTTCTGAGCACCCCCGACGGGACCAGGTGCAGGACGATCTTTTCCTCCCCCACCACCACAGTGTGGCCGGCATTGGTCCCGCCCTGGTAGCGGGCGACCGCGTCGAAGTACTCGGAGAGGAGATCGACGACCTTTCCCTTCCCCTCGTCGCCCCACTGAGTGCCGACGACGATTACGTTGGCCATCGCCGGTCCCCACGTTGGACCTGGAGGCAAAAGCGCTCGATCAAGACGCGCTCCTCCGATCCGGTTGCGAGATCTTTGACGACCAGCTCGTCCTGAGGAACCTCCGTGCGGCCCAGGATGATGGCATGGCCCATGCCGGAGGCCCTGGCATACTCGAGCGATCCTTCCAGGTCGCGCGTGATGATGTCCCTCGCCGCGGAGTACCCCTGTTCCCGAAGGATCCGGGCGACGCGCAGGGCGTGCCGCTTGTCACGGTTGAAGTCGATGATGAGAAAGGCCGGGCCGGCTGACGCGGGAGCGCCGCCTTCGGCCGCGACGGCCTGAAGCACCCTGTCCAGCTCGAAGGCAAAGCCGGTTGCGGGGCAGGGATACCCGAATCGGCCGATCAGGTGGTCATAGCGGCCGCCGCGAGAGATCTCCGAGCCGAGGCCCTGCGCGAATGCCGCAAATGTGACGCCCGTGTGGTACTCGAACGCCCGGGCCTCGCCGAGATCGATGATCACCTGTTCGGCGAGACCGTAGTGGTCCAGGATGTCATAGACCTGGGTCAGGTTACTGATGGCTTCCTGCGAGCGCCGGTTGCGCGCGAGCCTCGCCGCGCGGGCGAGGATCTCCTTCCCGCCGTACAGGGCGGGAAGTTCGAGGACCGCCTGCTTGACCTCCGGGTCGGCGTTCAGCTCCTTCAAGAGGAGTTCCAGCTCGAACGCATCTTTTCTGCCGATCGCCGAGACAACCAGTCGCCGCTGCTCGGGCCCGACTTCCAGCGCATCGACCAGCCCGCGCACGTATTCGACCTGGCCGACGTCGATCTGGAAGCGCCGAAGCCCGAGCGCCTGACACCCCTCCACTGCCATCGCCACCATCTCGGCATCCGCCTCCGGCCGCTCCAACCCGATCAGCTCGACGCCGAGCTGGACGAACTCGCGCTGCCGTCCGGCCTGGGGCGCCTCGTAGCGGAACACGTTCGTCACGTAGGAGAGCCGCAACGGAAGCGGGTGATCGCGCAGGCTGGTCGCCACCATCCGCGCCACCTGCGGAGTGGGGTCGTAGCGCAACGCCAGGAGGCGGCCGGTCTGCCGATCGACGAACTTGAGGATCTTCTCTCTCCCCTCTTCGTCGGAGTCATCGGCGAAGACCTCCAGATATTCGAAGGTGGGGGTGATGACCTCTCGGAATCCCCATCGCTCAAACACCGAGAGGATCTGTCGCTCCGCCCAACGGCGAATCGCCGTCTCGTCGGCCGGGACGACCCGGACCCCTTTCGGCAGAGCAGTTCTGGGATGGAAATCGCGCTCGCCCATCGGCACTCCGCGATCAGCCGTTCGGTACAATGTCGGCGTGCTGGATGTTGCGCCCGCTTCGGGCAGGGCAGGCCGGGCCCCTGTGCTGACGACTGACGGCTACCATCAGGCCTTGACGAGTTTCGCGAAGACGATGTTCGGGAGGCTGCGGATCTCGTCCATGACGTGGGGGGCAATGGGG
>Ga0187893_10002819_pt1 | contig 37078 bp, 33 predicted proteins | sample MA1701074metaG_FD_139574 | JGI IMG/M metagenome (GOLD analysis project Ga0187893, IMG submission 139574) | White microbial mat communities from a basaltic lava cave in the Kipuka Kanohina Cave System on the Island of Hawaii, USA - MA170107-4 metaG ... | reverse complement strand
AGATGATGGTAGCCGCAAGCGTGAGTTCCTCCACCCGGCAAGCGGGTGGCATCCGAAAAGTTGTCGTCAGATGATGGTAGCCGCAAGCGTGAGTTCCTCCACCCGGCAAGCGGGTGGCATCCGGAAGTCAACGCAGCAAGCTTTAGCAAACGAGCATGTCAGAATCCCAGCGGGTCGAGTAGGTCGATAACATGCGCAGCGTCTTTGTCGACGATGCGAACTTTCTTGGCGAAGTCCGGATGCGCCGCAAAGAAACTCGCGAGGCTATTCTTCCCGGGCGACCAATCCTCTCGAACAACAGTCGCCGGATTCTTCAGCTTCCTCTTCTTCTCTTTCTCCTGTTCCTTTTTCCAATCCTTCTCGCGGTCCACGTCGATCTCGTCGACCGGATAGGTCAGATGAATAGTGAAGTCAGCGTCGCCGTTTGCGTCCAACAACATCTGTAAGGTCTCGCGTTCCGGATTGCCGTGCTCACCATTTCCTGAAAACACATAGTGATCGGCGGTAATGCGCTCGAGGAATTTTTGATCCATGTTACGGTCGCTTCCGTGGTGTGGCATTTTGAGGATGTTGACGTGCATTTTACCGTCATCGTCCAACAAACCCACCAACTCGAGACCTTTAAGGATCTTGTCGCCGCGAGCGTCTCCCGTGAGCAGCATGGTTTTGGTTTCGCCGTCGACCTCGACCTCAGCCAATAAGACGAGGCTGGAGAGGTTAGCAACTGAAGTGTCGGAAAATGCCGCAAGTGCCGCCGTTGTCTCCTTGTCTTCCTTCTTTTTCTTTAGAAAAGCGTCGTGATCCTTTTGTAGCGCGACCAGTTCCGGCTGCAACGGCCCGGCGACCGTGAACTTGAGTCCTTTGCCGATGACAACGGGTTCGCCATCTTCGGTCGCCATCACCAACGCTTCGTTGAATTGCCGATTGACGCGAAAGTTCAGTTTCCTGGCATCGTCGCGCAGCCGAAAGCCCTGGCCGACACTTGCCAGAACCCTGGCCGCCTCAGGTTCGAGCCCTTCTTCATCGGGTTCACCGGTGAGCGATGCCGCCCCAAACGATGCGGTCACGGCGGCGAGCAACTCTTTCGGATTATTTCCGATAATGTCATCGAACGTGTTATGCCAAAAGTCCCGTATTCTTAGAGGCAGCTTCTCGTTTGAGTCCTTGGCGTCTACCAACTCACGGGTAAGCTCGAGGATGCCGTTGATGTGGTCATCGTCGATGTGGCTGACCATTAGCAGATCAACCGGAAGCGAGTCGGCGGCGCCAAGCCCGCGCTTTTTCTTGATTTCCGCGAGCCGAGGTTTTAAGTGCGGCTGATAGACTTTTGCGGGTCCGCCGTCGATCAGGATCAAGCCCGGGTCGTCCGCTGTACCATAGTGAACAATTAAGCAATCGCCCTTGCGAGCGCGTCGCACGTCGAGACTGAAAATCATCGCGGTCTCTCCTTAGATTTTTTGGAATGCGCGGAGCACATCCAGCATGCCATGTCCCTGAAAGCTGCGCTCGCGGCCCAAATCGGTCGCGCTTTCGCAGAGAATCTGTTTGATCCTCCGGGGATTGCCGATTAATTCGGTGTAGCGCGCCATCAGCATCGCGGCCGCACCGCTCACGTGCGGGGCTGCCATGCTCGTACCGTCGAGCTCGCCCCAACCTCCGGGCAGCGATGATTGAATTCGCTCGCCGGGCGCCACCAGATCGGGCTTCAACCGGCCGTCACCGGTCGGGCCGCGGCTCGAGAAAAAGCTTACGCCATAGGTATGCGGTCGAAATCGGTGCGTCGCGCCGACTGTAATTACCGCGTCGGCGTTGCCGGGATCAGTAATGCTGAAGGCCGTGTAACCTTCGTACGAGCCTTCCTGAGTCTCGAATCTTTGATAGCCAAGATTTCCCGCCGCAGCCACCACGACTACCCCGCTCTCAACCAGACGTTCGCATTCGTTGCAGATGGGAGTACGCCCGCAGGCAAAATTTCTTACGTCATGTGGAATGGAAAGACTGAGATTGGCGCCATGGACCGTGATGTAGCTGTGACGTTCATTCAAATAACGTAGGTACTGCAGCGCCGCTATGATTGCGAATTCGGTATTCTGAAACGACTTTGCGAGCACTCGGAAATCATAAAACTGAATATCAGGACACAAACCATCAGAGTATGTGGGGCTGTCAGAATCTTCTTCCTCGGCGTCTTCCTTGCTCTCTTCGGGTTTGGCTTGTCGGTCAACCTTTGTCCCACAAGCGCCAATAATGCCGGCCACATGCGTGCCGTGTCCGCCGCGCGGTGGAGTGGCCGGGTCAATCTCGATGAACTTCTCGACCAATTCCCAGTGTATGGGCCGGTCGTTCGCGGCATCCTCCGCCAGACGCCTAAGGTCCTCAGCGGCTTGGCCTTCCTTGAGATCGTCTCGGCCGGCGCACAGCTCGCCGAGTCTTTCTTTGAACGTCTCTGTCTCGGTGTCCAAATTGTCGAGACTGACGATCTCTCGAATATTGCTGAAGTCGAAGGCCTTGATGATGCGGCTCTTGCCGTTTTTGCCCTTGAACACATCGTGGCTGCCGTCGATGCCGGAATCCAGCACGGCCCAGGTGATTTTGTCGCACCGCACACTAAACAATGTTCGGGCTGCGTCACCTTTAACGGCTGGAACCGATCTATCGAGGGCCGGCATGGCCTTGCGGTTTAGAGAAACCTGCCAGACTTGCGTTTTTGCGGAACCGGAATCAAGTTGAGCATCCTGCGCGATTTCCGCCAGCACTTTACGCAGTGTTTGACCGATCTCGCTCAGCGCCTGATCAATTTTCTCAGGTCCTTCGGCTTTTTTGAGGACATCGGTGATCGAGCCACGAGACGTGGTGTCCTCTTTTAACTTCGAGGCCCACAGAATGATTCCCGCCAAAACAACAAACCGATCGACAGAACTAAAATCACCCAGTGCCTCGACCAATTTGGCCTGGTCATCCTCACTTTTTGCCAGCGCCCAATCTATGACCGTCTTGATTCCGTAGTTGAGGATCTTTTCGTCGTTGTACTCCTTCAGTTCCTCCTGAACTTTCCGATCGCGCCACCATTGCGTCATCGGCACAACGACGCGCAACAGCTCTTCAAAAAAGAGCCGGGCGGCGACCAGCCCCTGAAGATAGGCGACATGGGCTTCCGGGCTGCCCTCGGGGCGTAAGTTTTTATCTCTTATTCGTTTCGCAATTGAGACAGCCACTGGCCCAGCGGGTCGCTCTTTGTAAGGCGTGATCAGCAAGTCCTGGGCCTGGGCCGGGTTGAGTGCGAAGGCGATCCACACGTCTCCCAGGACCGGCGAGTCTTGCAACTGCCGCCGGTCGTTGGAGGGACCGAGTAGAACCAGTTCGACTAACGCTCGGGAAGAAACAGTCATGGTTTAGACCCGTGGTTTTGGAATCTTCGAGACCTTCATACAGAAATCGGTACGTTGGTCTCTTGACAGAGAACGGCTGGCGAAAGAACAAGTCTTGAAGGAAAAAGAGTCTCGAGACGGATGGGATTTTATCAGTGCCGAGGAGGGATTGTAAATGATTTTAGCGCTGTGTTCATCGAGGAATGATTGGCGCAACGTAAAGTTAACCAATCAACTACGGAACTGTTTGCCGTTAGCCAATCGATGACGCCACATCAACTTGCTATCACTCAAACTTGCTGACTGGTCGCAGTAGCTTGGATGCTGCCACCCAACCAGAAGCAGACCGGCTGAACCTTTCCTTACCGTGGCGCCATGCTATACTCAGCACTAGACACCCACCCCCAAAAATGATTCTGCACCTTCGTCCATCCGGAGTTGTAAAAATGATACTGGGTACCCTCGAAGCGGCTCTCATCGTTCGCGTGTTGATTCTTGATCACTGCTCAAACGCGTGACGGCAACCACCTCGAAGCCTGGTCGAGGAACTTTAACGACCACCATGACTAGCAGAAACGCGAAATGAAATTCAAATATCGATATTTTCGCGACACTTCCGGCACTGGTCGTAACCACATCAGACTTCCCTTGCTTAGGGTTCGTCTTGGCTTTGGAGACAACGAAACCGATATCGTAGGTTTGGTAGATACCGGAGCAGTGGATTGCCTCTTTGATCGGGATGTGGCTGATGACCTTGGAATCTCCTTCGAGGACTCGGACGTTAGTCGAGAGTACTTTGGCGTTGGAGGGCAGTCGGTAATAGGCTATGTGTCCCCGATTCGATTTCAGATTCTAGGCTTCTCCGAATGGATTGAACTCGAAGCCGCTTTCATTGATGCCAAGATGCCCTATCAGCTTTTGGGTCAATCCGGTTTCTTTGATAATTATGAATTAAACTTTAAGCGGTATCGTGGTAGGTTTGAGATCAAGTCGCGATCATTTCTTCGCAGGGATTGAGGGAACGAAGAACCGGTCAGTGGGCGGTACTTTTAAGAACGTCACATTTTTGAATCCTTTGGTCTCCGCAACCTTGCGAGCTTCGCTGATACTGTCGGCCGTGGCGACAATCGTCTCCATGTCGCTACCGTAGCCGGTGATAGCCACCCACCTATTAACATGTTTCCCTAATTCAGTAAGGAAGTCGGATTCTCTGTTGTTTGGCTCTTGTTTGATCACTGTCATTCTCGTCTATGAAACTCTAAGAAGATCAGGCGATAATGATAGCTTCCGGAGGCACACTTTTCAAAACGGATGATCTGGCCTCAGTACAATTCCAATGTTTCATCCGCCTGCGGAGAGGCGGTGCTTCTCGCCGAAAGCGCTTTGTAACGCATCTTTCCCCGTAGTATGCTTGCTGACGAAAATTGATCATGTCTCAAACGATACCACTGCCGCCGCCCGGATTTGATGCTCTCTCTGTCGAGGAACAGATCGACTATGTTCAATCTCTTTGGGATCACATTGCGGCTCGCCCTGAACAGGTGCTAAGTCCAGAGTGGCACCATGACATTCTCACCGAGCGGCTAAAGACATATGAGTCTGATCAGGATAAGGGTAAGGACTTGGATGAAACGTGATATGAACGGGGACAATAATTACCTCGTGGAATTGCCACTGATAGTTTTCTTTTTAGCGGTCCTCTCGTTTAAATCCTGAACCCTTCGGAGAATTTCCTTGATGTCGGGATCAGATGTTCGCTGGTATTCTTCAGTCGCAAAACGCATTGCATTATCCGCCCACTTGGACCCCGAAAGAATCTCTTCTCTTGCTAGATAGATCGAGGCCATTGCACTTGCCCGATCCAAGCTAATCTTACGAGCTTCCTCAATTGCCAGTTGATAAAAAGACCGTCCTGCAGAGGCATGACCACGTCTAAAAAGAAGGAGTCCTTGGGTCGCTGTTATTGCAATCTTGTCAGTTGCATCCTTTGTTTTAGATAAGTCGATTTTCCTGAAATAGCGTTCGGCCTCATCAATATCACCCGCACTTGCACATGCGAAGGCGAGATTGTTAAGCAGCATTGGCTCATCTGGATTGGCTCGCAAGCCAATTTTAATGATTCGCTGACAATCGCTGTAGTCATCCAAAAGCGAGGCGGCAATATAGGAGCCGAAGAGCACCGGTCTGATAGAAAAAGGCTGATCTTTTAACCAATCAAAAGAAGCCAAAAAGGCTGGTTTCCATTCTTTAGTCATAAAGTGGACCCAAGCGCGCGCCTCGAAGGAACGTGGTGTTACGTCTCTAACCCTGTCCAGGTCAACTTCTACTGAATCCATGTGTTTCCTTCTCAAGGCCCATTCAGCTTGGGCTACGCTGTTCTCATTTGGATTCTGAAGCGCTTGACGAAACAGACTTCGGGCACTTTGCACCTTTCCATTGGAGAGTTCCAGAGTTGCAATAGCACTGGCAAGTTCGTTTTTCTGAAATGGAGCGATTGATTGATCCTTTAACATCTTTTGGCCGGTTCCTATTAGCCTTGACCTCCGATCTGCTGCGGAACTCGCTGCTATCTCCGCCGACAGGAGCCAAGGATCGTACTTGGTCGATTTAGCCCTTTCTAAGACAGAATGAGCTTTCCCGTGCCTACCGAGGTGAATATAAAGTCGACTGGCGGATCTCAAAACAAATCTATTTGTCGGTGCCAAATCAACCGCTATATCCATAGCTCGCCCTGCTTTAGCCTCTAAGCCAAGGAGCGCGAATGCCCGAGACAACTCGACCCATAGGATGGCATTCCGTGGTTCATCACCTAGCCGCTTTCGAATTGTACCTATGCGAGCCCTGATGTCATCGGGCTCGGGAAGAATCAATTCTGGGAGAGACCTGACCTGCCGTGAAGGCGTTGACAGAGACTCTAGAAGTCTCTCAGCGATGGTTCTTGATGCTTTAGGCGCTTCGGAACCCTTTGCAAGAATAGATTCAGCTGCTTCTCTTGCTTCTTCGGGTTCTTGAAACACAAATGCTGCGGACACTAAATCAGCTGCAAACGATATTGTTCGACTTTTCTTCCAAGCGACAATTTTGCTCAATAAAGAATGTTTCTCTTCTTGGGAACTGAAACAGTCTTCCACAGCTATTGCCGAATTCAATTCTCCTAAAGCCAGAGTAGTTCGAAAGCTGCGAAGTCGAGGTATTACGTTTCTGTCTTTGTCTTCGAGAAATGTGCCCACGATCTCATCCTGTCAGTAGACCTTTTTCAGCCCGGTAAGCCAAAAGGTTAAGGCGTGACACATACCTTTCCATGAATATCTTCCCAGAGTTGCGTGCCGAAAAGGTACCTCTTAATTTAGGATCCGGATCGCAAAGTTCCTTCACCATTTGAACTAAGGCAACCCTGACGGATTCAGGGACATGTGAAGAAAAGTCGGTCAATGCGCGTCCAAAGGCATCGCGCACATAATCCAACACATCAGCGTACGTTCCTCCCCAGGAACGTGGGAAGTGTCTTGGATCAAGCTGCGAAAAAAGCAATCCTGTCATGCTGGTTCGAGTAAAAAAGAAAACGATCATGCTCCCAAGCAAGTAAGCATCGGTGCCAATATTTCTAACAATCCATTCAACTTCTCTCCGACCATAAAGAAACTCAGGCGGCGTATAAGCCCTGTCTCCTGGCCACGGAGCGTTATCGTACGGCCCAACGTGACCGGCATACGCCGCTCTACCAAGATCAGCTAGCTTTGATATCTTCTCATGGAATACGAGGACATTTGAGGGTTTAAGGTCCAAATGCGCAATTCCATGCCTGTGAAGCTGCATCAAACCTACCGCTACATGGTGGAGTGATCTTAAACACCACGCCAAATCGAAGCGTCCCAAATAATCCAACTGAGCGCGTACGTCTCTGTCTGCAAGTTCAAATATCAGGTATTGAACAACACCAAAGGCTCCGAATCCATCGACCTGGGTCTTGCCGTCAGAAATAGCAAGCACGATCCTATCCAGTTGTCTATCTCTGCAACGGTCAAGAATAGTTCGTTCGAAGACAAACGCATCGGATACTTCCTTCATTGCCGCTGCGGGGTCTGGTTGACCAATTGCTTTTGTAAAGTCTAAGGCCTTAAGGAAGCCTCTTGTTCCGTTTGACTTCTCAACTATGTAACAAACCGAAAAGAGGCCCCCCGTTGCCGTGGATGACAAAGTAACCCTCTCCAGGACCCTCCAGTCTCCATCTAAGATCCTGCCAATTAGTCTTTCCGCTGGAGTTGATATTGCTTCCTCAATTATCACGTTAGTTTCCTCGTATATCAGAAAGCCGCCGCGAAAGCGCGACGGCCAAAGTGGTTTTTGAAAGGCTTAAATTTAAGTCTAAGAAAAACTGTTATCTACTTCGGTATCCGCGCGATGCTTCGCGCTTTGTTCGCAATACAGGTGACGAAAACCGGGGTTAATTTCTCGCCTTTGCTTGCTCGTTGTGAAGAATATCTGCGCTTATTTCCTTTCGTTAATTCTCAACTGAGATAATTGGCCTGATGTACGTTCCGACTACTGCCAATTAACTTACCCGCCCGCTACCGCGGAGCGGTACTGACACATCCGTTTATCGAGGTGCTGACCATGATTGGCTGGCGGGCTACTTACACTTGCTATATCCACAATCCCTACAAAAGTCGCAGCCGCTGGCGTGTTCGAGTTGGCCCTTACACTCAGGGCAAATGCCAATCATCGAGGACATGATCGCCCCGGTAACTCCCGTAATCCCGGTTGAGCCAGCACGCGCCGAGCCTGCACCAGAGCTGCCAGACCCTGTACCTTTCAAGCCACTCGCAACGGAAGGGCCGGAGCCACTTACAGTACTTCCTGTCAGTGGTATCTGAGTAATACCCTGCTGCTGTTTTGCCAACGCGCGCGCCGAATCGGGATTACCACTCAAACGCCGATTCGTAATCATGATGCACTCGGCGACGGCCTGTTCAGGCGAAGTCAGAAGCCGCTCGTTGAACCAAACAGCGTGAGTGCCCGTAACTTTATTCAGACTGTAGGCCACCTCGGCCGCCTCAAAGCCCCCGCGCAGCATCTTCGAAGCCAGCAGTCCCACGCCGCCGCTGATTGGACCAGTAGCGAACACTTCCTGAATCATGTGGCCATCGTGATTGACCGTGACGTAAAGATTCTGGCCATCAAAAGGGATTTGCCACGTGGCGCCGGTGAGCTCGCGAGGACGCTCGATGCGCACCGTGACCTCCGTCTGAGATTGCACCCTTCCCTGGGGTCGAATCGCCGCACTGTCTTCGTCGCTTGAAGCGGCCGTGTCTGCCTGGATTTGTTGTCGGGCCGCGACCTCGGCGTCGGCGCCGATCGGAGCAGCAACATTGGCTTCAGAATTACTTGCGGGCGGTTCATCAAGCACCTCTGCATTCGCGTCGGGATTGCACGCCGTCTCGCCCTTCTCCATTGAATCCGGCGCCTTCATTGACGTGAGCACCTGATTGTCGCGCGAGCCGTCGCGGTAATAGCTCACCGCTTTGCACCCAAGCTGCCGAGCCAGACGATAGAGGCTGTCAACCGACTCAATCGTGTCGTTCATCCCACCGTTGCAGGTCTTTGAAACGCTGTTGTCCACGTTGCGCTGCGCCGCCGCCAGCACATGAACATGCTGCTCCGCGCTGATGTTCATCGCCGAGATGAAATATTGCGGCAGCTCATTCTCATGCTCGACCACGTGCTGTGCGGCTTTATCGATCGACTCCTGATCGGTCTGATCTACTTCGATACCCAACGCCTGGGCCGCGAGGGTGTGCACATAGGTCCGCGTGCCCAACGTATCTTTGCGCACGTAGGCCCAGGAGAAGTTGGGTTCGATGCCCGACGAGGTTTCAGCCACCAGCGAAATCGTCCCGGTCGGAGCAATCGTCGTCACTTCGTAGTTGCGCGGCGTCAGTTTCACGTCGCGCGAGATGCCAATTTGGTGGTAAAGAAACTCTTCGTAAGCTTCGCGGTTCGGCTCAAACTCTGGGAAGGCGCCTTTCTCGGCGCCGAGCTTGATGCTGGCATTCCAGGCTTCTCGTCTGACAAAGCCCATCATCTCGTCCATCAAATCAATCGAGGCAGCCGAGCCGTAAGTGACTTTCAGATTCAGACACAGATCCGCAAAACCCATAATGCCCAGGCCCACCGGACGCGTGCGCGTGACGACGTCATTGATCTCCGGCAGCGGCCAGGCGCAGGTGTCAATCACGTTGTCGAGAAAACGCGTGCAGAGGTGCGTCACCTCACGCAGCCGATCCCAATCAATCCGCTTAGCCGGATCGTAAAACTTTGCCAAATCGATCGAGCCGAGATTGCAGGAGTTTGAAAAGTGCAGAAATTGCTCGCCGCAGGGGTTGCACGAATAGATTGGCCCCATCGACTTCATCATGTGGTTGTGACGATTTACTTCATCGATAAAGGCAATGCCCGGCTCGGCGTACTTGTGGGCGCTGGCCACGATGCGATTCCAGATGTCCGGAGCATAGACCATGCCGGGACGCGGCGGCTCCTCAATCGAGCAGTTGGAAAGATCGGCATTGATGTAAGACTGTTTGTCGGGGAAGGTCACGGTCGAGCCGTCAGCGCGGCGATAAACCACATACTCGCCGTCGCGCACCGGATCGTAAATCGCATCCGTCCAGGGCTCGTTATTAAATTCAAGCTGGAACCATTCGTTGTTATCGACGGCCCTCAGAAATTTATCCGTGACGTTGACCGAGATATTGAAATTGGTGAGCGAGTGCTGATCGTTTTTCGCGTGAATAAAGCGCAGCACGTCAGGGTGGGTAACCCGGATCATGCCCATGTTGGCCCCGCGGCGCACCCCGCCTTGCTTCACCACGTCGGTAACCTGATTGACGATGTTCATGAAAGAGACCGGCCCGGAGGCGACGCCGCGAGTGCTGCTCACCATGGCCCCGGAAGGGCGCAAAAATTCATAAGTCATTCCGGTGCCGCCGCCGGTCTGATGAATAGTTGCCGCAGCCTTGGCGTGATCCATGATTCCCGAGATCGAGTCGGGCACGTCGAGCACGAAGCAGGCCGCCAGTTGTCCATTGGCCTTGCCGGCGTTCACGAGGCAGGGGGTGTTCGGCACAAACTCGCGCGCCAGCATGACCTCGGTCATGGCCTGGAAAAACTCGTCACGCTTGCGGGGATCTTTCTCGGCGGCAGAAACGTGAGTCACAACTCGGCGAACAATACCTTCCCACTCTTCAGTCGGCCTTCCTTTTGCGTCTTTCAAGGAATAGCGCCTGCTGACTACCCGTTTGGCGTTTAGTCCAAGCGGTTGGCTCCGGCGCTTTGTTCCGGAAACCGTTGGAGACGGGTTTAGGCCAGGGGTTTGTTTGCCGATCACGGTGCTCATCTTCTTTGCCTTTCTCGCACCCTGGGGGACGCGCGAGCAGTTCGTGGGTTTCAAAGACAACTCGACGCACTGATATCCGTACGCCGTGCTCCTAAATGTTGTTGCGGTATACTGCGGTTGGCTTTGTTCGAAGCGCTATAGACCCGCCTGGAGAGCAACTCAGGGGGCCTGCCGCTGCTCCACGCTAACCCGCCTCGTCTCAAGCGGAGCGCAATATACTCCTTTGAAACCCTCATGTCAATATCTTGTGGTCATCTTTTTTATCAATGCAATAGAGTGTATTTCTTGAGGTTCCACATAAACAACTAAACTACTGATACGCGGTCGCTTCAAAGTCTTTTTTCACTCCTTTTTTCTTCGGCACTAGCGCCGAATTTCGTAGGTGGGGAGGCATCGGGGCTGAAAAAATTATAAGCCAGGATGGAGCTAACGGGAAACGCTTGAGGCTGTGGAAAACTGAATTGAATGACAAATAGGACAAATGAAGAATAGGACAAAATAGGACCTATAGGACCTATTAGTCCTATTTTGAGTTATTTCGACGAAGAACTATTCGAGAGCAGCAATTCGTAATTGCCTAACTCGCGGTTATGAGTATCGAGCGCCGCGAAGGTGTCCGAGGTTTCCTCGAGCATCTGCTTAGTCATGGCAATCGAGTCGCTGAGCTGCTCAAAGTCGAGCGCGGAAACTTTCTCCGGCGTCGGCAGCGTGACGACCTGATCGTTAACCAGGCCAAAGAAATTCTCAATCGACTGCAACTGACCTTCCACCAGCTTTACCGATCGCTCGATATCGATAAACGCCGCGACCCTCCTTCTGAGAATTTCCACGTTAGCCTTTTGAATGCGTCTTTCGCGATCGTCCCTGGCGCCTTCGACTGCGCGTTCGGCCTGCACCAACTGGTTTTGCACCGCCTGGCGGTTGATCGATCTCAGATGCTGCTTGCGCCGGCGATAAACATCCAGCAGATCAACAAAGTCTTCCCAACGCTGGTCCAAGCCCTGAATGTTTGAAGGAACCTGTTTCGAGCCGGTGAATTTCCTGTAATTCGAATAAATCTGGTTCTTCATCCAGCGCAGGTACTCGACGGCTTCACGCTCGCGCGGATCGAAACCTTTGATTTGCGCCTCACGCTGTTGCTCGCGAAGCTTTTGCTGCCGCTGTTTTTCGCGGCGATCGACCAGGCGGCGGTAAAGTGAGCTGGCAGGCACGGTAACCAGGTAGACAGATTCGGCGACGAGCGCTGCGGCAAGTGGGGTGACATCCTGAACGTAAGCGGCAGCAACGGCAAATCCGGCCATCCCCCAAAAGTTGAGGGGTTCCTTAAAAGCCTCTTTCAGATACTTAACATCAAACTTCGGAAAGTCGACCATAACCTTGAAATACCAAGCACAGGAATCATCTCGGATCTACCTTCTGGAGGAAACGTCGCGCTCAGTTATTGCCGCCCCCATTATTCAAAGCCGCACTCTGCTCCTCTTTGGCGCTGGCCTCGCCGGCCGCCGGAAGTGCCTGCGGCGCGCCGTCGGAAGTGGCCGCCGGCAGCAATCCCATATCGCGTTTGTACGACAGCAATTTATCCTGCAACTGCATATCCATCGCTTCGCGCTCAATGTCCTGCATTTGATTGTCCACCGAAGCAGCGCCAAGTTGCATTTTGGCTTCGGCCGCGGCGGCGCGACGATCGATCTTGTCGCGCATCTCGTTGAAGGTCGAAGCGTCGTCGCCGATTTGGAACGACTCCATCGTCTGGGCAAGCTGTTCCTGAAGTTTCGCCTGCTTCGACTGATTGATCAGTTGCATGGCTTCAGCAGTGCGCCGCTGCATCTGCAACACGTAGTTGTCACGGGCCTTGAGCGCCTGCTTCGATGCCAGGGTAGCATGCTCAAGTTGCTGCGAAGTCTTTTGCAGATCCATTTGCGCTTGCTGCAATTGACCGATGTAAGCGGTGGCGATGTCGTCTCGGCCCATTTTCACTGAAGCACGGATCTTCGAATCGAGCTCCACCACCTGGCTTTCCAGACGTTCTTTACTCTTCCCCAGAAGCTTCTCAGTGGCCATCACTTGCGCGACGGAGTTATTCAGTTCGGGCACGCGGTCGCGCATGTCTCGGATGGTTTGCTGAAGCACGAGCTCGGGGTTTTCGGTTGCCTCGATCAGTCCGCCGAACAATGCGCGCATTGAACGCTTAACTCTGCTCCAAAGTCCCATTTGTCAGCACATCCTCCAGCAATTAGATAAGGAGAGCGTTGCCCCTGGTTTCTGCTTGTTCTGCCGGTTGTTTTGAATTCCGCCGCGACGCATATGTCCTGTACGTTGGCTTGCCCCGGACGGTTCATTCTACGCTTAGGAACGATTTAGCAGTATAACAGCACTTGCCAACCGTCTCCAGAAGAAGTCGAAGGAGAAATCCAGCCGAAGATTTTCGCAGATCAGCGCGGATCTGCAAAACAACCACCTGGCAGACCCAAAGGTTGAAATTCCGTAACTTGATTCAAGGAGTTGAGCTCAAGTTTTAGGTGGTTTCTTCTTAGTCCGAACAACCTAAAGGTTGAACTCTAAACTGATCGAGTTGTTTGGAATTTGCCTTTTGTCAATCTGCGTTGATCTTCAAAATCCGCAGCTAAAACTTTCCTCCGAATTTGCCGATGTCGCGCCGGTATTGCATTCCTTCCCAACCGATTTTCTCGATCGCACCGTAGCAACGATCCAGAGCCTTTTCGAGAGTCTGATCATTTGCAGTCACACCTAAAACTCGTCCGCCGGCGGTCAAGAAATTTCCTCGCTCCAACCTGGACGTGCCCGCGTGAAAAACCCGCAGGTGATCGTTTTCGCCGACGTGATCCAACCCTTCGATGGGAACGCCCAGTTTGTACTCTCCGGGATATCCTTTACTTGCCAGAATCACACAGGCTGAAGACTCATCCGTCCATTCAACCTTGATTGTTCCCAGCCTGCCGGCGTGGATGGCGTTAGCAATATCAATCAGGCTGGTCTTTAGTCGCACGAGTATTGCCTGAGCCTCCGGGTCTCCCAGACGCACATTGTACTCAAGCAGCTTGGGTCCATCCGCGGTGAGCATTAGTCCTAGAAAAAGCACGCCCCGAAATGGAAAACCTTCGGCGCGAGCACCCTCGAGCGTAGGCTCCACAATCTCGTGGACAACACGATTAAGAATCGGCGGATTAATTACAGAACCGTCAGTAATGGAGCCCATGCCGCCGGTATTTGGACCAGTATCGCCTTCGCCAATTCGCTTGTGATCGCGGGCCGAGGGCATTAGCGCATAGTCCTTCCCATCGGCGAAGAGCAAGACCGAAGCTTCTGTTCCTTGAAGGGCCTGTTCCAGTAATAACTGCTTGGCTGCCTCATGGCCAATCAGCTTTCCGCTCATCAGCAGGCTGGCAGCTTTCTCCGCTTCAGCACGTGTGTCAGCCACGATGACGCCTTTGCCCGCAGCCAGTCCGTCAGCTTTGACTACTGTGCGCGAGTCAGGCGAGCCGAATATCCCGCTTCGCAAAATTTTCTCGGCTTCCGCGCTGGAATGAACCACTCGATAGTCAGCCGTTGGTATCCCGTGGCGGGCCATGAAATCCTTAGCAAACACTTTGCTCGACTCGAGGCGGGCCGCGGCACGCAGAGGGCCTACAATCGCCAGCCCACTGCGCTCAAAGTCGTCCACGATTCCGGACGCCAGCGGCGCCTCCGGGCCCACGATGGTCAGGGCTATTCCCTCATCGCGCACAAATCGAGTCAAGGACGAAATGTCGTTCAGTGAAATCGATCTACACTCGGCCACTTCGGCGATCCCCGCGTTACCGGGCACGCAGTAAAGCCGACCGACCGAGGGCGAGGTTTTGCCTAGAGCCCAAAGAATGGCGTGTTCCCTACCGCCGGAGCCCAGCACCAGTACCTTCATAGATTTAGGGGAAAACCTGAGTTTGGTCTTGACACAATTTCGCCATAGTTATACTTTTCCCACCGCGGAAAGCGCTACAGGGGGATTTCCGTGCTCCGTGTCTCCTCGATTTGTGGAGAACAGGAGCCATTCCCTTTGTGAATCGACCGAATCGCTGCTAGTGACCTACCAAACGGAATCGTATGGGCGGGCGATCCCAGGGAGCCAACCATCATGTCACAAATGGAATTCGCCAGCGAAGTACAAGTTAATTCTGAGAGCGAATATCAGGATCGGGCAATCAAGTGCGTCGACTGCGGTGAAATCTTTATCTGGACCGGGGGCGAGCAGGTCTTTTTTCATGACAAGGGGCTGAAAAACGAACCAAAACGGTGTAAAGCCTGCAAGCAAGCCAAGAACGAACGCCTTGCGGCAATCGCGGCGGCTCAGTCGTCGGGTGTTCGCCAGCGCATCGAAGTTTCAGTTCAATGTGCCCAGTGTGGCCAACAAACTACGGTCCCCTTCTATCCCTCTCAGGGACGCCCCGTCTATTGTCGTTCCTGCTTCCTTGCCAGTCGTAACGCCGACGCCAGCCAATAATACTCCTGGGTTCGGCTCGTCCAGATGCCCGGCAAGCAGGCGCCTGCGGGCGGGCCTGGCACGCTCTTTAACCGCCAACATGAACTATGGGACGCCGTTCAGGATCTTTTTCCGCCTGACGCAAAACTTCGTGAGTTACCGGCGCGGTGTCGCCCTCCCCAAAGGCAATGTACTTCAAGAGATATGCGAGCGGATTTCCTTCACTCCAGCCAAAATAAACATGCGGCAACTTTCCCGTCTCGTTACGCAGGAAAAGGAGAAACGCGGCAATGGCATTAGGCACCGCCGGCGCCACTGTTCTCAAGATGCGGAATCCATTCACTTCCTCGCCCCGGATCTGTAGCACGCCGGAGAACTCAGATGCATCACCGGGCGTGACTTCGAAAAACAAGATCGGCTCGCTCGGAGGAATGTGATTGTCGGTGCGCTTCTCGCGCTCTTTCATGCGGTACTCATCCAGGTCGCCTCGGTCTCGACGGTTACTGATGATCCTCATTGTGCCTTTGGCGGCATCTCGCATGAAGTTGCGCGCTGCATCGTCAAGCTCGACCCGCTCAACTCGCAACTCTGTGCTGCGCCAAACGCGCGAGATCAAAGACGTAGCGACAATTGTAAGAATGAAAAATGAGGCGATCTTGATTCCTTCCGGCCGTTCGTGGATGTTTTGCAAGGTAGTGTAAACAAACACCAGCGCGATGACGAAATACCGTTTCCAGTTTTTACCCATTCGATAAGCCGCCAGAGTCACCGCGATCGCTGCTGAGGTTATCAATACCAGAACGCCAGTCGCATAAGCACCGCCCTGGGCGTCAACATCCGCCCGAAAAATCAGCGTCACCGCGAAGGCAATGCCCGTATAGACCAGCACCAGTGGACGCGTCGCTCTGGCCCATTCAGGAGCCATGCCGAATCGTGGCAGATAACGCGGGACGATATTAATCAGGCCCGCCATCGCGGATGCGCCGGCGAACCACAGAATCAGAATCGTGCTGAGATCGTAGAAGGTGCCGAATATATCGCCAAAGTGTTCATGAGCCAAATAAGCTATCGCTCGCCCATTGGCCTCGCCTCCCTCGGCGAATTTTTCAGGAGGGATGAGTATCGAGGTCACGAAGCTGCTGCTGATCAGCATCCCGCTCATGATTAACGCCGCGGTGCGCAGCAGCTTGCGAGTGTTGATTATCCGACCTTGAAGCAGCGCTTGAGTATCTGGTTCAGCGCGTCCGCTTTTGGTTGAATGGATGTTCTCCAGTTCATCAGGACTTAATTCCTTCTCGCCCCTTACCAAGGGCATCACCGCCACCCCGGTTTCAAATCCGGACAGCCCCAGCGCGAGCTTCGGAAAAATAATCAATGAGACAGCGATTATCAGCCAGGGGTTGCCGTGAACCTGAGGATGAGCAACCAGCGCGCGCTTCCATTCAGGGAAGTGATACGGGTGAGTAAGAAGCTCGTAGAGACCAAAAGTTATCACAATCGCATTTAGCAAAAGATAGACTGCCACCAGAACCACGGCGATCCCAATTGCTTCTTTGAAGCCTTTCAGGAAGACTGCCCCCAGCAAGAAGATTAAGGCCAGCGTGATTCCGATCTGGTGCTTGAAAATAGCCGGCGTAAACGGATTCTCGATCACATGGGCGGTAGCATCCGCTGCTGAAAGAGTGATCGTGATGATGAAGTCTGTGGCGACGAATCCCAGCAGCACCAAAACGAAAAGCTTTCCCTTCCAGCGTGGTAAGAGATGTTCCAACATCGAGATCGAACCTTCACCGTGAGGACTTTCCTCGGCTACCCGCTTGTAGATCGGAAGCGCGCCAAACAGAGTGAGCAGGACGAGCACCAGGGTGGCGACGGGCGAGAGTGCGCCGGCCGCTAAAAAGGCGATACCGGGTTGATAACCGAGCGTCGAAAAATAGTCGACACCCGTTAAACACATAACCTGCCACCATGGGTACTGTCGGTGGTGTGGCGCCTGTTCGCTGGAGGCCTCTCGATGTATGCCGCCGCCGAACATCCAGAGCTTGAGTCGTTTGCGAGTAGTCCTCCGAGCTAAGCGATTAAGCATGGTTCTCCGGTTTCCGAGCGTGAACCGGGTTCATCACAACGCGGCATTAAAGTAGCCTGTTGGAACCGGCTCCATCAGCAGCGCAACAACAAAAGGCGCGGGGCAAATAAGCCCCGCGCCTTGAAAATGGATCGCGGCACTGCCCTCTCCTTTGGGCCTACGAGGTTAGCTGTCGGGCTCGGACTGGAAAGTGTCCTAGGTAAGTTCGCTCAATGCCGTCCTCACCATTCGCCCCGCTTCGCGTTATGCGAAGTGTTGGTTCCCCCGCGTTGACCCTGCGTTTCTCAACAGCGGCCAACTTCGGCAGACAATAAGTTGTCAACGACGGAATCTTACTCCTGCGACCTTCTCGAAGCAACCCTGGCAACTAAATTCCTCTTTTAATTCAGCCGCCTACGTGAACGATGGGGCGGCGTTCGGGATCCTTCTCAGCCTGGCGCAAGACCTCGTGAGTCACCGGCGCCGTGTCGCCTTCTCCAAACGCAATGTACTTCAGCAAGTACGACAGCGGGTTGCCTTCGCTCCAACCAAAATAAACATGCGGAAGTTTGCCTGTTTCGTTGCGCAGAAAGAGCAGAAACGCCGCTATCGCGTTGGGAACGGCAGGTGATTCAGTCCGCAACACTCGAAAGCCATCCACTCTCTCACCCCTGATTCTTAAGACGCCGGAAAACTCGGAAGCATCACCAGGAGTGACTTCGAAAAAGAGGATCGGCTCGCCGGTAGGAATATGATTGTCGGTGCGTTTCTCTTTCTCTTTGAGTTGATACTCGAGAGCGTCGCCGCGATCGCATCGATTGGTAATAATGCGAATGGTGCCCTTCGCCGCCTGGCTGATGAATTCGCGGGCCTCATCATCCAGCTCAACATGTTCCACTCGCAGCTCGGTGGTACGCCAAACGCGCGAAACCAGCGAGCTAAACACAATCGCGACGATGAAAATTAAAGCGATCTTTATGCCATCGGGCTGCTCGACGATGTTCAATAAGGTGGTGTAAGCAAACACCAATGAAATAAGCATGAATCCCCACTGCCGGCGCTCACGTCGCCGATGCGCCGATAGCGTGACCGCGATTGACGCCGAGGTCATCAGAGCGAGCACGCCAGTAGCGTAGGCGCCACCCTGAGCGTCGACATCGGCCCTGAATAGAATCGTGACCAGGAAACAGATCAAAGTGAAGACAACAACCAGTGGACGAGTAGCGCGAGCCCATTCAGGCGCCATCCCATACTTTGGCAGGTAGCGGGGAACGATATTGAGGAGACCCGCCAGTGCGGATGAACCGGCAAACCAAAGGATTGAAATCGTACTCAGATCGTAGAAAGTACCGAAGACATCGCCGAGATAAAGGTGTGCGAGGTAAGCCAAAGCGCGGCCATTCGCTTTCCCCGGCTCCGCCGTTCCGGTTTCGGGCCGAAATTCTTCCGCTGGAATCAGAAAAGTCGTGACAATACTGCTGGCGACCAGTAGAAAACTCATAATCAAAGCCGCAGTCAAAAGCAGCTTGCGGGTGTTGCGTATGCGACCCTCCAATGACTGAGCAACACGATCTGCGCCGGCGCGAGAGCTTCGCGTCGTGTGAATCGACTCCAATTCTTCGGAACTGAGTTCTCGATCGCCGCGCACCAGCGGCATCACGACAACCCCGGTTTCAAAGCCCGACAAACCAAGTGCGAGTTTCGGGAAAACGATGAAAGCTGTCCCTAACATCAGCAGAGGATTGCTGTAGGTTTGAAACAACGCGGTCTTCCAGTTACCCAGCACGGCTGGATGGGTCAGGATTTCATAAATGCCCACTGCGAGAACCATCAGGTTAAGCAAGAGATAGACGGCCACAATAACGACCGCAATTCCGATCGCTTCTTTAAACCCCTTAAGAAAGATCCCGCCGAGAGCTGCGATCAAAATCAAAGTGACCACGATGCGATGATCCAGGAATTGCAGATGATCGTGGACTAATGGGTTTTCGACAATGTGAGCCGTAGCGTCCGCCGCCGAGAGTGTAATCGTGATGATAAAGCTGGTGGCCGCGAACCCTAGCAGTACCAGCACAAACAACTTGCCCCTCCAGCGGGAGAGCAGGTTCTCAAGCATTGAGATGGAGCCGTCTCCATGCGGGCTCTCAGCCGCGACGCGGCCATACATCGGAAGCGCGCCGAAGAGCGTGAGCAATACCAGAACCAGGGTCGCGATTGGAGAAAGAAGACCTGCGGCGAGGAAGGCTATGCCCGGCTGGTATCCAAGAGTGGAAAAGTAGTCAACACCCGTCAGGCACATTACTTGCCACCACGGATGTTGTTTGTGGGTGGTAGAACCGGGCTCGTTGGGGGAGCCGGTTTCCTTGCCGCCTCTAAATAACCAGAGTTTGAATTTGCGCTGTGATTGCCTCGACAAAACCATTGGTGCCGCCCGCAAAAATGCCGGTGACTCCAGCACCGGCCTTCTCCCTATCTGGTTTTATCGTCAAATTCTACGCTGATTGCCTCTCGCGTCAAGGGTGTCAAATGAGCCAGTGAACCCTGAGATTAAAAGGCCGTCTCAAAAAATAAGCGGGCGGGAGCCTCCCACAGCTCCCACCCTAAGGCCACGTGTCCTCACCCCACGCGACCGATTCGTCCACCGGGGAGGTGAACGCAGGCGAATTATGCAACACAATGAGTAAACTTTCAACAACCGGATGAGCTTTAAGCTTTAAGAAATTTTTTGTGGGGCGTTGGAAGCCCAAGTTGGGGCAGGGCGTTCAGTCGTCCAAGCCCCTAGGTGGGGAGGGCTGACCGTTTCGTTGTGAATAACTTAGCGGAAGTTCCAATGCGTCCTGCATCAGGGAGTTGCCGGGCCGTCAGGAGAAGGCTTTTCTTCCGGGGCCAGATCCGCTAAGGCGACAACTATTAGGAGCGCCGTGACCCCCAGTGTGGCCAAGATGTAGAGCACCGCCGTCATTTCCCGATATATCAGGAAGATCGTAAGAATCGCGAGCGCTGCTATCCAGGCGAAGGTAAGGAGCCTTCTCTTGCGAAGTTTCTTTTGACCTGCTTTTAGACTCAATCAATCACTCCAAATTAATAGACAACTCTGCTTGGCAGAATCTGGCCGCTCGCATTAACTGCTGAGCTCATTACGCCGGTAACAGCCCCCAACAAAGTCTGTCCGATACGACCGGAAGAAAAGATCCCAGCCTCGGGAACCTCAATGATGTCATAAGGTTGCAGCAGAAAATCCGGCTTTTGGTTCTTCTTGATCGCCGCGTAATCAATGTGAATTGTCTCCTGATCCGGCGATCCCGGCTTTTGCCGATAGATCCTTACGTCGGTGGTTTTGGCTTCCTTAGTGGCTCCTCCTACCATCGCGAGTGCCCGGCCAAGAGTAAGCTGATCTCGCATATAAATACCCTGGGGCGAGATGACACTGCCCGTGATGTAAATAGGTTCGGCTTCTGTGACGAGAATATAGTCGCCTGGACGTATTACTGGATTTGCTTCCGGCTTACCGGCACGGAGCTCCGAGATCCTCACTACTGATAACGGGATTCTGGTCCCCTCGATGGGGGCCGCGTCAGCTTCCTCTCCCGGGCCTGGACACATTACCGGCTCGGTATGAAGAATCTGAATAGTGCCTGAGGCCCTTTCAGTAAAGCCGCCAGAAGCAGCCATCAATTCATTTAGCCGCACCTTACGCATCATCTGCACGCGCGTAGGCTGTCGAACCGCGCCAAACACGGTAGCAGGCTGGCGGCTGTTACGATGTGTGATGCGCACGCTCACTTGAGGCTTTTTGAGGTATTTGCTGTAAGCGAGGGCAATATCCTTTTGTACCTCTTTTTCAGTGCGACATTTTGCCGGAACCGGATTTTCCAGGAACGGAAGAGAACTGATGTTCCCGTCGCTATCCACCTCAGCCGTAGCATTGAGGTCCGGTTGTCCAAAGATTCTCACATCCAAAATGTCACCCGGGCCTAGCAAGTAATTTCGGATCCCCTGAGTATCGACGGAAGAAGACGATTGTGTAGGCGGCGGAGCTGGCTCCTGTGCCTGTATTGATCCTGCGAGTCCGAAACCGAAAAGAACAGCAGCCACAAAGAGAATCCTTATCGTCATGATGAACCTCCAAACAAACCTAAAGCCAAAAAACGGCAGTTATCACATCAAACCAGCAGAGCGGCTTCAGGAAGATAGCGGCTTCCCCGCGCCCTGCTTTTCACTGTGCCTTGCCCAGCCAGTTCTTTTGCTGCGCCTTCGCGTAGTACCAGGCACAGCAAACCCCTTGAAAAGCAAATTGCAATGATCGCACAAAAGGCTATGTATGCCAAACAGTCGCAGCAGCAAAGGAGTAGGCTTGTAGCCTCGCCTGATTCGCGAACCTCGACACTTGGGACATCTTTGGGAAATCAATCCGAGTTATCTTCTCCTTCACTATTTCGACTGCCCGTGCCTTCTCCGCTCCGCTGGTTCGATGATTTCAAACGAGAGCGGAGCAGCGCGATTTCGCGTTCGATTCTGTCCGCTCCGGTCTTCCTAATCTCTTCTTTGACCGACTCGCGCTCAAGGTAAAAGAGCGCATCTTTGTAGCGGTCAATGGCCCTTCGGTAATGCCCCTTAAACGCGGATCGTTCAGCAAGCTCCACCCAGTGGGCCACCTTTACCGAGGAGATGAACTCGCGGATCGCCAGCTTCGACTCATTCAGCTCGACCTCATCCGGGAAAACCTTCAAAGCAGAATCCAAACACTCGAGCGCGCGATTCGCTGTTTCGATCTTGTCTGTCATTCGAGCTCGCCGCTGGGCCTCGTGCGTCAAGCTTCTGGACGAATCCCTGGCCCAAATCAACAGGTGATGCTTCTCCAATGCTCGCACCCGCTCCTGGCCGGCACGCATCGCAGTCCTTTTCTCAGCAGTAAGGCTGTGTGAGCGTATGGCTTCCTCGGTGCTCTCAAGGTAATCCTGACAAAGCCGAAAGACCTCAAGGTGCGGCTCAGGTGACGAAGCCGCATCCGCCGCCGCCGAGCGTTTCTGAATTGCCGCGAGGGCAGCAGAATGCAGAGAGTTGGAATAGACCTTTCTGGAAGAGCTGTTTTTTTTTGATTTGGCTCGGGCGGAGTGCCGCGGAACGCCATGCTCGAGAAGATATCGAGTCCACGCGCGGCGAATCACGACCTCTCGGGCCGACAAAGCCACCAGCAGCACCACGCTGGCGGCCAGCCCCGCCGGCACCCACGGGGCCTCGTCACCTCCGGCCAACAGCATCCACCAAAGCACAAAGAACAGCGCCACCGAGCCCGCAATTGCAACGATCAAGTAACCGGTGCTGGAAGGCATGCGAGTCCGAGGCGACCGCCCGAGGGATGCATCATGGGGATCATGCATCTGCGAACGTACACTCTGAAAAAATTGATCGGCTGAGTTGTTGGCCAAGCTGTTCCCCCGGAGCGTTAGTAAGAGTTACCAACGAAACAATAGTCAACTTTTTTGGCTTCCTCTGTCAATATAGGAGTCACAGGACTTAACAGACCTGGATGACCAATTAGGCCTTATAACCTATTTCCCAACAAAGGACCTACCAACATGGACACTGAGTTTTCCAAGAAGGTGACGCTCGTTACCGGAGCGACATCCGGAATTGGCAGAGCGTGCGCCCTGAGATTTGCCAGAGCCGGCGCCAGCGTAGCTGCCGTAGGCCGTAATCAAGAAGCGCTCACTGCCCTGTCAAAGGAGGTTGAGAAAATCAGCGGTACGATTCGAACTATTAGAGCCGACTTGTCTCAGGAAGCAGAAGCCCAACACGTGATCTCGCAGACTCTCGACCACTTTGGGGGAATCGATGTCTTAGTAAATGCGGCCGGGCACATTTCGTCCGGCACAATTGAAGAAACCTCGCTGGAAGCCTGGGATGCCATGCTAAATATCAACTTGCGCGCGGTTTTCCAACTGATGCAACAGGCGGCGCCGTCTCTGATCGAAAGGCGCGGCAACATCGTCAACATTTCGAGCGTTACCGGCATGCGCGCTTTCCCTGGCGTTCTTGCTTACTGCGTTTCCAAGGCCGGGCTTGATCAGTTGACCCGTTGCGCGGCTCTCGAATTGGCTGCCAAGGGGGTTCGCGTCAATGCAGTAAATCCTGGTGTGGTAGTCACCGAAATACATCGGCGAGGCGGGATGACTGACGAGCAATATGCCGCGTTTTTGGACCATTCAAAGCAAACACATCCCATCGGTAGAGTGGGTGATCCGCGTGAGATTGCCGAACTGGTCCTCTTCCTGGCCTCCGACCGAGCTTCCTGGATTACCGGCGCGACCTATTCGATCGATGGTGGCAGGGCTCAAACGTGTGCGCGATAAGAGAGCGGCGCCAGTGACCAACCGGGCCGTTCTTCCTTTATGATTGGCTCTGAAACCAGGAATCCGGATATACTCTGCCGCGCGCTACGGCAATTGGCATTCTCTGCTTCAGGCTTATAGTGCAAAGGCTAAACTCATCAAACGTGAGAATATGAACCCTCAATATCCACCTTTGACGCCCGCCAGCCCAATTAGATCGTCGGGCCGCAAGAGCGCCATTACCATCGTGTTTGCAACGAGCGCTGTGCTGGTTGCCCTCCTTCTGGGTTTACTCGTCCTTCTTCTCATTGGAGTTGAGACTGGTCCAGTGGGCTTGTTGATTGGAATTGTGTCCGCAGTGCTGCCCGTCCCGGTCTATCTGTCGCTTGTGCTTTGGATAGATCGCTATGAATCTGAGCCTCTTTGGATGTTGGCGACGGCATTCTTTTGGGGCGCCCTCGTTGCCGTGTTCATCGCATTTGTTTTCAACACCGCCAGCAGCGTGGCCGTTGCCGTCATGACTGAAAGCATGGAGGCCGGCGAAGCTTTTGGGGCGGTCATATCTGCACCCATTGTCGAAGAATCCGCGAAAGGATTGATTCTTTTCATATTGTTTTTGAAGAGGGATGAGTTTGATGGCGTGGTTGATGGGATAGTTTACGCAGCGATGGCCGGACTCGGATTTGCGATGACCGAGAACATTCAGTACTACGGCAGGGCAGTGCTCGAGGGCGGCGGTGGTGGCCTAACTGCTGTTTTCATTCTCCGCGGAACGGTAGCCCCTTTCTCACATCCTCTCTTCACGAGCATGACAGGCATTGGGCTGGGGTTGGCACGGCAATCACGAAATACTGCTGCCAAGGTGGCTTTCCCAGTTGTGGGCTTGTTGCTGGCTATCTCTATGCACAGTATTTGGAACGGCTCGGTGGTAATTTTTGGCGGCGTGGGATTTTTGATTTCCTATGTGATCATAATGTTCCCAGCCTTTGTCATCATGTTGGTGGTGATCTTTTTGGCGCTGCGGAGAGAAGGGCAGGTGGTGCGGGAATTTCTTCATCCTGACTTTCATGGGGGATTGCTCACGTCTCAGGAATACAATCAGCTCTGCACGATTAGAGGGCGAATAGGAGCATCCTTTAGGGCCTTCTCAAGGGGTGGGGTTGGACACTGGCGTGCGTGCAGGCAAGCCAACCAAATTGCCAGCGAGCTCGCTTTTCATCGCAGCCGCGTGGCCCGCGGGATCTCCAGACTTGATGCTCGCGAACAAGAGGCAGGCTACCAGGCGGCCTTGCTGGAACTGCTCAAACGACTTCGCGAGGGCTAATGCCCCATCCAAAAACAAGCTCGCGGGATTTGTTACTGTTCGCTTATACTAAGCCCCGCGGTCTTTACCCTCGAGCCGAACCGTGAGAATCCAACTTCTACCCAGTACCTTTGATGGTCACGGCCACGCGACCCTTGAACAACGGCTGACTTGTTACCTCATAGACGATTGCGTGGCAATTGATGCCGGGAGCCTGGCGATCGCGCTGACCGTGGATCAGCGTCACCGGGTCCGCGACATAATCGTCACCCATCCGCACATGGACCACATTGCCAGTCTGCCCATCTTCATTGACGATCTCTACCCAACACTAAAAGGGCCAGTGCGAATCCATGCTACCGCTGAGGTGATTGCCCTTCTGGAGCGGGACGTTTTTAACTGGAGTGTGTATCCGCGATTCTCGGAGTTGCAGAACGACTTTGGTTCGGTGATGGAATACATCCCGATCATCAAAGGTCAGGAGTTTGCGCTGGCGCATTTGAGAGTAACAGCCCTACCGGTCAATCACATCGTTCCCACTGTGGGCCTGATTATTTCCGACGGTAAGTGCACGGTTGCTTTCAGTTCTGATACAGCCGAAACCGACGAGTTTTGGGAAGCGTTAAATAAGATACCGCGCGTCGATGCGCTTTTAATTGAAGCCTCATTTCCGAATTCGATGGCCAAACTTGCCGAGCTCTCGACCCATTTCACGCCAGCTACTCTCAGCCGGGAATTGGGAAAACTTCATCACAACGGCCTGGACATTCTCGCCGTCCATCTGAAGCCCGCGTACCGCGAGAAAATTATTGAAGAGCTCAACCTGCTTAAGATTCCCAAACTGAGAGTGATGGAACCCGGCAGGACCTATTCCTGGTAGGACTGTCCGACAAACTTCAGTTTGTCGTTCTCGGAATTGTTACTTCGACAAATCGCGGGTGTCCGACAAACTTCAGTTTGTCGTCGGGTATCAGTAGGTGCAGCATGAGAGAATTCACTTCCACAGGGCCAGGCATGGCGGGCACGACAAACTGAAGTTCGTCGGACTTATCGCATCGGCGCAAATTCCGTCTCTGCATGTTCGCCGTCCACCTCGTGAAGCAGCACACGCCCATTGGGAAGCAGTTCCTTGACACGAAACGTCCTTTCTTCGCGCTCACGTCCGGGCATTAACTCGGCCCGAAACGTAACCATCATTCCAGGCCTTGCCCAAACATCGCCCGGGTGCTTAGAGGAGCGCTGCGGCTTTGCTTTCATCTTCTTCTTCCTGGTTAAAATGGCGCCGGCCGCACCCAGTACTCCGGCGGCCAGTGCCAGACCACCGAGCAGGCGCTTGGTTTGCTTCTTCATTTGAGGTTGCCCGCTCGAACTTATTGCTCGCAAAGCGGGTCGAGCCGGGCCGTGATCGTCGGCAGACCGCTCAGCGCGCGGTCGGCGTTGATCTGCGTCCAGTTGGTCCACTCCGCCGGCACCTTATCCTCGGCAAAGATAGCCTCGACCGGACACTCGGGAACGCACGCATCACAGTCGATGCAGGTTTCGGGATGAATTACGAGCATATCGTCGTCGAGATGAAAAGCTTCAACCGGACAAACCAGCGCACAGTCGGTGTAACGGCAGTTCACGCATGGTTCAGCAACGACATAAGTCATTCAGAATTAAACCTCCTGGATCCGGGACTGCTGACTAAGACGCAACTATATTAAGCATGAATGCCGAACTTTTGAAAGAAGGGAGTCGAACGCCAGCCTGCAGGCAGCGGAAACTATACCTCATTAGTTCATTCAGGGCTTTTCCGAAAGGGCCTTCCTGGCAAGGCTGACAAACTGAGTCTTAGACTCAATACCAACGTAATGGCGTTTCAGCATCTTTGCCGCAAGCGCTGTCGTACCGGATCCGAGAAATGGATCAAGTATCAGATCACTCTTTTTGCTGAAAAGCATGATAAACCATCTGGGAAGTGAGATCGGAAACACCGCGCTGTGATTCTTGTTGCTTGTTTCGGAGGCCACGTGCAATACATTCGAAGGATAAGCCATTGTCCGATTAAGCCAGTTTGAGACGTTCTTTCCGAAACCACTTTTTACCTTCGAGTCGTCGCGGCGCTTGTCCGTCTCACTGAGATTCCTAAGGCGAGCCTTTGCCCATTCGCCCATCGGCACCATGACGTTTTCCTGATACATGGCAAACTGCTTTTGTTTGTTGAATTGCAGACAGCGTTCCCAGGCGTCGCGAAAACGATTAGGCCACTTTCCGGGGTGGCAGCTCTTTTTATGCCAGATAAATTCCTCAGTCCACAGCCAGCCTTGTTTTCGCATTTCAAGGATGGTTTCGATGACGTAGGTATGCCGCTCTCCGTTGACTACCTTTTCTTTAATATTAAGGATGAACGTGCCTTGCGGTTTTAAGACTCTCAGAAGTTCCTGCGTGATCGGGATAAACCATTCAACGTAACGGTCCGGGTGAATGCCCCCGTAGGTGTGCTCGCGACTGTCGGCATAAGGGGTGAAGTCACAATTAGATCAATCGAGTCGGAAGGCATATCACGCATGACCATCAAACAGTCGCCGTGTATGATCTGGTCCCTCCAGACGGGTGCAATGTTGGCGATTGCAGGCATATTAGTTTCGGACTAAGCTGAATTTATCTGAGAATCCGACCCACCGCCTGCAATATACCGCATTGATTTGTTTGTGATAACTAAGTCATGCAACAAAGAGGATTTAACTTTTGGATTCTAGTTGAGATTCCCTGTGACTGATTAAGGGTTTTTTCGAATGGGTGTTATTAAGACGAGTCAGAACGCCAGCGCTGCAACGGGGTCTTTTCTTCAAATTTATAAAAACGAAGGTCCGTAGCCGTCAGTAGTTTTGTAAGTAGAATTATCTGCCCCGTGTGCATCGAGATTGGAAGCGGTAACTCAACCGCTTCCATATCTTTTATTTGCAGACTCGCTGAATCTCAGTTGACGGCTTCTTGACGGGTTTGCAGTGCCGGAACAACACAACTCTCACGTCTTTACAGGACGTTGCTTCCACTCCCTGCGCGTAAAAGATGCTGATCGGAAGTTGAAGTAGCGTGTGAACGTCGCACGTTTCTCACCTAACCTTTACGGCACAACCTGGATCGTTCCAAATTGGTGGAAGTGGTGATCGAAAGCAAACGCCACTTTGATACTCAATCGTTCCATGACGACTTTACTTGTGCAGTCGGTGAAGCTCCAGTCCTTATCGTCGAATTGCTCAAACGTCCTCCACGCAAGTGTCAAATCGGCGCCAGTGATCTTGTGTATTTCCGCAAGAGTATGATTAAAGAACCTTGAGCCCAGCAGTAGAGCACGTCGTCTCTCGCCACGGACCCGAAGCAGCGTGAGTGTCTCGTCAATTACGTAGTCGGTAGTGAGCAATGGAGAGTCATTTTCAGCGAGCCATTGCACTGCTCTTGCGTGATCTGGATCAGTAGGCACTAGTGAGGCGTACCACGCGCCAGTATCGACGAAAATCATGTAAACCTATTTTCTTGGATATAGAATCGAATCGTGTTCGCGGCCCGAAAATTCGTCACTTGAGCTCTCCAGAGGTAGAGCTGCAATTTCCGCAAGGATTTCGGCTGCATTCCCATTGGCCCCAGGTTGTTCGTGAGTAATAACAATGAGATCTAGCCGTGACCCCTCCGGCAACTCCAACGGCTGCAGCGGGCGAATCATGCCATGTTCATAGATTGCTTCGATCTCTTTAGTCATGGGTGCTCCAGGCGACATTATATACTGGTCCTTCGCAGTTTACTTGGTTCTCTCTTTCAGAACGCGAGCAAAATCCCTATGCCACTAGTCGAATCATCCCAGTTTAAGACCCACCGGACGGACCAGACCTCCAGCGCTCGACGGGCGCACCGGCTTCAAAATCATAGAAACGAAGGTCCGTTGCGGTCAGTAGCTTAGTTAGCAGAATTATCTGGCCGGTGTGCATCGAGAAATGCTCTGTGACGTGAAAAATCGCTTCCAACGGCGTCACCTTGTTGCCCTGGATCTTGCGGTGGTCGAGAATTCTTTCCGGCTCAAATCCGGCGAGAATCCTGTCGACATCATTGAGCGTCTGCTCCAGGGCGGACAACAACTCGGCGCGCGGAATTGTGCTTCTTTCATCAAACTCGTGCTGGCGCTCGCGTTGGTCAACCTCACCACCCAATCCACTGACTATCCACTGACGCGCGTTGCCTGAGAGGTGCAAGAGAAGATTACCGATACTGTTAGATTCCGGATTTGCCCGCCACCATACCTGTTCATCCGTCAAGCTCTCGAGGCAGCGTTTGATCTTCGGCAAATATCCATTTTTCAGGAGTTCACGAGCCTGTTGTACAAAGGCCTGAGTTACTTCGCTTTCCGGCACGGTATCCTGCGCTGTCATTGATTAGTCATCAACCTCAGCCAATTCCGGCCTGTGCTTGTGTTTGGCTTTGCGGCGCGCCGGCCTGGCCTTTTCCTCCGGCTTAGCGTGGCTCATGGGATGTCCCGGTGGAGCACTCGGCTTTCTGATGCTATCGAAGATTGGCCGTCCTGCCTGTTTGCTCGCTCTTTTCCGTCGCGATCTCTTTGCGGCCATTTCAGTGGCTTCCCTGTTGAGGATGCTCTATTCCCGGAGGCGTGTCGTGAATGCTAAGCCCCCAACCGGCCCCTGTCAATGGAAAGTTCAGAGTCTTTTTGAGTTTAGTTCTTGGAGTTCAACTGCGGCTGGCCAATCGCTCACCAAAATCACTCAACCAGTTCAGAGTCCCACTCAACCAGTTCAGAGTCCCACTCAACCAGTTCAGAGTCCAACCTTCAGGTTGCTGTCCTAGTAACCACTCAACCAGTTCAGAGTCCAACCTTCAGGTTGCTGTCCTAGTAACCACTCAAGCTAAAGCTTGAACGCTTAAACTCTAAACTTCTTTCGGGGGAAGACCTAGACTTCGCTTGGACGCGGTGTGTCGGATAAGAACTTGAGAGCGTTGGCGGTTTCGGCCCGGCGCTTTTGCTGTATTTCATTAACCCAATTGGTTACAGTTTGAACCATTTCGCGCGCGGTGTCGCGAGCAGAATTAGGCTTTGGCTGGACCTTTGACTCGGTTTTTTGGTGGCCCTTCTTGATAACTCGAATGGTCTTTTTCGCTGACATATACTTGATTACCTATTGTTTTCCTGGCGTAATCCTAAAACGCTGTTTCTCGTCAGGAGTTCCCAGATTCTCAAAAAAGAACTTAATCACTCGCCTTACTTGCAAAGACGGGGCCGCAACTCGAAAGGCGCGGAAACTCTGCGAATTATTTACGAGATCAGAGGCGTTGGATGGAGTTAATTGCGGCGACCAGTCTCGGAAATACCAGCAAATACGTACATGTCCCCGGCGGGTGCGTAGGTTTTCCCAACAGCCACTTTCGGCCCCGTTTCACTTTCTTTTTGCTCCATGTCAAGACGCCAGATTCTCTTCTGAGTCTGGTAAACCACATAAGCCAATCCAATCAGGGCGCCGGCGTTAACATACTTCAGCCCACTAACCATGTATCTCCGCCCGCAGAGAATCAATAACGTGTTGATGACAATTAGAGCGAGTCTAAACTCAGTCGGGCCGAGTTTTAAGAAGCTAATCTTCAGGCGCTCGGTTGCTGAAAAAGCCAGAAACGTGTTCACCATGAAAGCTCCGAAGATCGCCAGTAGGAACAGCAATTGGTAACGGGATTTTTCTGGAAGAATGCAGGCGTACCCGATGATTACCGAGCACAGAAAAAAGTAGTCAAGCAGGTGATCCATGTAGTAGCCCCACCTGACCAGTCCCGTTTGCCGAAACTGTCCCACTTTGCCGTCGTAGTGATCGGTGACGTATTGCAGGAGGATCATTAGAGAAACCGCCCACAACCAATTAATGTTTGTCGATGCGAGATAGCTGAACAGCAGAATTAGCGCCGACCAGACCACTGTCAGCATTGTCAGGTGATGAGTCTCCAACCAGGAGGGTATCCTGGGCAGAACAAGCGGCGTGACCCGGCGTTCCAGCGGAGAGAACAGGGATGTATTGGTCTTGCTGGCTCCCGCGAATTGTCGATTAGGCATTATTCGTGTCCCTGGCGTTCGAGAATTTTTCACCGAAGGGCAGGAGCAAACCGCAAGCCAAATCTCCCCAAATCTTTAAAGCCGCGCAGATGCGCCTTTGAGGCCGCGAAGCTATGAGTGACTCTCCGCCTGAGAACCTTCGAGCCAGCGTGAAACGATTTCTATTGCACTATTTTTCTGTCTATCCAGCGAGGGCGGGCCGTTACCGGGCGATCATTTAGATTCGGCGCATCAGGCCAAAATGTTTACGGGAGGTCAGATAAAGACAACCGATTGCGCGCTGGGAATTTCAAACCGCCTGCGACAACGGATGTTTTTGCACGCCAGCATGTCGTCAATCCGGACCATGTAGTCGCGAGATTTCTGAAACCGCAGACGGTCCTGCTCGTTGGCCCCTCGCGGCGGGGCGGATTTTTTGGTTCGTTTGAGCCAACGAACTTCATAATCGCTGCGCTCACGACAGTGGGGACAACTGTAGGTTGCCTTTTTTAATTCCTGCTTTTCGTTAAAGAAATCCTGTTCGTTCATAGCTTTTTTCCTGCCAAACCAAAGGATGAAGGCGGAAAGCACTACCAAGCGGTTAACGTCAATTCAGCTTCATCTTCCGCACTCATTTTTCACCTAGCCCTTCATCATTCCGCCTTCATCCTTCCACTTTCTTCACTGCTCTCGCACAACTCTCGCAGATAACGAAAGCTGTAAATACCTGTCTCGTGTCCATCGCTCCAGCGAAAATTAAGCGCATAGCGTCCAACTACACTTATGTCTTTCATGCTCAGATCCTCTGAGACGGTCTCCGGCTTCAGCATGCGTTGGCCTGTCCACTCGTTCACACATTGAGCGCAAGGACAAGACCGCCGCAGCTCGGCCGCCTGGTAATGACACACCAGTCCATCGGCCCAGGTAATTCGCAGCGCAGCACTTCCGTCCTGGGCGATCTCCCGCGGCTCGATTGCGGGCCCACGTCTTTCGCCTGCCTCGGCCATTACTCATTCTCTCGCACGGCGTCCGCAACTGCATCTGCCGTGATGTGCCAATGCGAGGCATTCCAAACAACTTTGCCGTTACGAAAAACCAGCACCTGCGGGGTTTCGTGCGAAACACCCGTCCTGCGCTCAACTTCATTCGATAACTCGCGCGCGCTCTGCACCTCGATGAGCCCCACTTCGTTAGTCCCGCTGCTCATCTCGCGATACGCAGCGGCACTGATGGGACAAGTAGTGCTATGTTTTAAAATCACGACCGGGCGTTCGTTTGAGCGTTTCAACAGCTCCTCGAATGACTGTGAGTCGAAAATTTTGAAGAAATGATTATCCATGGATGGCTAACCTCAAAGTTTGGATATTAACTTACCAATTTGATTCATATCAAACGGGCTCCTAGCTGAATGGTCTTAAAATTGAGAGATGCCTTGAGTTAGCGGGGGATTCCCTAGAGGATACGAACAAAAAACTCATTTAGTGGCGCTTCGTGGAGCGTGTCGACTTGTATGATGATTCGAGCAAGAACACTGATGTCAGGTCAGGAAAAACGTGGCGACCTATTGACGAAAGCAGGCGGTTGGAATATTGTCTATCCGCTCAGAAAAGCCAAGGCTGCCTCTAAGTTTTCGGCAGTCTAAACTCTAAACTCACGATTCTCCAGCATCCTCACAGATCGCCCGAGAATCCGGACCTAACAACCTCATGAAGGAGAAAAAACTATGTCTAACCTCACCAATGCAACACTCTCAGTCTGCATCCGCTTCAGTTTCATGATTGCGTTATTGGCCGTGCTTATCGCCGGGCCATCGCGTACCGCACACGCAGATGAAATTGCAATTTGGAATTTCAACGACTCGGATGTGACTGTGGATCACGGCGCAGGATCCCTGCTCACAACCTTCCCGACTGTCGGATTTGGCGCCGGAACTACCGTAAATGCCCGGCAGGGTGATCCTGCGCTCCAGGCGCTTGTCTTAAGCGGCAATGCCAACAACGGTCAAAGCATCACCCTTAACGTCAGCACGCTTGGATTCGGTGACCTGATGGTCAGTTTTGCCACTCAACGCACTTCAACTGGATTCAATAACAACCAGTTTCAGTACAGCCTGGACGGGATTACGTTTCTGGACTTTGAAGCTCCGTACAATCCTGCTGCCGCGTTCGCTCTTGTCGTTTTCGACTTGAGTGGCATTGCGGGCCTCAACGACAATCCTAACGCAGCCTTTCGGATTGTTTTTAACGGAGCTACCTCGTCTGGAGGAAACAACCGGCTCGACAACCTGGTCGTGGAAGGATCTCCGATTGACAACACAGCGGTACCCGAACCGGCGACTCTTACGCTATTTGGTCTGGGATGGACGCTCCTGCTCGGGGCACGTCGAATTAGAAAGAAACGCAGGCTGTAGCGAGTTTGAAGAGCGACGACGACAACGGGCAACCCGTCGACATTGGTTGTTGACCCCGAGGCATCGCGATTTAGAACGGAATAGCGGTGACGGACTCGCCACGCCTGTTGAAGGCTCAGCTCTGGGTTCGTGACGCGGGCCCTTGAACGAGGGTGAAACAGCGAACGAAGAGATGTTGTTGACTGTGCCTGGTCCGCTGAAAGCCGCCCAATTGTCTGTGACCACAAGCGAAGGGGCGCGACTGATCTCTTTCTCTGCCAGTCACCGGTCAGCGGAAATGGCTTAGGCGAACCAGCGATAGCGTCGACCATATCGCTGATCTCTGATCATGGCGAGATCCCGGGCGGTGCATCTCGGGCCGAGGGAGAGGTGTCTCTTGAGTACGCCGCCGAGAGAGGCGCCTGAGTACGCCGCCGAGAGAGAGGGCACAGCTTCGCCTGCTTTCGCAATAGGCCTTCAAAAGGTGTCTCAAGGCGGTATCTCTCCAAAAAGGGTTGACTTAACGACTAATCAGAACTTAGATTAGGCCTGCTCTAAATTTTCCGCAGGCTTCGGCCACGAATCTCACGTGCCCGACCCCGCTTAGCGAGGACCTGCGGCGCCTCTTAAAACGATTGGTTGACACCCCACAAAGCGTGCCAACCTTCCCAAAGCCTAAGGAGACCCTTCATGCTTACGGGTACACGGCATCCACACATTGTGATGTTCCTCGTCGCTACGTTAATAATTCCAATGTTTACCCGCACGGTAGCCATGGCTGGTGCGAAACGCCCAGCACAAGATGCCTCTGAGCAGGAAAAGAAAGCCAAGAAGGATGATAAGCAAACCAAGAAAGAAGAAAAACCAAAACTCTCGAAAGAGGAACGAGAATACCAGAAGATAAAGAAGTTCAGTCTTGACCTCTATCTTAAAGACGCCGATTTTCGCGATGCAGTCGAGGATGCCTACCTGCAACAGCAACGCGAACAGAGCGAGTACGCCTACTACATCAATACACGCAACCCAGCACTACAACAGGTGACTCGGGATGGGGACAAGCTAAGGGTGGAGTACGCGCTCTACGACAACCCACTCGCGCAGGACTATGTCAATCGAGTGGGACAATCGCTGGTTCCGAACGGCTCGACCCGACTTTACACTTTCAGAATCATGCTCAATCCAATTCCCGAGTCGCGGGCCCTGTCGACCGGGACGGTCTATGTTTCGTCCGGACTTCTATCGATTATCGACAACGAGGCGCAACTTGCCTACGTTCTCTCCCATGAGATTGGTCATATCGAAGAAGAGCACTGGAAAGAGGATGTGCTCGTGGTCAAAGGTGCTAAGCCTTACAACGAGAAGCAAGCTCAGAAACGTGCTATTTGGGGCGCCGTAATCAGCGTGGCTGCCGGCGCTGTAGGAGCCGCTGTGGCCGGGGAATCTGGAGCCCTGGGTGGCTTCTGGCTTGCTTATAGCTTTTCTCCTTCAGTTCTAAAACTAGCGATTCCTAATGCGATCACCTCATGGGACCGTTTACAGGAAGATGAGGCAGATGCGCTGGGACTGAAGTACATGCTGGATCGCAGTTACGACGTGCGCGAAGTGCCCAAGTTTTATGCGAATCTCCGTCGCACCTCGAGCTTGGACCCGCGCGCCCGATTAGGCTTCATTGCCGATAAAGATCGCATTAATGAACGCGAAGAGCAGGTCAAATCGCTAATCGGCAATAGCAGCAATCCGATGCAAAAGCTGAATGTGGGCGCCACCGATCTGGCTCCCGGCAAGGCACTGGATCCGTCACGCAACGCCGCCGCGCGTGGCGCCGCAGCCGAAACGGCAATTGCCGGAAACCTCGCTTCGGACGTGCAAGCGAAACTCGACGCTGGTGAGTTGATTGGCACGAGCGCAGAGTTTGAGGCTGTAATGGCCGGCATTCAGCGGGACAACGGCGTGAGAGCTTATTACTTCGACATGTTTCAGATGGCGCGCGAGAATTTGGAGGAGTCGATCCGGATCCGCTCCAACGATCCCTACGCCCACTATTACTACGGAAAAGTACTTAAGCTAACCGCTAAGACCTCGCCAGAGAAGTTGAGGGCATTAGGTGAGTTTGCTACCGCGATTCAGTTGGACAGTCGACGCGTATTGGCAGAGCCGCATCTATATCGCGCTTTGTCAATGATTGATAGCAAGGATTCCGCTCAAATGCAGGAAATCGTTAAGAGCCTTAAAGAGTATGTCGCTATCTACCAGCGAGAACACGCGGGTGCGCTTCCCTCAAACATGGAAGTGATTTATGACTACATGCAGGAAGCAGGCGAGATGTCGTGGACCGCGATTCCGGCGATGAACGTCTCGACTAAGAATATCGATCCAATCGTGACGAGAACGGACGGGCGCCAGGGCTCTCCATCGATAGTGCCAACTGCCGCCCCATCAACTGAGACACAGCCTCAGTCCCAGTCGGGGCAGAAGCCTGCTCCCCGTCGAAAGCCTTAAACCAAATCCACTAAGCGAGGGCAAGTCACTTGAGGTTCGGCTTGCCCTCCTCGAACTCTCTCATTCAACCAACGAGGGCTGACGAAGGATGTTTAAGCGCGTGCTCGGGATGCTATCCATGCTGCCACTGTTACTGGCCGGAACACCGCTCAGTTTCGAACTAAGGTCAGGGCAACAACAGATTTCTTCGCGGGCGCCATTTTCGCTGGAATTGCCAGAAACTGGCGCTCCCCCAATCACCAAGGTCGAAATCCCTATTCCAACCGCCGAGATCCGCACGATGAAGCTGATGATTAGCCGCCCGTATGCCGATGAGATCGACTACGGAAGGATTTATACAGCTATTAATGGTGAGGCGGCAAACACGGTCTGCGGTAACATCAGATCGGCCCGCGACGGCAAAGTTCTTACGTGCGATTTAGAAAGCAAGCCGCGCTTCCGTTTGAAGCCAGGTAAGAACGTGGTTGAGATTAGTGCCACTGACCGATCAAACCGTTCCTATTACGCCTCCTACGTCTTGATTGCGGGTAGAGGCGAGGCCAGAGCGTCGGCGCGAACTAACTCAGCACCGCCAATTCGATTTACTGGGAGAAAATTTGCAGTGATTATCGGTGTCTCGCAGTATCAGTATCAGGACGCCGGGCTTAAAAATCTTCAGTACGCCGATGCGGATGCCCGCGCGATTAGGGATTTCTTGCTGAGACCTGAGGGCGGCGCTTTCAAATCTGGTGACATTCTCTTCATGGAGAACGGCGGAGCAACCACCGCGGTTGTGCGCAATGCGTTGACGAAATTCCTCCCCAGAGCCGGAGCCGGAGATTTGGTTTTCATCTACATTGCTGCCCACGGGTCTCCCGATCCTTTTGACCCGAGGAACTTGTATCTGATCCTCAACGATACTAAGGTGGCCGACCTGCCGCGGACGGCCCTTCCGATGTCTGAAATTACCGTTCTGCTGGATCACACGTTGAAGGCGCAAAGAGTGGTCGTGCTCATTGACGCTTGTCACAGCGCGGGCATTACTGGCAAAAGTTTGGTAACCGGCCGCCAGCTTGTGCAAGCTGAAAATAATGTCTTTAATCTTTATGCGTCACGACTTTATCGAGAAGAAGGCCGCGCGGTTCTAACCTCGTCCGACGTCAACGAAATTTCGCAGGAAGGATCAAACTGGGGCGGCGGACATGGAGT
>Ga0187893_10002818_pt1 | contig 37079 bp, 27 predicted proteins | sample MA1701074metaG_FD_139574 | JGI IMG/M metagenome (GOLD analysis project Ga0187893, IMG submission 139574) | White microbial mat communities from a basaltic lava cave in the Kipuka Kanohina Cave System on the Island of Hawaii, USA - MA170107-4 metaG ... | reverse complement strand
CGGAATCGCGCGATCCCGTCCGGGCCGGTGAATGCCCTGACAGGTTCTACAACCCCAGGCGGGGAAACCCCTGCGCTCACCGCAATGCCTTGATAGGGTATCAGGTTCACGTCCGTGGCGCGCACCTCGATCAACCGCGGCAGCGGCGAATTGGCATTCGCGATCTGCTTGTCCCCCGCCACAATGTCCAGCCGCAGATTCGTGAGGGCAGGGCTGATCTGCACTCGCGCCGAATCGGTAATGTAGCTTCCGTCGCCAGGGGCAGCGACAATCTCATCCACACCCGCGCGCAGCCCCCGCACCGGGAAGTGTGCCTGACGCGATCCCGCTCGTATCGTAACCGTGGCGGGAACGCTAGCCAACCCTCCTTCGGCCTTCAACTGCACCGTAAGGTCCGCTCCAGCGGGCCTGTCCAGCGTTAGGCTGGCGTCCAATGTCGCCCCCTCGATCACACCCGCGGCCGGCCACAAGGAAAGCTGCAGATTCTTGCTGAGCGCCGTTTCCATCCGGGCCCGGCCCGATGCCGCTTTCTCAAAGAACGTCTCAAATTGCCGCCGTAGCGTTTCTAACTGCGCCACATCCTCGGGATTCGGCTCGGAGCCTTCCCGGATCATCAATATCACGGCCATGCGGAAACGCCGCTGAGCCAAGGTGTGATCCGGCGAACGGCGGCCTTCGGCGGCAATGATCTCATCAATGTGAATCTCCTGCCGGTTGCCGTTGAAATTGACGCCCGCCCGCGGGGTCAGATCTTTGGAAATCCCTGAGCCTCGAACCAGAAACGTCGGTGGAACTTCCTCCGGCGGGCGCAACCCCATTAGGTATTGGTCGAGCGCGGAGAAGCCTTCCACGGTCGCGATAGTGGTGAAGCGCGGACTGGCGCCGGCGCCGTTGTCGCGAATACGATTGCCTTCCAATAAAGAGGCGTCCGAGTTGAAATTGAAACTCCAGTGGGCCAGTCCCTGACCTAACATCGGGCGCTCATCCGGATCGGATTGGTCCCGGATACTGGCCAGCGCCAGGAACAAGTGGCCCGCCTCATGTCCCAGGACCGTCAGCGGCGTGTCGCCTTCAGATGCCCGCACAGGCACCAACGCCGTGGGATCGCGCGGATATTGGCTCAGCGGCCCCATGTTCAGAAAGGCCTGTAAGCGCCGGGCGGATCCAAACTGGGCGCCGATATCCACCGGAAGATCGCCGAATCCCGCGCGCCACGTGCTGCGGACTGTCAGCTCCGTGGCGGCCGCAAAGGCTCGCGCGGGTATTCCCAAGGTGTTGTACACGGCCAGATAATCGTAGGCGTCGTCGTGCGTCTGGTAGAAGCGCTGGCTGAGCAGAACCGTATCGATGGATTCCGCAGAAGTAAAACGCTCCGCGACTGTGGCGGGGAATTGGCCTTCGCGCGTGTCCAGGAAAGAGAGCACTTCGGTATTTCCAATAGCCCGGCCCGGGGAGAGTCCCACAACGGCGTTACCTACGTTCACCGTGACGTATGCGAATTCCATGCCCCCGTCGGGAAACAGCCTTAGCTGAAAGGTTTGTAGTGGCCCGGTTCCCACACCCCGATACTCGGGCACCTCAGCCCACGTCACCACTACACGCGAGGCTTCCGCCAGCACGCGGATCCCGCCGCGAGCGCGCGACGGGTCCAGATCTACGAACAATGGCGCAATACGCGGCGGCCCTCCCGTCAGCAGCCCGATCGTCTTGGTCACCGGATTCGCGTCGCCTTCGGTAAAGCTGACGTTGCCGTCGGAATTGATGTACATGTCGCCGTATGCGCCGCCGAAAAACGGGAATCGGAAAGGAAGCCCTATCAGCCGCGTGTCATCGTCCCCCATCCCGGCAAGAAGCGAGCCCGCGCTCGCGGCGCTCTCATCGTAAACCGCGTCTGTAGTCAGAAACTGGTATCCCGCGGCCGCGGGAGTAAAACGAATCCCTTTGCCGGCGAGGTTAAACGGGTTGCGCCGCGCCACCACGCCCCCCGAATCGTACATCACCGCGATCGAGCCATAATCCCGCCCTGCCGGTCCGGAGGCCTGCCTTATCAGGCCAGCCTTCTGCTGAGCGGCCATCGACCGCCGGTGCAGAAACAGTTCTTCCTTCCAGTTCCCTCGTTCGGTCCCGCAGGTGGTGGGGATTTCTCTTGCCGGAGACGGCGATGCGGCCAGAACCAGAGCCAGTACTTTAACGATCGAGCTTCTCAACCCCATGGGATCTTCTGGCTTCATTGTAAGATAGAGTCGGAGACTTTCACTTGCATGCCTTTCTGTACTTCTTGTGGTAGCCAGGTGGCCGACCAGGCCCGCTTCTGTCCCGGTTGCGGTTCCTCGCTGGCCGGCGGCGCCTCTCCGGCGGCGGCAACCACCACCGCCCTTGTCGAGCCGCTCGAATACACGATTCAGGGCGACAACCTTCAGGTTGCGCGCATAAAGCTGAAACCAGGGCAGGAAATCTACGCCGAAGCTGGCAAGATGCTCTATAAGACCGCTAACGTCAGTTGGGAAACCCGCATGACCGGCCAGGGCCTCGGTCAGAAGATCTGGGGCGCTCTCAAACGCAAGCTCATAGGCGAGTCCCTGTTCCTGACGTATTTCCGCGCCAGCTCTCCCGGTGAGGTAGGCTTCGCCGGCAACTATCCCGGACGCATTCAGGTATTCGACCTGCCCGCCGGCAGAAGCGTGCTTGTTCAGCGCGACAGTTTCCTGATGGCGCAAACCACGGTCGAGCTGAACATCGCCCTGGTTAAGAAACTAGGCGCGGGTTTCTTTGGCGGTGAGGGATTCATCCTCGAAAAACTTACGGGTCCGGGAGCCGTCTTCATCCATGGAGGCGGAGATTTCGTCGAATTCGATCTTGCTGTTGGCGAAACCATTCAAGTGGATACGGGATGCGTCGTCAGCTTCGATGAATCCGTGAATTACGACATCCAGTTCGTGGGCAGCATCAAGACCGCCATTTTCGGCGGCGAAGGGATATTCCTGGCCACGCTGACCGGACCCGGTAAGGTCATCGTGCAGAGCATGACTCTTGAAAAGCTGCGCCGCGAGATGATGCCCACTCGCACCGGCGGCGACGAGAGAGGCCCGCTGGGAGCGCTCGGCGGCATTTTTTCGAGCGAGGACTGAAGAGACCCCGTGCGCCGCGAGCTTTTTGTTCCGCTAGGTATTGCACTGGCCTTCGCTGTCGTGGCGCTGGCCGCCGTCCTGTGGTTTAACCGCGGCGCGCATATGATTCTTGAGGGGTCGGTGCAAAAAGTACGCACGCTTGATATGGACGGCGCTACCGCCGTCATTGTCGATTTCCGGCTCACCAATCCGTCCGATTACACCTTTGTCGTGAGGCAGCCCTTCCTTGTGCTCGAAACCAAGGACGGCACAATCGAGGGCATGTTGGTCGCCGACTCGGACGCAAAACGTTTTTTCGACTATTACAAAACCATCGGTCCGAAATACAACGATTCGCTCCTGATGCGCGAGAAGATTCCATCCAAACAGACGGTGGATCGCATGCTGGCCGCCCGTTTCGAGGCGCCTGAAGCGGTCATCGCCGCGCGCCGCGGCTTGAAGATTCGCGTCGAGGAGATTGACGGCGCCGTTTCCGAAATCGCGGAGAAGCGCCCTTGAATATCTCCGTGAAGGCGGAATACGCCTTGCAAGCCATCTTCGATCTGGCTCTTCAGGCGCCCGGTGAGCCCGTGAGGATCGCCAACATCGCGCGCAGGCAGAAAATCCCGCAAAAATTCCTGGAGCTCATCCTGGCCTCGTTAAAGCAGGGCGGCTTTGTCGAATCGCGGCGCGGCGCCGAAGGCGGCTATCTGCTCGCCCGGCCCGCCGACGCCATCATTGTCGGTGAGGTGGTTCGCTTTGTCGACGGAGGCCGCGCGCGCGGATCGGGCCGCCGCAAAACCCCCGAGTCGCCATTCACCGACATGTGGCGGAAAGTGGATGACTCGGTCTCCTCAGTCGTCGACAAAACGAGCTTCGGCGATCTGACCCGGGCATGGTTGGACAAGCAGACAAAATACGTTCCTAACTGGGACATTTAGAGGAGCCGCTTCTTGTATTTCTCCGACAATTCACTGAGCATCGGCCGCACGCCGCTAGTGAAACTGAATCGCGTCACCGGCGGCGCGCCGGTCACCATGCTGGCAAAAATCGAAGGCCGCAATCCGGCCTACTCGGTGAAGTGCAGGATCGGCGCTTCCATGATCTGGGACGCCGAGAAGCGAGGCGAGCTTCGGCCTGGCAAGCAGATCATCGAGCCCACCAGCGGCAACACCGGAATCGCGCTGGCCTTCGTCGCCGCCGCGCGCGGTTATCCCATCACACTCACCATGCCGGAAACGATGTCGATCGAGCGGCGCAAAGTCCTGAAGGCCCTGGGGGCAACTCTGTTGCTTACGCCGGGCGCTGAAGGCATGCGCGGCTCCATCTTGAAAGCCGAGCGGATTCTCGAATCCGATCCGGACCGCTACGTCCTGCTGCAACAATTCAAGAATCCCGCCAACCCCGCGATTCACGTCCAGACCACGGGACCGGAGATTTGGGAGGATACCGGCGGAGCCATTGACGTCCTGGTCTCCGGCGTCGGCACCGGAGGCACCATCACCGGCGTTTCCCGCTTCATCAAGCTCGAAAAGGGCAAGAAGATCCTTTCCGTAGGCGTCGAACCCGAAGCAAGCCCCGTCATTACTCAGACCCTTCGTGGCCATGCGCTCCGTCCCGGCCCCCACAAAATTCAGGGCATCGGCGCGGGCTTTGTCCCCGACACGCTTGATCTCGACATGCTGGATCGCGTCGAGCTGGTGGGTAACGAGGAATCGATCGAAATGGCGCGCCGGCTCTCCCGCGAAGAGGGCATCCTATCGGGAATCTCCTGCGGAGCGGCGGTAGCCGCCGCTGTCCGTCTGGCCAAAGATTCGCAGTTTCACGGAAAAACGATCGTCGTGATTCTGCCGGACTCGGGCGAGCGCTATCTCAGTTCCCCGCTCTATGACGGCGACGGCCAGTAGCCGGTGCGCCGGGATGATGCGTTATATTGGGGAACGCCTTGATTTTCTCCGACAACTCTTTCAGCATCGGCCGGACCCCGCTTGTGAAACTGAACCGCATCGGCGATGGAGCTCCGGTAACTTTAGTGGCTAAGGTCGAAGGCCGTAATCCGGCTTATTCGGTGAAGTGCCGCATTGGCGCCTCGATGATATGGGACGCCGAAAAGCGCGGCATTCTCAAACCCGGCAAGGAACTAGTGGAGCCCACCAGCGGCAATACCGGCATCGCGCTGGCTTTTGTCGCTGCCGCGCGCGGTTATTCCATCACGCTCACCATGCCGGAGACCATGTCCGCGGAGCGCCGGAAAGTGCTGAGCGCCCTCGGAGCCAGCGTGATTCTGACGACCCCTGATGAGGGCATGTACGGCGCTGTCGTGCGCGCCGAACAGTTCGTTCACTCCGATCCCGAACGCTACCTGCTGTTACAGCAATTCAAGAATCCCGCCAACCCCGAAATCCATTTCAAAACCACCGGGCCCGAAATCTGGGATGACACGCAAGGGCAGATCGATGTGCTGGTGGCTGGTGTCGGCACGGGAGGCACCATCAGCGGCATTTCGCGCTACATCAAACAGAGCAAGGGGAAAAAGATCGTTTCCGTGGCCGTCGAACCCGCCTCCAGTCCCGTGATCACACAGACATTGAGAGGAGACCCTCTGCGTCCGGGCTACACCAGGATCCAGGGCATTGGCGCGGGGTTCATTCCCGATACGCTCGACCTTTCCCTGGTCGACCGCGTCGAGCAGGTTACAGACGATGAGGCTATCGATATGGCCCGCCGGCTGGCGCGCGAAGAGGGCATCCTTAGCGGGATTTCCTGCGGCGCGGCCGCGGCCGCCGCTGCGCGCATCGCTCGTGAACCCGAGTTTCACGGCAAGTTGATCGTCGTGATCCTGCCCGACTCCGGAGAACGTTACCTCAGCTCCCCTCTGTTTGAAGGCGCCTCTATCGAGTGACCGCGGCGCCGGCAGGCTGGAGTTCTTCCTTATGCCCGGCACGCTGTCCATGCACCACCAGCAACGCCCCCAGATACAGCGCGCCCCCCAAAAGCAGCGTTTGCTGCAAACCCAGATAGAGCGCCAGAAACATCGAACACGCCGAGCCAAGTACGCTCGATGCCGCATTCAGCGACCACGCCCACCGGATCGCGGCCGGCTGCCGCTGCTCCAGATAATCGAGGCCCGCTGGAAAGGGCATGCCCATTGCGAAGCCAGCCGGCAGGATCAGCAGCATCGAAATCAGCGCTTTGATCCATAGCGGCCATCCCACTCCGGCTGTCGTGACCGGTCCGGCGGCCAGCGCCAGCACCATGATTGCCCCGGCCACCGCCGCGAGCGCTTTCAGCCACCGCTGGCGTTCCCCGGCCAGCAATCGGCGGCTCCAGAAACTCCCCAAGCCGCTTGAAACCAGCATCGAGAATATAATGACGGTGAGCGCATAGGTCGGCTGGCCGAGGAACAGCACGAATTTTTGAATCAGTGCGACCTGCACAAGGATATATCCTGCCCCTATCGCCACAAAATAGAGCAGGAAGGGCCGCACCCCCGCCTCCGCCGGAAGCCGTGTCCGCAGCAGTAGCGGCGGAATCGCCAGCGTGACCAGCGTCGCTACGATACTAATTCCCACCAGCCCAAACAGCAGCGGCACCGCTCGATTCACCTTGTAGTCCGCTGAATGTTGATAAGCGTTCTTGAGGAAGCCGGTGATGTCACGCGGCTGCACAGTGTAGAAGAAGAAGGGACGGTTGTCGGTTACCGGCGAAACATCGTAGCGGTAATTCTGGTAGAATCGCGCCGGATCCCCGGCGGTCAGCAGTTGTTCAAATTCGTTGCCCGGCCGCATTCCCGGCGCATACACAGGCGTCAGCCCGGCCGCCCGGACGGCTTCTATCAGCCGCGGTTGTTCGAACGCGCCGAACGGCTTGCGCGCAATGATGACGGTGTCCGTTGCGCCCCATTCATGGATCTGCTGCACGTTCTCCCGCCCCACGATTACATGCCGCCATGCCTCTTTTTCCCCAAGTTGCGCCAACGCCTCCCGCGCCAGCGCCAGCAGCCGCAAGGACTCTCGTGGTGGATCGAAGCCCCATCGGGTGAAGGAAAGAACGCCGTCGTCGCTCAGCCGGTTCAGATAATCCCGGAATGCCTCGACGGTGTAGAGGTTGTTCTCCGTCAGGGCGAAAGCGCCCGCCGCCGTCGAGGCCCATGTGTCCACCAGCGTGGCTTGTAACACCCTGTACTTCTCCGCGTCCCGCCGCACGAAACTGCGCCCGTCCTCGATCACCAGCCTGACTTCCGGCCGGAAGTAAAGCCGCTGGCTTAAGTGCGGAAATCGCTCGATCATGATGGTTTGCGCAATGATCGGGTTGATCTCCACCGCCGTTACCTCACGGCTGCCCGATGCCAGCGCGCGCGCCACGTCATAGCCGCCGCCCGCGCCGATAATCAGTGTCTTGCCGCCCGGCCGGATCCGGTACACCAGGCCCGGGCCCTGCGAGAGCAGCGACAGCCGTTCCCTCTCTGTCAGCCTGTCGAAATTGAAACTTGCGATCGCTGTCGAAGCGTCGGCGTCAATCACAATCCAGTTGTTTTCAGGGTTCAGACCGATGCGCGAAAAACTGTTCCACTTCGTGAAGATCTCCCGCGGAAGCTCTTGCCCTTTGGCGGTTTTTACTTCGATCATCGGCTCTTTGAAATTCAGAATTACGAGCGAGGTCAGCGCCAGGCCGACCAGCACCGCCGCCGCCCGGCCCTGAATCCGGCCCTCGATGTGGAACCAGATGGCGCCGGCCGCCGCAAACAGCACTCCGGCGGCGATCACCGTGTTCGGGCCGCCCAGTATGTTCAGAAACGGAACCAGGAGCAGGCAGCCGCCCGCGGCCCCGATCAGGTCGAAGAAATACACTCGATCCACGCGCTCGATGGTCTCGGCGATGGCGCTGGCCACCACGGCGCCGGACAAAATGAAGGGAACCGCGGTTGCGAAATAAACAAGCCCCAGCGTCACATTGCCGATTTCCTTGTCGCGCGTGAGCAGGAACACCAGCGTTAGCGGAACCGCCGCGGCGTTCAGCGTCGAGAGAACTCCCAGCCTGAAAAATACTTTGCCAGTCCGCCCCGCCAGCCAATAGCTGAGCACGCCTCCGGCGCCGAGCCCGAAAAGCGCGATCGAAATCGCCAGAAATGCGAAATGGTAGTAGAAAACCACGGAAAACAGACGCGTCAGCGACAACTCCAGAATCAGCGTGGCAAGCGTCGTCAACGACACCGCGAAATAGATCTGCGGCCAGCTAAGCGGCTTGTGTGGAAACGGTGAATCGATGCGGGCCAACTCTCTATCTTAGCGGTTCAGCCAAACTCGAAACCGGCTAAAGCGTAGATGCCGGAACCGGACCCCAGTTCCTCGCACGGGGCATCGCCTCGCGACATGCGCATCAGTCGCCGCGCCGGACGGTAGCCCGCTGTTTCAGCCAATTTCACCGCTTCGCGATGGCCTTCGCAGGCGTCCAGGATCGATGCGTGCCCGCCGTGCCGTTCGAGAAACGCGGCCAGTAGGCCGCCCGCCGCGGTTGAATCGCGCGCCACCGCGGGGCCATAATGCCACGCCGTCCGCCCCGGACGCGCGAAAGCAAACCCGGCGTCCGGCAGAACGTACATTTCCTCATCGGCCAGCAGCCGGAGCAGAGCGGAGCGGTCCGCGCCAAACATCTCGCGGTCGAGCTGCAAAACAAAATCGCTCCATCCTGTTTGAATCACCGGCCCCAGTGAATCCGCCCTGCCGCCGCCAGGCTCGCGCCAAAACCGCGTTACCGGACGCTCATCCACGAACCCCAGCCTGGCGTAAACGGGACGGCCGAGTTCGGTTGCATCCAGCTTCACGCACGAAACTCCTTCCCGGTCCAAAGACTCCAGAGCTTGCCGCATCAGCCTTCCCGCGAAGCCTTTCCCACGCTGCGCTTCGGTAGTGAGCACCATTCCGATCCAGGCCAGCCGGGGCGAGTAGCGGATCGCCACGGTGGTCGCAGCCAGTTTCCCTCCCACCGTTATGCTGAAACTGGCTTCCCGGGCGAGCGTTACAATTCGCCTCCAGTCATTGGCCGTTTGGTTCCAGCCCGCCTCGGTGGAAAGCGCATGGGCTTGTTCGATCTCGGAGAGCGTTATCATCGGCAAATATGGGCGATCGTAGCATGACCCGCCGCGCGGCTTTGGCACTGCTGGTTTCCGCCAAAGCCGGCGCGCAACAACAGATTGCGTACCGCGACTATTCGCTTTGTCTGCCTTCCTACTTGCGAATGCTGGCGCGGGAAAGCGCCGGCCGGCGCTCGGCCGCGCTGTCGCAACTGAAAACCCCCGAAACAATCGCCGCGCGCCAGCAGTGGGTTCGCCGCACGTTTTGGGAACTGGCCGGCGGAGAACCACAGCGGACGCCGCTCGAAATACGCACCACCGGCGCCTTCGAGCGCACCAGCTATCGCGTCGAGAAGCTGCTTTATGAAAGCCGCCCCGGCCTGTTCATCACGGCGAATCTGTACCTCCCCAAAAGCGGCCGCCCGCCATATCCTGGCGTGCTGTTTCAGATGGGGCACGCCGTAAACGGCAAGGCCGCCGTGCTTTATCAGAAATGCTGCCAGTCGCTGGCCTCGCTCGGCTTTGTTGTGCTCGCTTTCGATCCGATGGGTCAGGGGGAACGCACCTTCTACCCGCGCGCGGACAGCACCTTGACGCGCCTGCGCTCTGCCGCCGACGGCGAGCACACCGTACCGGGCCAGCAAATGCTGCTGGCCGGTGACACCGCAACGCGGTTCCAGGCCTGGGACGCGGTGCGCAGCCTGGATTTGCTCGCCTCGCATCCGTTGGTGGATCCGAAACGCCTCGCCTCCACCGGTAACTCCGGTGGCGGTACGCTGACCATGTTTCTCGCCGCCGTCGATAGCCGGCTGGCCGCCGCGGCCCCCGCCTGCCCGAATTCGGAAAACTTCGCGCTCGATTCCTTCAATCCGCCCGGCTCAACCGACGACGCCGAACAGAATTTTCCCGGCTCCGGTCCGCTCGGCTTCGATCGCTGGGACCTTTTCTACCCCATGGCGCCCAAACCCCTGCTGATCGCCGTCAGCGCCAAGGATTTCTTCGGCACCTATTCGCCGCGCTACCTCGCCAGCGGCCGCGAGGAATTCGCGCGGCTCGCCGGCCTGTATCAGGCGATGGGGAAGCCGGAGCACATTCGCTGGTGGGAGTCCCCGCTGCCGCACGGCTTGCATTATTCGATGCGCATGGAGATTTACAACTGGCTGCGCCGCTGGCTCCTTGGCGAGCAGGGGCTGCTCGCGGCGGAGCCGGCCGTCGCGCCGGAAAAAGATGAGACGTTGTGGGTGACTCCGCAAGGCTCCATCCTGCGCCTGCCCACTCACGTGCGGCCGGTCGATATGGCGCGCCGGCGCGCCGCCGCGCCAAAACAATCCACCGGCCTCGGCCGGCTCATCGACTTTCAATCTCCGCCTCAGGCGCCGCAATTCATCATGCTCGGGCGCGCCTCTTCGGATGGATGCGATGTTGAAGCCGTCGAAGTAGCCCCGGCGCAACAGGTCTGGCTGCCGTGCTGGCTCTTCCGCCCGCGCGCGGATCGGGGTGGCGGCGTACTGCTGGTGCTTGACTCAGCCGGCCGCAATGCGCAATGGGCTGAAGATTCCCTCTGCCAGCAACTGGCGCGTCAAGGACGTTTCGTTTGCGCCCCTGATTTACGCGGCAACGGCGATCTTGCGCCGGAGCCGGGCCGCGGCGCTTCCCGCTATACGCTTTCTCACGCCACCGAGCACGACTATGCATGGGCTTCGCTGGTGCTCGGCCGTAACCTGCTCGGACAGCGTGTCACCGACATCCTCACCATTGTGCGCGCTCTCTCTCCGCGCCCCGTCACTCTGGCCGCAAACGGAAAAATGACCGTCCCTGCGCTTTTTGCGGCCGCTCTTGATCCGCGCATCGAACGGCTTTACCTGTCAGCCGGTCTCGCCTCCTATCGCCACCTCATCGAAGTGGAAGAGTACATGCATACGTTCGCCAACTTCGTGCCTGGAATTCTGTTGCACACCGATCTGCCCGGAATCGCCGCCGGGCTGGCCCCACGCCCGCTAAGCCTGGCTGGAACCGTGGGAGGCGATGGCCGCCGCCTGCCCATAGAGCAGGTGAAGTCGCTCTATCCAACCGCGAAAGTGACGCCGGAAGCGCGCTGGGACTTCGAGAGTCTCTCAGCCCTTTAGCCACTCGTCCCGGTGCTGGCTCACGAATTCGTCGTCCGATAGATTCGGATATTCCCGCACCACGCGGTCGATCTCTTCCGGCTGGCCCGGAGATAAGCCTTCTTTCGGATCGAGGCACCAGATCCCTTCCAGCAGGCCCTGGCGCCGCAGTACCTCGTGAATGCCGGCGATGCAGCCGTGGAAATGATTGGCGGCGTCAAACAATGCCGAGTTGGCGTCCGTGAGCTGCACGTTAACAGCCAGAAGCTCCTCCGGCGGATGGAAGGCCAGACACTCCAGCATCTCGACGGCGCGGCTTGTCCATACGGCCCACTGCCCCAGCAGGCCGCCGACGATGTGCAGCGTGGTCCCCTCCACGCGGAACGGCGTGATTAGATCGGCGATGATGTTGTCGTCGTTGCCGGTGTAAAGGGCGATTTCACCTGCTCGCCCGGAAGCCGCCACCGCCCGCACCACGTCCAGAGTCTGATACCTGTTGAACGGCGCGATCTTGATCGCCACTACGTTGTCGATTTCGACGAATCGCCGCCAGAAGGCGTACGGCAGAGGGCGCCCCCCCACCGCTGGTTGCAGATAGAAACCGAAAACAGGCAGGATTTCGGCTACGGCTCTAGAATGCGCGATTAGCTCGTCGAGCGTCGCATCCCGCAGCGCCGCCAGGCTGAGCAGAACGGCGTCATAGCCGAGCTCCGCCGCGATGCCCGCCTCCCGCGCCGCCTGCGGGGTCGGCCCGCAAACGCCGGCGATGCGAACCATGCCGGCCGCCTCCGCGGCCGCCAGCGCCAGCACCGGTTCGTACAGCCCGCAATCGCGAATCGCGAACTGCGTGGTATGCACGCCCACCGCAACGCCGCCGGCGCCCGCGGCGGCATAGTAGCGCGTCAGAGCGCGCTGGCGCCGCTCATCCAGTTTGCGCCGCGCGTTCAACGCCAGAGGGTGCGCCGGAATCACCAGCCCCTTCGCCAGTTTTTCCACAAGGATTCCGGTTGCCATGGTGTTCACCCCGTATCCCAGTCTAGCCGAACCTGATTTATCTTGATTAATAAATCATTTCTATAAAGAAATGTTTCAAACAATCCGATCCATTTACTGTGATGACGCTCGCGCTGCTGTACTGGCTGGTCCCGATCGGGTTCGCCGAACCCGCCTGCGCCGGTCCCGGCCGCAGCCTCCTCGACCACGCCTTCTTCCAGGTCTGCTACGACTCTTCGCTCAAATCCCCCGTCTGGACGGCATACGAACTCCGCCCCGAACTCCTGCCGGCATCCGCGCCGCGCCGCGCCTCCTTCCGCCGCGACCCGTCGTTATCTTCCCCCGCCGCCTCCAACGCGGACTTCCGCGGCGCCGGCTACTCGCGCGGCCACATGATCCCCGCCGCTGATTTCGCATGGTCCGGGCAAGCCTTCCAGGCCACTTTCTTTCTGACCAATGTGGTGCCACAGCGTCAGAGCGTGAACTCGGGCCGCTGGCGGCAGCTTGAACTCGCTGTCCGCCGCATCGCCGCCGGGGCCGATTCCGCTCACGTGTTCACGGGACCATTGTTCGATGCGGATCCGATTGAGTTCCTGTCGCCCGGCGGTGTCGCTGTACCAACGCACACCTATAAGGTCCTCTTCGTGGTGCACGGTAACCGCAGGGCCATGTTCGCCGCGATCATTCCCAATGCGGAGAATCCACGCCAACCCCTGAACTCCTTCGCCGTCACGGTGGACGAAGTCGAACGCCGCGCCGGATTCGACTTTTTTGGTTTTCTCGAAGACGCCGAAGAGGCCGCGCTGGAGTCGGATTTGAAACTGTTCCCCGGACCTGACTCCGCCCCCGGTTTAGCGCGATAATATCGAAACACCCCCCCGAAGCGCGCATACTGGTATTCAGAGGATGTCAAACAAGCCGTTCGTCCACCTGCACAATCACACCGACTATTCGCTGCTCGATGGCGCCTGCGAAATCGGGCAAATGATGAAGCTCGTCGCCGAGCAGAACATGCCCGCCATCGCCATGACGGACCACGGCAATCTCTTCGGAGCCGTAGAGTTCTACCACCAGGCCAAAGACGCCGGCGTGCATCCTGTAATCGGCTGTGAAGTCTACGTTTCGAAAAAAGATCACATCGACCGGACCGACACGCGCTACAACCACCTGGTGCTTCTCTGCGAGACGCAGGAAGGCTACCGCAATCTCATCAAGCTGGCTTCCACGGCCTTTCTCGACGGGTTCTATTACAAGCCGCGCATCGACAAAGATCTGCTGGCGCGCCATTCCAAAGGCTTGATCGGACTGTCGGCGTGCCTGCAGGGCGATATCAATGAGACGCTGCTCGCAGGCCGCTACGATGAAGCGCGCCGCCTCGCCTACACCTACCAGGACATGCTCGGCAATGGGAACTTCTTTCTTGAGATTCAGGATCACGGCCTGGAGCAGGACAAAAAGGTCATCCCCATGCTGGTGCGCCTATCCGGTGATAGCGGCATTCCCCTGGTCGCCACCAATGACGCGCATTACCTTCGCAAGGAAGATGCGCGCCCGCATGAAATTCTGATGTGCATCCAGACTGGAAAGACCATGAGCGATCCCAATCGCATGCGTTTTTCCACCCCGGAGTTCTTTCTCAAATCGCGCGCCGAAATGATGCACGTCTTCTCCGATTTCGAGCCGGCTCTCGACCGGACCTGGGATATCGCCCAGCGCTGCCGCGTCAGCCTGGAAAAAGTCTCCGAGCCATTCCCCAAATTCGAAGTGCCTGAGGGTCACTCCACCGATTCCTACTTCGAATACGCTGCCCGCCAGGGATTCGAAAAACGCCGCTCGCGCCTGGAAGTCCTGCGCGCCCGCGGCCATCTCAAGCACGATCTGGCCGCCTACTCCGAACGCCTCGACATGGAAATCCGGATGATCCAGAAAATGAACTTCTCCGGTTACTTCCTCATCGTCTGGGACTTCATCCGCTTCGCCAAACTCCGCGGCATCCCCGTGGGACCCGGCCGCGGCTCGGCCGCCGGAAGTCTGGTCAGTTTCGCCATGGAGATCACCGATATCGATCCGCTGCAATATGGCCTGCTTTTTGAGCGCTTCCTCAACCCGGAGCGCATCTCCATGCCCGATATCGACATCGATTTCTGCACCCATGGCCGGGGTGAAGTCATACAGTACGTTACCGAGAAATACGGCCGCGAACAGGTCGCGCAGATCATCACTTTCGGTACGCTCGGCGCAAAGGCTGCCATCAAGGATGTCGGGCGCGTGCTCGACATGACCTTCGCCGAGGTCGACCGGCTGTCAAAGCTGATCCCCGTCCAGCTCAACATCAAACTGAAGGAAGCCATTGCGCAGGAGCCGGCCCTGGAGGATGCCGCTGAAAAGGATGAGCGCGTGCGTGACGTGCTCAACGTCGCCCAAAGGCTGGAAGGCCTGGCTCGTAATGCCGGCATGCATGCCGCCGGAGTCGTCATCTCGCCGGTCCCGCTCAAGGACCTAGTCCCGCTTTATCGCACCAACCGTGACGAAGTCGTCACGCAGTTCGACATGATCGGCCTAGAGAAATTGTCTCTTCTCAAGATGGACTTCCTCGGGCTGACCACGCTGACGATTATTCATGACGCAATCAAGCTCATCTCCAGGTTGCGCGGCGTCGAAATCGTCATCGATGACCTGCCGCTCGACGACGCCAAAACCTACTCTATCTTCTCCAAGGGCTACACCAGCGGCGTCTTCCAGTTCGAATCGCAGGGCATGCGTGACATACTGCGCCGCTACGAGCCTTCGCGCATTGAAGACCTCTGCGCCCTGAATGCGCTATACCGGCCCGGCCCCATCCAAGGCGGCATGATCGACGACTTCATCGAACGCAAGCTTGGCCGCAAGGAAGTCTCCTACGATCTTCCGGCGTTGCGAGAGGTTCTGGAGGAGACCTATGGCGTCATCGTTTATCAGGAACAGGTCATGCAAATCTCCAATCTGCTGGCGGGCTATTCACTCGGCGACGCCGACCTGCTGCGTCGCGCGATGGGGAAAAAGATGGCCGAGGAGATGGCCAGCCACCGTGCGCGCTTCATTAGAGGCGCCCTCGAGCGCGGCTTGCCCCAAAAGAAAATCGAAAAAATCTTCGACCTGATGGAGCAGTTCGCCGGGTACGGATTCAACAAATCCCATTCGGCCGCCTACGCTTACCTGGCTTACGTCACCGCGTATCTGAAAGCGCACTATCCCTTGGAGTTCATGTCCGCCCTGCTTACTTCGGAAACGGGCGCCACTACCAAGATCGTCAAATACATCAACGAATGCCGCGATATGGGCATTCGCGTTCTCCCGCCGGATGTCAATCACAGCGAGCTGAACTTTATCCCCGATGGCGACGCCATCCGCTTCGGTTTGGGCGCCATCCGCAACGTCGGCCCTAATCCCGTCGCCGCGATTGTCGCGGCGCGCGAGCGCGTCGGCCGCTTCCGGTCCCTCTATCACTTCGCCGAGCAGGTGGATCTGTCTTCCATCAATCGCCGAATCCTGGAAAGTCTGATTCGCGCAGGCGCCATGGACTCCTTCGGCGTCCCTCGCAGCCCGATGCTGGCGGCGTTGGAGAGCGCCATGGAAGCCGGTCAGCGCGCCACCAAAGACCGTCTTAGCGGACAGTTCGGGCTCTTCGGCTCCGATTTGCCCGAGAGCGAACACCCCGACCCTCCGCTACCCGCCGTCCCCGAGTGGACTCAAGAGCAGAAGCTGGCAGGCGAAAAAGAAATGCTGGGAATCTTCGTCACCGGTCACCCGCTCGATCCCTTCCGTGACAAGATTCGCGACCTCACTACTCATTCCACGGAATCGCTCGAAGGGCTGGCCCGCGGCGTCGAGGTCAAGGTTTGTGGGATTCTCACCGGAATCCAGCGCCGCCGCAACCGGGAAGGCAAGCCCTTCGCGGTGATGCATCTCGAGGACTGGCTCGGAAGCCTGGAAGCGATGGTATTCAACAACGCCTACGAATCGATTCTGCCCGAACTCAAAGAGGACAACGTCGTCATGGTGCGCGCGCTGGTCCTGCCCGAGGACAACGCCCCTCCCCGGCTCAGCATCCAGGAAGTCGTTCCTCTCGCACTGGCGCGCGTGAACTACCCCACGCTGATTTCCATTCGCGTCGGGCTCGGCTCGCCGGAAAAAGCCGATGCGCTGCGTGAGTTGATCAACCGCAAGCCCGGCGAAACCGATATCCGGCTGCGCCTGGAAAAACCTCGCGAATTCACCGTCATTCTCGATCTTTCCAGCAAGGTGCGCCCGGACCGCGAATTCCTTAACGAAGTGGAGCTCATCTGCGGAGTCGAAGCCGTCGAGGTGCTGGCTAACTGAGCGTCCCGGCGCTCATTTGCCATCCATTTTACTTGAGGCGCGCCGCACCGTTTAAAATAAACGAGAGTGGATCATCCATCAGCACAAGCGCCGGCTCAGGCCGGCACGAGCCAGGTTTGGCAGCGCGTCCAATTGGCGCGCCATCCAAAACGCCCGCATGCGCTCGATTATATTAACCTCCTGATCGAGAACTTTCAGCAACTGCACGGCGACCGCGCCTTTAGCGAAGATGCAGCCATCGTCTGCGGCATGGGCTTGTTCGAGGGACAGCCCCTTATGGTTGTCGGCCAGCAGAAAGGCAGGGACACGAAACAGAAGCTGATCCGCAATTTCGGCATGCCAAAACCGGAAGGCTATCGCAAAGCGATGCGCGTGATGAATCTCGCCGCGAAATTTGGCCGTCCGGTCCTCACCCTGCTCGACACCCCCGGCGCCTATCCTGGCATTGATGCCGAAGAGCGCGGCCAGGCGCAGGCAATTGCCTGGAATCTGCGCGAAATGTCGCGCCTCGAAGTGCCGGTCATCGCCGTCGTCATCGGCGAAGGCGGCAGCGGTGGAGCGCTCGCCCTGGGCATCGGCAACCGCGTCTACATGCTCGAAAACAGCATCTATAGCGTAATCTCGCCCGAAAGCTGCGCCGCAATCATCTATCGCGACGCCGGTAAAGCCGAACAGGCCGCCAATGCGCTGAAGCTTACTGCTCAGGATCTGCTCCGGCTCGAGCTGATCGATGACATCATTCCCGAGCCGCCCGGAGGCGCGCACGAGAATCCCGCACTGGCCGCCGAGATGCTGCGCACCACGCTGCGGATGGCGCTCGGCGAAATGGCGCAGTTGTCATCCCGCCAGCTCATCGACCAGAGATACGAGAAGTTCCGCCGCATGGGCGGTTACGTTCGGGAGATTGACCCGTGAAGCGCACGGGGCTTTGGATCGGGCTGGCCGCCGCCGTTTTCATCGCGCTCGTCGTTTACTCCACGCTCGGCCTCAATCGCGTCCGCTATGAAGTCTGCATGGAGTTTCAAGGTCGAACTTCGTGCCGCACGGCCGGCGGCGAAACGACCGAGCGAGCTCGCCGCGCGGCCATCGACAATGCCTGCGCGCTCATTTCTTCCGGCGTCGGTGACAGTATCGCCTGCCAGAACAAACCCCCAGTCCGTGAGCGCAAGCTCGATTAAGTTTTCCGGTGAATCGCCTCGACGTTCCCCCGCACACCGCCGGCGATCGATTCCCATGGATCGCCATCCGGAGGAAGCAGGCGATAGCGTTTCGTCATCTCCGCGACGTAGTTTCCATACGATGTCCCGTTCAACGTGCCGAGCGCGCGCGGCGTAATCGCCGCCGTCAATTCCTGTATCGTGCGTCCCTGCCGCTTTCCATTCACGACGGCTTCGACAACTTCCTCGATGTAGCCCCGCATCTCGTCCAGCCGTTGCCGCGTTTGCTGCAAGCCGCCGTGTCCCGGAAGCACCGCGGCGAACGGAAGCTCCCCCAGCGAGTGCAAAGTCGCCGGCCACTCCAGCGGAAACCCGTCGCCCATCCCTGGTAGGAACCCAACCACCAGGTCCCCCGTGGCGACCGCTTTCCGCGACGGCGAGAACACGCAAATGTCGCTGGCTGTGTGCGCCCGGCCTCGAAACACCAAATGTAATGGTTGCACACGGTCGTGCAACACAAGGTTTTCTTCAAAAGTGATATCCGGCAGCTCCGGCGTCACATTCTGCATCTCCCGTATGTAGGCTTCCATCTCCGCTGCCGCGCGCCGGTAATATCCTCGCTGTTCTTCCGTCCGCGCCTTCCCCAGTTGCTCCCGGGCCGCTTCCAGGTTGCGCCGCATTGTCTCGACCGAGTCGCGGATCGCTTGCCCGCCTCGCTCTCCCAATATCTGCCGCGTTGTCGCGCTGGCCACGATTTCCACTCTCCAATCCAGCGCCCGATAAGCGTTGTTGCCGTGGGCATGGTCGTAATGAAAGTGCGTGTTCACCAGATAGCGCACTGGTTTTCTGGTCAGCTCGAGGCGAATCTGCGCCACCAGCGCCGCCGCCGCCGATGGCTTCGAATGGCTGTCGACGATCAGCAGCCCGTCCGTTATTTCGAAGATTGCGGCGTTGGAGTTGAGCATGGCCGCCGGCCTGGCGAGCGCCAGCCACACGCCCGGCGCCGCCGGCGCGATATCGAACAGCCGCGGCGCTGCGGGGCGCGCCTCGGCCCGCGCTTGCGCCGCCCGCAGAACCGATTGCTCCACCAGTCCAGCCGAGCAAAGCACGGGCGCCAGGCACCGGGAAAGAAAACTACGGCGAGTTGCCGGCATCGGCACTAGGATACAATGCCCGCGGCGCATTAACTCACCACGTTGCGCGGAGTGCCGCTCAGGTAAGCGCCAACATTGTCCACGGCGATCTGCATTAATCGCGCCCGCGCCTCTTTCGTAGCCCAGGCGATATGCGGCGTCAGAACGCAATTCCTCGCGCCGAACAGCGGATTGCCGTCAACTGGCGGTTCCACCGTGAGTACATCCAGCCCCGCGCCCGCAATCACGCCGTTGTTCAATGCATCCGCCAGATCCCGATCCACCACGAGTGGGCCTCGGGACGTGTTCAGCAGAAAGGCCGTCCGCTTCATCAAACGTAGCCTGCGCGCATCGATTACTCCTTCGTTCTCCGGCGTCAGCGGGCAGTGAAGGCTGACGGCGTCGGCTTCGGCCAACAACTCCTCCACCGGCGCCCAGCGAAAGCCTTCGTAAGCAGGCGCGCTCACTTCGTAAGAGTCGTTGGCGATAACCTTCATCCCCATTGCGTCCGCGATCTGCGCGGTTTGCCGCCCGATTCGCCCGAATCCAATGATCCCCATCGTCTTGCCTGCCAGCTCCACCAGCGGCGATTTCCAGAAGCACCAGTCCGCGCCGCGGCCCCACTCGCCGGCGTGCACCGCCTGGCTGTGCATGCCTGCGTGATTGCAGAGCTCCAGCAGCAGCGCGAAGGTGTGCTGCGCCACTGACGCCGTTCCATACGTCGGAATATTCGTCACCGTAACGCCCTTTTTCGCCGCCGCCTCCACATCGACTATGTCGTAGCCCGTTGCCATCACCCCGATGTAGCTCAGCGCCGGAAGCTGCGCCATGCTCTCCGCGGTCACCGGCGTCTTGTTCGTCATCACCAGCGCGGCGCCCTCACACCGCGCCACTACCTCGTCCGCGGAGGTACGATCGTGAACAATCAGCTCCGCCGCCAACGACTCCAGCGCGTCCCAGGAAAGATCTCCTGGATTTAGGCAGTATCCATCGAGTACGACAAGCTTCATGATCCTTTCGGTTATAACATCGTAGAGGCACAATGCGGAAATCAGATCTGCCTACCCCGGCTCTTTTGCTGGATTTCGACCGGTTCGAAGCAAATTTACAGCGCATGGCCGCGCATGCCGCCGGTCACAACAAGAAGCTGCGCCCTCACGCCAAAGCGCACAAATGCGTCGAAATTTCCCGCCGCCAGCTCGAGCTGGGCGCCGTGGGCGTTTGCGTCGCCACTGTCAACGAGCTTGAATGGATGGCCCATGCCGGCTTTCCCGGCATTCTTCTCACCTCGCCCATCGCCTCCGGGACGAAAGCCGCGCGGATCGCCCGCCATGCCGCTTCCGCATCGGCCCTCGCCGTGGTCGTCGATCATCCCCGCCAGATCGGGATTTATGAATCCGTCCTCTCATCCCCCGTCGGCGTGCTGGTGGATCTTGATGTCGGCGATCACCGCACCGGAATCCCTTGTGATGAGCGCGCCTTGGAATTAGCCATCGCAGCCGACCGGTCAACGCGTCTGCGGCTCTGCGGCGTTCAGGCTTATTCAGTCAGCGGCTCGCACACTGGCGGTTACCAGGCGCGCCGCGATCATTCGCTCGAGCGGCTTGCACCTGCTGTCGACGTGTTTCAGGAAATGCGCCGCCGCGGATTGCCCGTCGAAATCTTCTCAGGCGGCAGCACCGGCACATGGGACATCGACACGAGCATCCCCGAGCTCACCGAGCTTCAGGCAGGCTCCTATGTAGGCATGGATATCGCCTACCGCAACATCGGCGTTGATTTCGCCCCCGCCATGAGTGTTCTGGCCACGGTCATCAGCGCCAGCCACCCCGGCCGCGTCACCGTCGACGCCGGATTCAAGGCATTCTCCACGGACCGTCCGTTTCCCCCTTCGCCCCGCGCGCTCCCAGGCGCACAGTATCAATGGGCGGGCGATGAGTTCGGCTTCCTTCTTTTCGAATCGGAGGCCTCCGTTTCCCTTGGCGATCAGGTCGAATTCGATCCGCCTCACTGCGACCCTACCGCCAATCTCTACGACCGCATCCATGTCTGCCGTGGCGAACGCGTGGAAGCCGTCTGGCCCCTCAAGGGCGGTGCTACGATAAATGCGTAAATGGCCATTTTGCAGCCCTCCCACCGTGTCGCGCGCCTCAGGCCCACCGCGGTCAACTCCGTTCTGTCCGAAGTTCGCGATCTCCAGTCGCAGGGAGTGAAACTGGTTTCCCTGCTGCGCGGTGAGCCCGATTTTCCAACTCCGCCGCATATCGTGGAGGCTGCCGAGAGGGCGCTGCGGCAAGGCCGCACCGGTTATGCCGACAATCGCGGCGAGGCGCCCTTGCGCGCCGCCATAGCCGCCAAACTCGGCAGAGACAACGGTCTCGACTATGATCCGGACTCGGAAATCCTGGTTACCACCGGTGCAACCTTCGGCATCTATGCGGCCCTCACAGCGCTGCTAAATGAGGGCAGCGAAGTGCTGCTGCCCGAGCCTGTTTACGACGCTTATCATTCGCCTGTTTTGCTTGCCGGCGGGCAGGTGCGTTCCGTCCCGTGCCAAATCAGGGCGGGCCGGTTTGCGCTCGATGTCGATGATCTCGAAGCGGCATGGACACCCCAATCAAGCGTCCTTCTGCTCAACACTCCATGGAATCCCACCGGCGCGGTCTTCTCGCGCGCTGAGCTGGAAGCCATTGGAGAGTTCGTCTGCCGCAGGAATCTTGCCCTGCTGTGCGACGAGATTTACGAAGCGCTCATCTACGACGGCATCGCGCACGTTTCCCCCGCCTCGCTTTCCCCGGAGCTGCGTCAGCGCACGGTTCTCGTCAATTCGCTTTCGAAAACCTACTCGATGACCGGTTGGCGCGCGGGCTATTGCGCCGCGCCCGCCGGAATCATCCGCGCCATGTTCCTCGTCTTGCAGCAATCAAGCCGCGGTCCGGCGACGTTCGTTCAGGATGCCGCCGCGGCGGCCTTGGCCGGTCCTCAGCGGTGCGTCGAGGAAATGCTGGCCGCATACGCCGCCCGCAGAGCACAGGTTTGTGAAGCGCTCGGGGGCCTCGATGGATGCTGCGTGGTCGTGCCGCAGGGCGGCTTTTTCGCCATGGTGGACGTACGCGGCCTCGGCATTTCGTCACTTGAAATCCGCCGGCGTCTCATGCACGAGCATGGCGTGGTAACGATGCACGGCTCCGCCTACGGCCCCAGCGGCGAGGGCACGCTGCGAGTATCGTTCGGCGCGGGCGGCGCTGCGCTGTCGGCCGGACTCGATCGCCTGCGCGCCGGCCTGGCATCGTTTCACCCCGTCAAGGCGGTCTCTCCATGAGCCTCGTCACCGTGGAGGCCGCCGGGCCTCCCGTGCCCCAGGCCTCGGCGGCTCTGGTCGACGCCGCCGCCTTCCGCGCCGCGCTCGAAGCCGAATGCGAGGGCGAAATCAGCTTCGACGACGTCTCTCTCGCGCTCTATTCCACGGACGCCAGCGTCTACCAAATCCGTCCTCTCGCCGTCTTCGTCCCCCGCTCGCGGGACGATATCGTCCGCGCCGTGCGTCTGTGCGCGCGTTTCCGTTGTCCGCTCACCATGCGCGGCGGCGGCACTTCGCAGGCCGGACAGGCCATCGGCGAAGGCTTGCAGATCGACACCTCCAAGTACGTCAACCGGCTCCTCGAAGTCAACGCCGTCGAGCGATGGGCGCGCGTCGAGCCCGGCATCGTCCTGGATGAGTTGAACGCGCTGCTCAAACCGCACGCGCTCCGCTTTGCGCCCGACATCTCCACCGCCAGCCGCGCCACCATCGGCGGCATGATGGCCAATAACTCCGCCGGGGCCCGCTCGGTGCTTTACGGCAAGACGATCGATCACGTGCTTGAGCAGCAAGTTGTTCTCGCCGACGGATCGCTCGCTCACTTCAGATCTCTCTCTGCCGTCGAACTCGAAGCCGCCTGCCAGAGTGATTCCTTCGAAGCAAACGCCTACCGCGCCGTGCGCCGTATCGCGGCCGCCAACGGCGCCGAAGTCGAGCGCCGCTTTCCGAAAGTGCTGCGCCGCGTCGGAGGCTATAACCTCGACGAATTCACCAGCGCCCGCCCTTTCAACCTCGCCAGAATGATGGTCGGCTCGGAGGGCACGCTGGGCGTCGTAGTCGAAGCGAAACTCAACCTCGTGCCGCTGCCCAAGCACAAATCCGTGCTCGCCATCGAATTCTCCGCTCTGCTCCAGGCGCTCGCCGCCACCCCCGTCATCCTGCGCCATAAGCCTTCCGCCGTTGAAGTGATGGACAAGTTCATCCTCGATCACACGAACCAGAATCCCTCGCTGCGCCGGATCCGCGACACGTTCATTCAGGGCGATCCCGGCGCGCTGCTGTGCGTTGAGTTTTACGCTTCCGAAGCGGCCGAGCTGGAGCCTCGCATGCGCGCCGTCGAAGCCAGTCTGCGCGCCCGCAATCTCGGCGATCGTTTCTTCTATGCTCTCGACGCGCCCGCGCAGGCGCGAATCTGGAGCCTTCGTGAAGCCGCGCTTGGTCTCTCGATGGCCATGAAGGAGGACGCCAAGTCGCTCTCCTTCGTCGAAGATACCGCTGTTGATCCGGAGCGGCTCCGCGACTACATCGAGCGATTTCTCGAAATCGTCCGCAAACACGATACGGTCGCCGGAGTCTACGCGCACGCCTCGGTGGGCTGTCTTCACGTGCGGCCGGTCATCAATCTGAAAACCGAAGCCGGTGTCCGGCGGTTCGAAGCTATCGCGGGTGATATCGCCGGTCTCGTGCTCGAATTCGGCGGCGCTCTCTCCGGCGAGCACGGCGACGGCCTCGTGCGCAGCCCGTTCATGCGGAAAATGTTCGGGCCGGTTTTGTATGAAGCTTTCCGCGACATCAAACGCGCCTTCGATCCGCACGGAATACTCAATCCCGGAAAGATCGTCGATTCGCCTCCGCTCACCGCCAATCTGCGCTTCGGAGCGGGATACCGGACTCCCAACCCGCCCGCTTACTTTGATTACAGCGAGTATGGCGGCTGGGGCGGCGCTGTGGAAATGTGCAGCGGCGTTGGCGCTTGCAGGAAGAAGCTTGAGGGGACCATGTGCCCATCCTTCATGGCGACGCATGAGGAAAAACACAGCACGCGCGGACGCGCCAACGTGCTCCGGCTCGCCATGGCCGGACGGCTCGGCGAATCCGGCCTCGCCGGTCCTGAGGTCAGCGAAGTTCTGGACTTGTGCCTGGAATGCCGCGCCTGCAAGTCCGAGTGCCCCGTCAGCGTCGACATGGCGCGGTTCAAAAGCGAGTTTTTGGCTGCTTACTACAAGACCCACGGCGTTCCGCTGCGGGCGCGCGTTTTGGGTAACGTCGCCGCCATGGCTGTTTGGGGCAGCCGCCTGGCGCCCCTCTCCAATTGGACTGTGCGCAGCCGTCCCCTCAGGTGGCTGAACGAAGCCGTCTTCGGTATCGATAGCCGCCGCATTCCGCCGGCCTGGACTTCTCGAACGCTGCGCCGCCGCCTCCCGCAACTCTCCAACCCGGATGCCTGGCTCTTCGCCGACACCTTCACCAATTACTACGATCCCGAAATCGGCGAAGCGGCCGCCGCCGTTCTCCAAAAAATCGGAGTCTCCTGCTCGCTCACGCCCAATGTCTGCTGCGGGCGCCCGATGATCTCGCAGGGCCTGCTCGATCAGGCCCGCCGGCAGGCCCTCCAAAATACGGAACGGCTCTTTCCCATCGCAAAGCAAAACCAGCCGATTCTGTTTTGCGAACCGGGCTGCCTTTCCGCCGTTCGCGAGGATGCGCCCGCCCTGCTGCGCGGCGATGATCAGCGGCGCGCAAGAACTGTAGCGGATTCCTGCATGTTGTGGGAACAGTACCTGGAGCGGCAACACGCCCGGACGCTTGAGCGAAGCCTCCGCCCCGGGCCCGCCGAAATCCTGTTGCACGGCCACTGCCACCAGAAGGCGATGGGCCTGCTGGCCCCCGCGCACTCCCTGCTGTCGCGTATACCCGGAACCACCGTCCACGATCTGGACGCCGGCTGCTGCGGCATGGCGGGATCGTTCGGCTACACAAAAGATCACTACGCCGTGTCGCGCGCCATCGGTGAACGCAAGCTGCTCCCGGCGGCGCGATCCACCAATGAGAATCGCCTGCTCGTCGCCTGCGGCGTCTCCTGCCGTCACCAGGTGCAGGATTTTGCTTCAGTTGCCGCCCTTCACCCCGCAATCCTGCTCGGCAGGCTTCTTCAATGAACCTCGCCTGGCTCTCCGCCGGCGCTTTGTTGGTTGCCGTCGCGCTAAGCTGCTTCACCCGGCTCAATGTCGGCTTGATCGCCATCGCCTTTGCATGGATCATCGGCGGACTCCTCGGAGGCATGAGCCCAAAGCAGATCGCCGGCGGCTTCCCTTCCGAGCTTTTCCTGACTCTGGCGGGCGTTACGCTGCTGTTCTCCCAGGCGCAGACCAACGGCACGCTGGAGCGTTTGGCGCGTCATGCGGCGCGCCTTTGCAAGGGCAACGCCGGATTGCTTCCGCTCCTGTTCTTCCTGCTCGCCTCGGCGCTGGCTTCCATCGGTCCTGGCAACATCGCTTCCGCCGCGCTGCTTGCTCCCATGGCCATGGCCGCCGCCCTGCGCTCCGGAATCTCCCCGTTCCTGATGGCCATCATGGTAGGCAATGGCGCCAGCTCCGGATCGCTTTCCCCTTTCGCCCCCACCGGCATTATTGTCAACGGCCTTATGGACCGCATGGGCCTCGGCGGCTTCGAATTTCAGAACTGGTCGTACAACCTGGCCGCGCACGCAGCCGTAGCCTTCGCGGGCTATTTCCTATTCGGAGGTCTCGCGCTGCTGCGGCGCCGCGGAGCGGCCGGCCAGCGGCCTTCAGAGCCGGTTCCGCCATTCGAAAGGCCTCACTGGATCACGCTCATTGTCATAGCCGGACTGCTGGCGAGCGTGCTTTTCGCAAGCGCGCCTGTCGGACTGGCGGCATTCGTGGCCGCCGCCGTTGTTTCCCTGCTCCGCGCCGCTGATGAAAGCGCCGCCGTAAAGAACATCCCGTGGAATACGCTGCTCATGGTGTGCGGGGTAACCGTGTTAATCTCGATTCTCGAAAAAACACAGGGCATGGAATTGTTTGCCGGCCTCATCGCGAGCATCTCGACTCCCGCCTCCGTGACCGCGGTAGTTGCGTTTGTCACCGGCCTCGTGTCGGTTTACAGCAGCACGTCGGGAGTGGTGTTGCCGGCATTTCTCCCCGCCATTCCATCGCTCATCGGCAAGTTGGGCGGCGGCGACGCGCTTGCCATCGCCTCCTCGATGAACATAGGCGGACATCTGGTCGACGTCAGCCCTTTGTCCACTATCGGCGCGCTCTGCCTGGCATCGCTTGTGAGCTACGAGGACAGCCGCCGTTTGTTTTATCAATTGCTGGCGTGGGGCCTCTCGATGTCCGTCGTTGGCGCCGGTGTCTGCTTTCTTCTATTCCGCTAGCCCCGCTCAAGGCCGCCCCAGCAGCAACACCCAGGGCCCCCAGTAGTACGGCCTGCGGAAAACCGAGTTCGATTGAAGCATCGCCAGTTTCGACCTCCGCAGTGCATCCTCCGGCGAAGCGCCGCCGCGAATCAGCCGGTACATCTCGCGGTTCATCACAAGCGATGCGGAATCGTTGATGTCCCACAGCCCGGCGATCACCTCCCCGGCTCCCGCGCGCAGAAACGCCCAGCTCAGTCCCACCAGTCCCGTTCCTCGATACGTGCGCGTTCCGGCGCTGTAACAGGCCGCCAGCGTCACCAGCCTGGCTCGCAACTGATGCCGCAGAATGTCGCGGGCGTACAAACGGTAGCCCGATTCGCCCGGGCTCAACAGAATCGCCGAATCGAGCGGCTTTTGTTCATTGGAAACGGCGTGCGTGGCAAAATGCAGAAAACCGAAATTCTCCGGCTTGCTGGCAAAGTACGCGCCCGGAGTCGCTGCGCTTCCCTCCACTTTCTCCGTCCAATCGCGGCCGAAGGCCTCCGCAATTGCAGCCAGCTCCTCGCTGGCGCGGGGCAATGGCGGCTGGTTCGCGTCACCGAGATCGGCGTTACCGATGGCGAGCAGCCTGGCCGGGGCCGCTTGCCGTGTTTGCGCCCGGCTCAATGACTCAAGCGATGGAGCCCGCAGGATCGTGGCGTCCTCAATCCAGTACCGCGCCCCGTCGCCGGGCAATGGCAGCGTCTCGAAGTTCAACCGGTGCAATGCTCCGTCGGCGATCACGATCAGGCGTCCTTTTGTCTGTTCGGGAGAAAGAACTCGCCCGATCAGGATCTCATGGAGTTCCGCACCCGCCGTTTTCGCCGTGCGCGCGCCCGGAAGTGGCGGGCTTTTCAGCTCCCGCGCGTGCCGCTCCACCAGCGGCGTTATCTCCTCTTCGTCCGGCAGATCCCGCAGCTCGATTCCGTCGCCTCGAATCACCCACGCGCGCGACCGCTCCGGCGCAAGCCAGTAGACCAGAATTGTCGCTTGCCGCTCGCGCGCGATCGGCCGCGGATCCAGCTTCCTGCCGCTTAAATCCCCTGTCCCGCCTAATCGCGCATCCAACTCCCTGGTCCGGCTGAGGTCGCTTACAGCGAGCGCCTCCAGCGTCCGGTTCCGGCGGAGCAGAAAATCCACGTGTTGCTGGTAGAAGCGAATCAGCCCGGAGGGAAACGAAAGCTGGTGATCTTCTCTCAGCAGCCGCGCGCGCGCGTGTTTGATGCTGGCCATAAGCCCCTGGTAATGGCGCCCGGCCTCCGCCCACTGTCCTGCTTTCTCGCTCAGCGCCGCTCGCGACGCTTTCGCCTCCCAGTAAAGGGAAGGCGGAAGATCCCGCACCTTCTCCACCTCGCCCAGAACGGCTTCGGCTTCCGCCAGCCTCGATTCGCCCAGCAGAATTTGCACTTCGCTCAAAAGAGAATGCAGGCGGCTCCATTTATCCCCCGCTTCCGCCTTGTACCGGTTGGCCTCTTCCAGCCAGCCTCGCGCTTTCCCGTAGTCGCGCTCTCCCATCGCCAGCAGGGAAAGATTATTCAACAACATCCCCGCTTCGAATTTCATCCCGTTTCTTTTCGCCGCCGCCAGCGCGGATTGATAGGATTCGGCCGCCTCCCGGTTGAGGTTCAGGAAGTACTGCGCAATGCCCGAGTTGTTGAGCCATTGCAATTGATCCGCGACGTTGCCGTTGGCTCCTGCAAGCTGCGCCGCGCGCCGGCTCGACTCCAGGGCCATCCGCGGTTCCCCAAGACGCAGGTAGCACCAGCTTATGTTTCCCAGCGTCTTGCCTTCCAGCCCGGAAGCCCCCATGCTCGCCGCGATCGTGAGCACGGTCTCAAAAGCATCCACTGCTTCCGAATACCGTTCCGCGCGCAGGTGCTCAAAGCCAATGGCGCCGCGAATGTCCGCCTCCAGACCCCGTTTCCCGGTCCTTTCAGCCATGGCAAGCGCCCGGCGAAGCTCGGAAATACGTAAGGATGCGTCCCCCAATTCGCCCGCCAGCCGTAACAAAGCGCTCGCCTCCAGATCCGGACGTCCGGCTTGTCTGGCTTGATCGCGCGCCTGTTCCAGGTCCATCCGGCCTTGCGCGATGCCCGCCAGCACACGGGAATATCCCAGGGCGAGTCTGTATTGAATTTGCAGTTCGGCGCTCGCAACGCTCTCGGGCGGTTGTTGTGCCAGCAGCGTCAAGGCGGCGGAAAGATTCCTCTGGCGAGCCAAGACTTCAGTCTTCAGGATCCTGGCCCGCCAGAGGTCCTCCCCGGAGCGTGTAAGCGTAATGCATCGTTCCGCGGAGGCCAGAGCCTGGTCCAACTGGTGTGCCTCAATGCGCCGCTCAGTTTCTAAGCAGCATTGGGAGAAAGGCTTCGAAGCGCCACAGCCGGCCAGGAAAACACAGATATACCCAATCGTAAGAAGGCCGCCGCTATGGATACCGGGAACCATTCCCCTCAACGGGGCCGCCGCCTATGATGTCGCCTTCGGTCGGACAGCGCATTTCAAATCGCAGCATGCTCAATCGGCGCGATTTCGGGGTTATGATGATTTCCCCCACATAGACTCTGCCGAATCCGGGTATGGTGATCGCGTAACCGTTCGACTGCACTCCGGGCGCCTGAATCTCCGACTTGAGCAGGCTCCCCACTACCATCCCGTTGCTTTCCGGCAGAACCTTGGGATCTTTGATCCATCCCACGCGTTCCTTCAGAAAATCCGGCGCGTTCGCGGCGTTCTTGCCCCAGTAGCAGATCTTATCAAGTTGCGCCTTCTTGCCGCTGTCCTTCTCGTAGCATTGCTTGAACGATGAGTAGGTGGGGCATTGCGCGAACAGATCGAGATCCAGTTCCACGTTCACCGCCACTCCATTGATCCGCAGCCCTTCAAACTGCGTCCCCGTGGGAACGATCTCCGGTTCAGCCTTGTCGACAAACTGCCGCACCGCGAACTGCGCCACCATTCGCTTCGCCGACACCACGTTCTGCATTTGGAAATTTTCCACCACGCACGACGCCATGGAATTCCAGGCATTCTCGCCCGCGTCAAAACTCCCGGAAACCTGTGTCGAGGCAGCGTCAAAAGACAGAATGTTGTCGATCTCGTAGCGGCCCACTTTGGACGATTGATACCCTCCGCTGGAAGAAAGCGAACTGGCGCACGGCACATTGATGACGTGCGAAATCGGCCTTCGAATCTCCCCGCCGATGGCAAGAGCTTGTGAGTGATAAAAGTACATGAATTGTCTCCTCGTTACGCACTCGACGTCCGGTTCAGGGTACGTCTATTTCTCTTTCCTGAAGCTTTTGTTCGGCCGTCGCCCCAATTCCATGGACAGTGACCGTAAATCGGCCGGACCGAAGCGCTCCCGTTGGAAATACAACAGGCACGGAATTCCGCGCGGCTTCCGGCGTCACCTCGATCTTCACCGGCCGGAACCCTTCAGGACCCGTGATTCGAATCTCATATCGTTGCCACTGCGCCTCAGCGGGAATGTCGACATAGACCAGCAATGGCTTACCCGCTACGGCGCCGATGCTTTCCCCCCGGCTTTCACGCGCGCCCATGGCAAGCAGCCGCGCCTCTGGCGCATGCGGACTGGACTGCTCGGCAAGCCGGGCTCGCATAGCGGGAAGCTGAGACAGATTCTGATACCCGACTACACTCAACAATACACTGGCCGCAATCGCGCCCCAGTGCCTGAACAAGGACGCCGCCGGCCTGGCGGCGGAGTGCGGGAACGCCACTAAGGGCCTATCCTGCTTTTGCCTCCGGGCGCCAACCTCCGTTCTCAGCGCCTCGATGGCAAGATAAGCAGCCCGCACATCCGCCGCGCACTGCGCGCAGCTAAAATAGTGCTCCTCGAATGCCTCCAGCTCTTTCGAGTTCAGCTCGCCGAGCAGGTATTTTTCCACTATGCCGGCTGCCGCAGCTTCTTCGTGGTTCATTGCCTTTCACCCGAATAGTGACGCCCGCGTGCCGGACGTTACAGATTCGTTAACTGCCTTGTTCGAATTTTTCACGAAAACTGACTTTTGCCCTGTGAACCAGTACTCTCAGGTAGTTGCGGTCTACGCCCAGTTCCCGGCATACCGCATCCTTGTCCCGTTCCTCGATGAATACGGCGGTTAAAATCTCCCGGTCGCGATGGGGCAATGCGCCAAGAATCTCATGAACCTGATCGCGGCTCTCACGGGAAAGAAGGTCCTGCTCGGCATTGAACGGCTCTTCCACTTCCGGACTTTCCGCGCCGAAGCTCCGGAACCGGGCCCCTTTTCGGAAATACTCGGAAAGCGCATGGTTGCAGGTCGAGTTGACGTAAGCCCCCAGCTTCCGCCCGTCCTTGATGGCATTTCGCCGGACAGCGCCCAGCACTCGAAAAAAAGTCTCCTGCCGGATCTCGTCGATCTCGAAATGGGACAGCATGCGCGCGCGCAGCTTTACCAGCAGCAGCGCGCCAAAATAAGATACAAAATGTCGCACAGTCGCTTCATCATAAGCGGCCAGCTTTTCAACGTATTCGTCGCTCAGCGGCTCGAACAGCAACCCACCAGTATACGAAACCCGAAGCTAATTCCCCGCTATCAGGCTGTGTTTCCTCAGGATTTCCAGCACCCGCGGGATGTCAATTGCCTCCACGCTGCGGCCTTGATGCCCTTTGCTCGTCCTGGCCATCAGCATCGAATTATAAACCGCTTCTTCGGTGGCCTCCTTCACTGCCTGAAATAGCGGCGACATCGCGTCATTGGTCAAAACCTCCACGGCAACAACGTGGTTCGCGGCGCTCATGAGGACGCGGTTGCCCGCGGCGCTCGAGAACGCGATCACGTATTCCCCGCTTCCATTACTGGTCGAGGAACCGGTGACGCCCAGGCCCAGAATTGCCCGCGCGCCCAGCCGCTTCAGATTCCGGGAGTCCAGCGGCGCGTTGGTGGCCACGACAATCATGCAGGAGCCGCCCGGGCCGGTGAATTCCCTCAGGTAATGCCTGCCCAGCTCCTTGCCAACCGGCGCGCCCATAATGTGCAGAATCCCGCCGAAGTTGGATTGTACAAGCACTCCCACCGTATACCCGCCCAGCGCTGCCGGCAAGACCCGCGAAGACGTTCCGATACCGCCTTTGAAGCCGAAACAGACCGTCCCCGTGCCCGCGCCCACGTCTCCTTCCTCCACCGCGCCCCCGCCGGCGCGGCGGATCGCCTCGCGTACATGCTCTTTGGTCACGTGGCGCCCGCGGATGTCATTGAGCGATCTGTCGTTGGTTTCGCCAACCACCGCGTTCACCGAAAATACCTGCTCATTGCCCGGCTGGCTCAGCGTGTATTCGACCGCGCCGGCGATTCCCTCGGCCACGCTCAGCGTGTTGGTCAGAATGATCGGCGTCTCGATATTCCCCAACTCTTCCACTTGCGTGCTGCCGGCCAGCTTGCCGAACGCGTTGGCAATGAAAACGCCGGCCGGCGCTTTTTGCTGAAACAGATTGCCGCCATGCGGCAGGATGGCCGTAACGCCGGTGCGGATCGAGTCGCCTTGCTTCAGCGTTACCTGCCCGACGCAAACTCCTTCCACATCCGTGATGGCATTCAGCGTCCCTGGCGGAAGCACGCCGGGGCGAATCCCCAATTCTCTTGCGCGCTTCTGTGCGAAAAGGTTTGGTGCAAGCACCAAAGACATGGAAAGGGCCGCGATGAGCATACTGCCATCGTAATGCGGCGCGGGATTCAACGGCTCAGAGCTGGATCGAGGTCTTTCCAACCGGAGGCTTTCTCCCGCGCCTTCTTCGACCACTCCCCCGGCACGCTCTCCCCTCGGCGCGCATGAGCGATGGCGCGGTTCATCATCCCCTGCCGCGCCTCATGCAACCGGGAAGCGACGCCGGATTCCAGGAACGCCACCAGTCGTTCGACGTGCATCCGGAACGCCCCGCTCTTTGTCGAGTGGCCTTGTTCCAGAAACGCCAACAGACACAGCAGAGTGCGTAGAACTCTCTCCTCGGCCGATCCGCCGGGCATCCCGCCGTCGCTTTCGATGCTTGCGGCCAGCTCGAGCAGAATGTCGATGGGATCATCCCGCCGTCTGCCCGGGACAACTGACTTTGGGGCCAAATCGTACATCGCAGGCTCACTCATACTCAGTGAATGCTTTAAAAATCCCGCCGCCGTTGGAGCCGGCGCCACCGCCCGATGGAACATCGCCCGGGCCATCCTGGGCTGGAAGTAGCCTCCGAATGCGGTGTCCTCCGGCATGCCTACTGGTACAACTTCCGTCTTCGGCACTTCCCCGGCAATGTCTCCTTCGCGCTCGACGACCGCCACCAGCGCCATGCGCCTGCTGGCCAGGCCATAAGTCTCACTGAACTCCTGAATGCGCGCGTCAGCCGGATTGCGGCACTCCATCTCCGTGATCAGCCGCGAGCCGCGCAGCAGGCGCATCGTCTCTCCCGTCAACGGACCTTCATTGTTCACCGGCACGCCTAGATCCTGTCCCCGCCACCGAATCCGCACTTCACAAGGATCCGTACATTCTCCGTAAAACAGGAAAGGCGTCGAACGAAACACGACCGGAGGCGGATCGGGCTGAATCAGCGCTCCGGAAACGCTCACGTCCGTCGCCACTGGACGCCCAATGGAGGCGAACAGATCCACCGCCGTCAGGTCCACTCGCTCGCGGGCCGTGACGAAGCGGCTCACGCCTCCTGTCTCCCGCGCCAGCAGAGTGAGAAAACGGTCCTGACTGGCGCTGCCGATCCCGAGGCAATGCAGCCGGATTCCGGCCGCCCTCGCTACCGAAAGAATCTGCTCCGTCCCCATCACCTGCCCATCGGTCATCACCATCACGTCTCCGGATCCGGCCGATTCGGCTGCCGCTTTCACCGCCATGGCCAATTCCGTGCCGCCCCGCGCGTCGACGAAACGGAGGAACTCCCGGGCTGCCTCGCGATGAGCGGCGGTTGCCGGAACCGGCTCCGGACGGAATGACTCCAGTTTGTTGTCAAACGCGACGATGTTGAAACGGTCTTCCGGTGACAGAGCGCCCAGACAGGCGGAGACGGCCAGCCGTGCCTGCTCGATCGGCGGCCCCTGCATCGAACCGGAACGGTCCAACAGAAACACAACTTTCCGGCCGGCCGCCGCTGCTTCACCGAAACTCGACGAAGGAATGATCCCCACAAAATGCAGCTTCCCGTCGCGCCCTCTTCCGCCGATCGCTTCAGGAGCCACCACCTTGCGCCGCGCATCCAGCACCAGGTCGCGATTCGGCACGTCTCTGCCGCGCGCCGGCAGCACCTGCGCCGGGCCGCCGTCATCGCCGGCGATCATGCGAATGGCATGGGAAGGTGATCCGATCTCCCGAAAACCTCCGGCCGCAAGAAATCGTAATCCGAATCCCACCGCGTGCAGATTCGACGGATCTTGCCGGAATTTCGGCAGCATCATGTCTTCGAATTCCTCCTCGGGAAGTTCGATCTCTCCGGTCCCCGGTTCGGTTTCGAGCATCTTCGCCTTGGCGTGGTAGCCCGGCGCCAGCGTAAACGGAAACCGGAACCGGAATCCGTCGTCTCTCGTTTCCACTCCGGCCAGAATCTCCAGCCGCACCGTGACCGTTTCGCCCGGCCTGATATTGCCTACGTTCAGATTGATGATGCCATCCCCATACTGGCGGGCCAGTGTCGATAAAGAGCCTTGCGCGATTCCTTCCTCGTACATTTTGGTTGCTTGCTCCAAGGGCCGAAGTTCGGAATGCGCCGTGAATCCCGTGCCGCGAATCGTGAATCGCCGCAGCGCCGCGTCGCGCGGCAGCGCGAATGCATAGACAACCTCAACGGGCTTCCTTCCGGCGGGCTCAAACACATGCTCCACCATAAGCCGGGCGCCTGCCGCCAGCACGCGGCCCGTCAACCACAGCCTCTGCATGGTGAGTTTTACTTGTTCGCCGGTCTTCGCGTCGCGCGCCGCGTACCCGATCAGTGTTTCGGTTTCTGGCATAGCGTTTACTCCTTTTAGTCCGTTCCTCCTCCGTCGCGCCTATCCAGCTTCCTGGCCAGTTCGGCGATCCCGCCCCGAATCTGTTTAACCCGCCACGGGCTGCCTCCATCCCGCACCAGCACCTTCACATCCTCGCCCAACTCATACTCCACCCATACCCTCCCCGCAGGCAGAGATTCTGCCGGGCTTCCGCTTGTGGCGGCGGCAATTTCGGCCAGCATCAGCCCTTCACCTTGCAGCTTCCGGATCTCGGCCAGCCGCCTTAGATGTTGCTCAGTGTAGTGCGCGCCGCGCCCGGCGCCAACCGGTCCCTCCAAAAGCCCGCTTGCAATGTAATAACGTATGGTTCGCCCCGGCGTTGCCGATTGCCGCGCCAATTCGGCCAGGTTGTAGTGACGCGCTTCGGTCACAGAAACAGCATGCCTCAAAAATACGACAGTGTCAAGTAGTGTCGTTATAGAAATTTCCCGCGTAGCGACGGGCGCGGGCGGCCGGCTCTGAACTATACTGGCTTCGATGAATGCCACCCTGGAGCGCCGTTCTTTCCTGGCCGGCGCGGCGGCAGCGCCTTTAATCGCGCAGTCCCGCACGCGGCCGAACGTTGTTTTCATCACCGCCGACGATCTGGGCCTGATGTTGGGCTGTTATGGGGAAAAGCGTATCGCGACGCCTAACCTGGACCGGCTGGCGGCTTCCGGCGTCCGCTTCACAACGGCGGCCGTGGTGCAGGCTTCGTGTAGTCCGTCGCGCAGCGGCATGTTTACAGGGTTGTATCCGCACTCCAACGGTCAGTACGGTCTGGCAAACACGGGATTCTCGCTGCACGAAAACCTGCGTGACAAGACCATCCCGGCGTTGCTCAAACAGGCCGGCTATCGCACCGGCATCATCGGAAAGCTTCACGTCGAGCCGGAGGCAAGCTTTCCTTGGGACATGCGGGAAACCGACAACGCCGCGACGCGGCTGGTTCGCGGAGTTGCGCCGCGCGCGGCCGGGTTCATACGCGCCTCCGGCGAGCAGCCTTTCTTTTTGATGGTGAACTATTCCGATCCGCACGCCTTCCGCGATGCATCCAAACCGGGCGGATGGTTTTTTCCGCCCGACGTCGACGGTCTGCCTGAGAAACCGGTCGCTCCGAGCCGGGAAACTTTACTTGACTTTCAGCAGGTGGACACGCCCGGGCAGCGCGAGCGGACGGCCAACTATCTGAACGCCGTCGCGCGGCTCGATACGGGCATCGGTCTGCTCATGGACACACTGGAGAAAAGCGGCCGCGCAGCGAACACGCTGGTTATCTTCTGCGGCGATCACGGACCGCCCTTCGCACGCGGCAAGACGACCGTTTACGAATCCGGCGTGCGCGTGCCATTCCTGGTTCGCTGGCCGGGCGTGACGCGAGCCGGGCAGGTCAGCGAGCGGTTTGTATCCACCGTGGATATACTGCCGACGATTCTCGACGCGGCGGGCCTCAAAGCGCCGCACCGGCTACACGGCATGTCGCTGCGCGCGGCGGTGTCGGGAGGCCGCTGGCGCGATCATCTGGCGGCGGAATTCCACTTCCACGGCTCGTCGCCGTTTTACCCGCGGCGCTCGATTCGGGACCGGCGCTACAAGCTGATCCACAACCTGCTGGCTGGTGCAAGTAAGCCATCGACAGGCATCGACGGCGACTTCGCATTCGCCATCTCGCGCGAGGCCCGCTATGAGAGCACCCCGGTGCGGCGCGCCTTTGACACGTTCGCCGACCCGCCGGAGTTCGAGCTATACGATCTGGCCTCGGACCCGGTTGAGTTTCAGAACGTGGCGGGCAGGCCGGATCTGGCGCAAGTCGAGAGCAAGCTTAAGGACGCTTTGCTCGGCTGGCGGCGCGAGACGGAGGATCCGTTTCTTGACGCCGGGTTCACCGGGAAGATGAAGCGCGAGGGCGCGCCGGCCGCGCAAGGCGCGAAGAAACAAGCGTAGACTGTTATGCGACCGCCAGCGAGAATTTTGTTCTCGTTCCGGCGGCATCAGGCAGCAATCTTGACGCCCACCTTGTCGAAGAGTTGGTCGAGACTCCCGGCCGCGATGTTTTGCAAGTCGGACCAAGGCCTGCATGACGGCCAACTGCCGTGGATGGTCGAGCTTCAGACCCGGAATACGCTTGCCGTTCTTCATCACCGGTTCTCGACGGCTTTCTTGACGCCATAATCCGCCACATTGTTGCTGGCGGGTTCGGTGCGGAGATCGACATGGTCGCGCACAGGAAGGCATTGGAGCATTGCTGGAAGTCGATCTTCTCCTCGCGCAGGCAGATGGAGCGGGCTTGGCACGCTTGAAGTACGGGTCTACGGGCGCGCTCCACTTCTGTGACCGGTTCGTGACCAGTTCTTGTACTGCTCGGCGATGCCACCGAGTTCATTGCGTGTAACACGCTTGCCGTCGCGATAGGTGTTGAAGAAACGAATCGCTCGCTCCGGTTGCTGGAACGGCTGGATCAACCCGTTCAACAGCAACCGGTCGAAACACCGGTTAGTGGAAGCAGATGCTATGCTGATGGTCCTCGAAAAAGGCGTTCAGGGACAACTCCTGTGTGGTCAGATATCAGGAGCTTACACCCGTGGACGCCTCTATATCCACGCCTCGGTATGCCTCAACCTCGCCCTGCCGCTCGAAGCTTTCGCGACCTATTGGT